>SDBT01016879.1_pt1 | contig 11543 bp, 12 predicted proteins | sample 2277101 | NCBI WGS metagenome assembly SDBT01 (sample SAMN10404973, study PRJNA504765) | marine sediment metagenome | isolation source: marine sediment core GS10_PC15, 103 cmbsf | place: Arctic Ocean: Southern Knipovich Ridge | collected 2010
CTGTGATCATGGGCCGGAAAACATGGGAGTCAATCCCAGAGAAGTTCAGGCCGTTGCCGAAGCGGTTCAATTGTGTGTTGACTCGTCGGAAAATGGAAGTGCCGCTTTTCTATGACCCCTTTGATCCAACTTGGTGTAGTAGTATCAAGGCTGGAATTAGAGTTTCGAAAAGGCATCTTGAGGAAGCGGACATTTACATCATGGGCGGTGGAGAAATTTACCGTCACGCTTTGGAAGAAGACATTGTTGATGAAATACTTGCCTCGGAAGTCAAAGGAACTTACGAGGGCGATGTGTATTTTCCAAACATTCGGGAGATGGGGTGGACGGGATCTGTTGTCAAAGAATTCGATGATTTCGATGTTGTAAAATACACGAAGTAACATCTGGGATGTGGTTGTTTCTTTAGAAGGCTCGGCAGAGAAATCTGCCGAGCCTTCTCTCTTATATTGTAAACACCTCTTTATTAGTAATAGATAGTTGTGGAGGTGACACGATGGCAAGAAGGATAAACAAAAAGAAACAGCCAGTAGAGATTAAAGCTCAAAGTGTGGATCAGAAAGACTTTATTGACCCCGGCACTGCTGCGGTATTGGGGGCAATTGGATGGTTCTCTTTCAAAGCGATAGCACAAGCTATAATTGGGTGGCTTGGTCTTAAATTGTTTATAAAATGGAGAAACAGAGGGAAGAGTGCAGAAAATATTACAGAAATTTCTACAGAAGAATCGGCAGCGTCGTCTTAATGTTCACGTTCTCGGCGATGCGATGGTTGATGAATATTACGAAGTCAAAGTAAATCGCATTAGTCCAGAGTTCCCGATGCCTATCATGTGGTCTCCTACAGATGATCCTGTTAGGAGACCCGGTGGAGCCGCCAATGTTGCGTACCAGTTTAAGAACTTCAATGCAGTAGTGTTGCTTTATTGTTTGCCTGACACCAATTTTGCTGATAAAGTTTTTCGGGATCATGGTGTAAATCGCCGAGGCCCGAGTCTTAACCATATTGGGTCTACGCTTCCGATCAAAAGGCGGTTCCTTGATGGTTATACGCAGATTACACGTCATGACATTGAATCTCCTTTATGCGGTGTGTCTGCTGAAATTATTGATTTGTATACAGACTCTTTGTGTCAGTTGGTTGTGAGCTATCCGAAGAAGCCTGATGTTGCCATCTTCTCTGATTACAACAAAGGCTTCTTTGCCAGCGATGAACATGACTTGCTGGATAAGTATCACAATTCCATCACCATCGTTGACCCCAAGAAGGGGCCGCTCAGAAAATGGCGTGGTTGTGATATCTTTAAGCCGAACGCTAAAGAAGCTTTTGAGTTGAGTGGTAAGAAAAAGTGGCGTGAGCAGGCCAAACACTTACAGAATGAACTTGATTGTGAGTCAGTTGTGATTACTGATGGTGGCAAGAAAGTGAGTGGTGTATGGAGAGATGAGTTCTTCTGTTTCAAGCCTGACAAGTCTGTGGAGGTTGAGAGCGTCATCGGCGCTGGAGACACTTTCTGCGTGTTTCTTGCTTTGGCTGTGGGTCATGGCTTCACAGTCCCCGAAGCCGCCGAGATTGCGTGGAATGCTGGGTCAGTCTACGTACAGAACAATCTGAATCGGCCTATTGTCCCCGCTGAACTTTCTCCTAGTGGCATTGTTCATGGCTCCGATTTGGCCAGTCGTGATTTCAAGCTCGTCTTTACGAATGGCTGCTTTGACCTTTTGCATGAAGGCCATCTCCAGACGCTCCGATTTGCTCGTGAGAAGGGCGATAAGTTGGTAGTGGCACTGAACTCGGACGAGAGCGTAAAACGTCTCAAAGGGGACGACAGGCCCATCAAACCACTTTCACAACGTATGGCTGTGGTGGCTGCTCTTGAGATGGTGGATTTCGTGGTGAGTTTTGAAGAAGACACGCCATTTGAAGTTATTAAGGTGATTCAGCCGGATGTTTTGGTGAAGGGCGATGACTACAAGAAAAATGAAATCATAGGGGCGGATATTGTACCAGAGGTATTTACCGCTCCTATGATCCCTGATTTAAGCACAACTGTGCTTATTGGTCTTTAAGTCAGCTTCACTTTTCTTTGCATGAGCAGTCTTTGCAATCGCAAATGGCATTGCACTCACCATTGCAGCAGCACTTGCCGTCTTCGACGGTACATGTGCAACCTTTGTCGCAGCCTTTGCTGCTACTGTCGCATCCGACAAACAAACAAAGAGAAAGAATCATTAAAAATGCAGCTAGATATCGCATAGATCCTCCTGATATGTTAAGGTACTTTATATATGAAGAAGCTTATCAATAAGAAATCAAAGAAACACGCCCAAGGAAAGTGTTACTTCTGTGATGTTGACGATTACGCTCAATTGAACGTCCACCGGATTTTCTATGGAGAAGACGGCGGCGAGTACACAGATCACAACAGTTTGGTTGTTTGTGCCAATTGTCATGCTCGTATTCACGACGATCAGATTGTGATTGATCGGAAATACAACTCCACTTCGGGGAAGACAGTCCTTCATTTCTGGGACAACGGAGAAGAGAAGTGGGAGTGAAAGCCTAAATACTTTCATCATGATATCGTTCAAGAATTGGTTAGAAGACTCATCTGGCAAAAGCCTCAATTCATCTGGAGTGGATACAAATCCCACAGCCACGGCAACGGCTGCGACAGACGCATTTAAGGCATACGCCGGGAACCCAGCACATGCAGATGATCTGTCCAAGATGAGGGCAACCTCTGGAACAACATCGATCAGGAAAGCCATCACGGGCCTCACTCCGCACATTGTTGACAACTCGACGATTGCTACTCCCAATCAGAGATTTACTGCTCCGGATGTTGGGAATGTTGTTGCTCGGGAATACTTCCCCCACAAGAAGATATTCATGAGAAAATTGATGCGCAAAATGATGGGGAAGAAATGACCTTCAAAGAATTCTTGCAAAACGGACAGCTTCAAGGTCTTTTTGGAAGCCCCATCAAGTCCAACCCTGCTCGTGTAGATCATGATCTCGACAAGAAATTTCATAAAGACGCCGCAATGACTCCATCCACTAAAAAAAGGGGCGGAAGCGATATTAAACGCATGATGGGCCGAGACAAATCTCTGGCCCGAGTTTCCACGCCAACTGGCGATTTCCCAAAAAGCATCTCTCTTAAGAGAAATGTTGCTGGAGATTTCTTTAAGTATCCCAAGAATCCGTCCAAGCCAACAAAAGTTAAACCACCTCTCGGTCTTTCTTCAACTTAAAGAATTTTCTTAAACACCCCTTGTAATGTTTTCGGAGACGTTGTATACTCACGTCACAATCAGTCAACTTTACAAGGGGTTCGTAAATGGAAAACATCAAGGACACAGACATGAGTGGTAACGCTTTAAGTCAATATGCTGCGTTGTACAACAGAGACGAATTCATTACGTTGAATGAGGAGATGAGTTTCGCAGAGTATGTTGACCTCTTAAAGAAAAAGCCAAAATTGGCCCGTAATGCCTTCCAGTTTGTGTACGACACAATCATGTCGGCTGGAGTCGGCACTTTCGAGAGATATCGAAAGACGTACAAGAAATATCATTTCTTCAGCAAGTCCGACATTCCCATCTTTGGGCTCGAAGAAACTTTGATGGAACTTGTTGATTTTATTCATGGTGCTGCCGGTGGTTATGGTACAGAAAAGCGTGTTCTTTTGCTGCATGGCCCTGTGGGATCATCCAAGTCCACGATCTGTCGTGTCATAAAGAGGGGTCTTGAAAAATATTCGAGAACCGACGACGGGGCGTGGTACAGTTACAGATGGGTGAACCTTCCCTACGAAGGCGCAGATGGAATTTATAACACGGATGAATGTGACTCCGCTCTGCAAGACAATCCCATGCGATTGATGCCGAAGAACATGCGAGAGGAATTGTTGAAAGACCTCAACAACATTCATGCAGAGCAAACCGATGAAGATGATCGTTGTTCTCTGTATGAGCTTGTTTGTGAAGGTGATTTGAATCCTCGCTGCAAGTTGTTCATGAAAGAGTTGCTCGCCAAATACAACGGCGACTGGATGAAGGTTGTCAATGATCATATTCGGGTTAGACGACTGTGCCACTCGGAATCAGATCGAATCGGCATTGGAACTTTCCAGCCAAAAGACGAGAAGAACCAAGACAGTACCGAATTGACGGGCGACATGAACTTCGCCAAGATCGGCCACTTTGGTTCCGACTCTGATCCGAGAGCATTCAATTTCGATGGTGAGTTCCAAGTCGCCAACCGTGGTGTTTGTGAATTCATCGAGATGCTCAAGCTCGACAACGCTTTCCTTTATGATCTTCTTGGTGTTTCTCAAGAGCACCAGATCAAACCCAAGAAGTTCGCACAGATTGTTGTGGATGAACTTATCATCGCTCACACCAACAATCCTGAGTATGAGAAGCTGAAAGCCAACCAGTTCATGGAAGCCCTCCGAGACCGAACGGTCAAGGTTGACGTTCCTTATCTTCTCCGCTGGTCGGACGAGCTTAAGGTTCTGGAACAGGACTACGGCCCGGATAAGGTGAAGCAGCACATCATGCCTCACACGCTTGAGATCGCTGCGTTCTTCGACATCCTGACACGTCTGGAAGATGACGGTGAAGGCAAGTTGGACTTGCGAGACAAGGCCAAGCTCTATGATGGCCGCAGCATTCCGGGTTGGACGGAAGATACCGTCAAGGAACTTCGTGACAAGTTCACTGAAGAGGGCATGTCAACGGGCGTATCGGCACGATATACACAGGACAAGATTTCCAATTGTCTTGCACGACACAAGCATTACGTAAATGTTTTCCACGTGATGAGTGAAATCAAGAAAGGTTTGAGTCTTTCTTCACTAATTACCAATGTAGAAGATCGGAAACGTTACGAGTATTGTGCGGAACTCGCCATCAAGGAACTGGATGAAATTTTGAAGAATGAAGTACAGAGAGCTTTGGTTGCGGACGAGAAGGCCATCGAACGCCTCTGCAACAAGTACATCGATCATGTTCTCGCTTACGTGAACGCCGAGAAGATGGTCCACCCGATTACAGAGGAACTGATGGACCCAGACGAGAGATTGATGAGAAGCATCGAAGAGAAGAACGGCATCCCTGAGCAGGGTTGTGACGACTTCCGACGTTCTCTTGCAGCGTTCATTGGAACTCTGGTTCATCGAGGCAAGAAGTTCCGGTGGGATTCCAACGAAGAACTGAAGCGAGCCTTGGAAGCCAAGGTCTTCGAAGATGTTAAGGACACAGTGAAGCTGGCCTCTCTCACCAAAGAGGCGGCAGACCTTGATCCTGAACTTCAAGAGAAGATTGACGCAATCAAGACTCGACTAATCAAGCAGTACGGCTACAACCAGCAGTCTGCTACAGATGTACTTGATTACGTTTCAAGTATTTTCGCTCGGGGCGACACATCAGAGTAAGTGACTGATCGGCGGTAACGGTGGGAGTTCAGCGCCTTGCCGTTGCCGCTTTTCTTACAAGGAGTAATTTGTCAAGCATTAGATTTTACTGGACTTTATGGAAGTTGAGGAATTGCGTCAATAGACAGAGTTCTACACACTTAACTCTGGATGAATTGGGAATATCAAAAGAACAGTTCAATAGGTGGAGTGGGACGGGCGAAGGCTATATTATGGCGGCGGCGGACGACTATCCTAGCTGGTATTTTTGGTTGTCAGAAAAGGGTCTACAAGAAATTAGATGTTGGGCGTGGGCAGGCAGATGGGCTTCTGTGATAAGTATTGTGCTGCTTGCTCCTTGGATCATTTATAATCTTTGCATTTCTATATTCTAGCAAGCGAGGTGAGTCATGCCCAAGCGCATTCAAGAAGACCACAAGAAGTTCCGAGATGTCATCTCCGGTCGTACTCGACGTGAACTGAAACGCCTCATTAAGAATGGCGGAATTGTTCGTCGTCGGCCCAAGGGCGGCAAGATGATTATCTCTATCCCCGAGATTGAAATCCCTCACTTTGTGTTTGGCGATAACGGGCAGGGCGTAGGCCGAGGGCCGGGTGAAGAAGGGGATGTCGTTGGTCGTGACCCAAAACAGGGTCAACAAGGCGGTGCAGGAGAAGATCCGGGAGAGGGCATCAACATCACGATTGATATGGATGAAGTCCATCGTCTGATGGAAGAAGACCTCAAGCTTCCTCGGATGAAGCCGAAGCCCAACGAGACCTTTGATGATGTCAAAATAAAGTACAACGATATCTCCAAGGTTGGCTTGAATTCATTGCGTCACCCTCGACGCACAATGAAAGAAGCCATGAAACGTCTGGCGATGACAGGCGAGCTTGATGATCTTCACTACATCAACAATTCAAAGATTCCGATGAGGCTGATTACGCCGATCAATTCGGATTTTCGATATCGTCAATTCAAAGAGATTAAGATTCCTTCGTCTAATGCGGTCATCTTTTTCGCAAGAGACTGTTCTGGATCAATGGACGATTACAGGTGTGATATCGTCAGTGATATGGCATGGTGGATCGATTGCTGGATCAGGAGATTCTACGACCGGGTGGAGCGATGCTACTTCGTTCATGACACTCGGGCACAGGAAGTGAATGAAGAAGAATTCTACAACTATCGTTATGGCGGCGGCACTATGTGCTCTTCTGCGTTTCGTTCGATTGCCGATCAGCTTGAGAACAGGTTCCCGCCAAGTTCCTTCAATGTCTACATCTTTTATTTCTCTGATGGAGACAACTGGGGCGGCGACAATGAGAAAATGGTTCAGATCATTAAGGAAGAACTTGGTCCTGACAGAATCAACATGATCGGCGTCTCCCAGATTTGTTCATGGCGATATGAGGATAGCGTCAAGCAGTACATTGACCAACAATTGAAGACCGGAACTTTGGACAAGGATTATCTGCGAACTGCTTATATTGGACCGTCAGAGGAAGATGATGGGAATGCTAGCCCAAACACCTTCGGTGGCAACTGGGGCTATGCTCCTAACATGTCAGAAGAGGATCGTAACACTCAAATCATAGATGCGATCAAGAGACTATTGGCGGCGGATCAAAGTGTTCGTGATATGGATGAATATGTGGGAGGAGAGTGATGAGCGATCAATCCCGTGGATTTGTTGATCAATCATTAGCCACTTGTTACAACTACATCCATACAGGGAGGGGTAACAAGGCCATAAAAGTGATGGCTGTGATCAAGCAGATTGAGCCGAATAACCCCATGGTGACACGGTTGCTCGACTTGATGTATACCCCGTGTCTTCCTAAAGATGAACCATCTGAAGTCACAGACTTTTTTGGTCATTATTGGGAAGGACAATCTCTCGATGGCAAGTCCATAGAAGTTTTCTGTGATCAAGGGATGGGCGACACAATCAATATGTTGCGGTATCTCTATGTGATGAAACACAACTGGGATTGTAAGATAGTCTTAAACAACTACTCCTACTACTTTCAGTTCAAAGACTTTCTTGGACAACTAGATGGTATTATTGAATTCACGAACGAGCACGTCAAATGTGATTACCACACAAACATTTTCAGTATTCCAGCTTTAGTGAACAAGCTGGAATATTCTGTATATTACCCAGCACATTTTCTGGATTTGCTTACCAAAACAGACATTCCCCCACAGCCTGAACTGTCTCCCATAAAGGAGGTGACTACCAAGCCAGAGAGACCATGCGCCGGGGTATCTTGGACGAGCAATCCAGAAAATGTCTTATCCAAGAAGAAAAGTGTCCCAGATGAGGTGATTGACCTACTGCATGATGTTAAAGGCTGGAATTTCGTTAGTCTGCGTCCCGATAAAGGCATATTTGATTTCACGCAACCGCTTCTGTCTTTGGACGATACTGCAGCAATAATTTCGACAATGGACGTTGTAATATCTGTAGACACGGTGGTCCTTCATTTGGCCGGGTCCATGGGCAAACCAACTTTTGGACTGCTGCCTTTTGAAGCCGATCCCAGATGGAAAAAATGTGGCAACGGCGAGAAAACTTCAATTTGGTATCCTTCTGTAAGAATGTTTCGACAGGAGAAGGAAGGTGATTGGAATCATCCAATCAAGCGTATCAAAGAAGAACTTGCGTCTTTAAGTTAGATATTGTAGGATAACAAACATGAGCAAATCAAGAATGATGAGCGGTTCTCCCTTGTTGGAGGGCAACAACACGATTCCGGGCTTGAAGATCCACAAAGAGGTGGAAGTCCTTCTGCCTCGCATTCATGAAGAATGTAAAAAGATGGGTCTGGATTATTACCCGACCATCGTTGAATTTGTTCGCTATGATGAAATGTCAGAGATCGCCAGCTATGGTGGTTTTCCTGTTCGCTATCCCCACTGGAAATGGGGGATGGAATATGAACAAATGGCTCAGGGATATGAGCACAACCAGTATCGTATCTCAGAAATGGTCATCAATACCAATCCGTGCTACATCTACTGCATGGATTCGAATACGCTCGTCGATAACGTGGATGTGATTTGCCATGCCATCGGTCACAACGATTTCTTCAAGAACAACATCTTCTTCGAGCCGACCGATAACAACATGATGAACAAGTTGGCCAACCACGGAACTCGTATCCGTAATTACATAGCTCGTTGGGGCAGTGAGGTTGTGACCGAGTTTATTGATCAGTGTTTGAGGATTGAGACGCTCATTGACACCCGGAAGGCATGGAAACAGAAGAAGATCAAGAACGTGAACTTAAAGGATGAAAGGGAGTATCGTTTTCCGAAGCGTCTTGTGTCAACTAATGAGTACATGGATGAATGGGTTAACAAAGAGGATTTTATTGAGGATCAACACGAAGAGATTGAAAAGAAAGATGCGGCTGATTTCTTGGATATTTTTGAAAAGCCCAACGGAGATATCATGGGCTTTCTCAAAGACAATGCGCCTATGAAGCCATGGCAACAGGACATCATCACCATGTTGTATGAAGAGAGTATGTACTTCTCTCCGCAGCGACAAACCAAGATGATCAATGAGGGATGGGCCAGTTTTGTTGACTACCACCTTCTCTGCCGGGAAGGTCTGGTATCACTTGGGCAGGACGATGTTGCCAACGGAATTTGGCATTACGCCGAGCATAAGATGCGTGTCTTGGGCGGCAAATACAGCATGAATCCGTACAAGTTGGGCTTTGAGATACTTCTGGACATTGAAGACAGATGGAACAAGGGCAAGTTTGGATCGGAGTATAAAGACTGTCAGGATATGCGCACGAAGGAGAAGTGGGATAAGGATCTCGGTCTTGGCATGGAGAAATTGTTTGATGTTCGCAAGCACTACAACGATTACACGTTGATTCAAGAGTTTTTCACCAAAGAGCTTTGTGACAAAAAAGAGTTTTATGAATACAGAAAGTTCCCGAACGGAGAATGGAAGATCGTTAACAGAGATTTTGATTCCATCAAGTCTAACTTGCTCAATAAATATCTCAACGGTGGTTTGCCGGATATCAGGCTGGCTGATCCCAATCATCTCGGCAAGGGTTGGTTCTTCATGCAACATTATGTGGATGGCAGGCCATTGTATGACAAGTATGCCCGAGAGGTTCTGACATCTATTTTCAGGTTGTGGAAAAACGTTGTGATCATTGCCACGAAGAATATGGATGACGTGGAGTTTGTCTATATCTGTGACGGCCAAAATTCAGAGAAAGACGTTCACGTTATGGAGCGTGCAGATTATGAGAAGGAATTCCTTAAATGACAGAAATTATTGAATGTGTGTTGGAGAGTCTGCGAAGTGGCAAACCCCTTAAGTTGAGCCGGGATGCCAAGAAAGCCCTCGCCAGAAAAGAATCTGGTTGGAAGAGGCCCAAACGTCCTCGTAAAATTTCCGTAGCACAAAAGTTGCATCGTAAGGAAAAGAAAAAAGCCAAGGCGAAAATCGAGCGTGAGAACCGAAAGATCAAGATGATTGAACATCTCGTGAAGAATGGCTGGTTGCGAGGTGGCGTGATGAATGATGTTTGGACTTTTGGCACATGGAAAACCGGTTATGACGACCTTTATAAGACGACTTTGCATAAAGCCTATAAGCTCCAGTTGAAGCTTGAGAGCGAAGGCTACGAGCGACCGGGTGGCATGGATGACGATCTGATGGAGAACCTATGAGAAGTACAAAGAAAGAGCTTGGCTTGAGACGTGCGGCGGTTGCCGTAATGGATGAGTACATGGACAGGATCAACGCCCTTGATTCAGAGAAGCTCAAGGCGGCTTTGATTAAGGTTTATGGCCTTGTCGAAGACGCTTGTAATATGGACAGCGAAGTCACATTGGTGGGCAATGGCATCAACTCTTGTGAAGCTATTGTGACTCTTCGAGGCTTGATTTATGAAGCTGGGAAGCAGGACTAACCGAAGTTAGGAGAATCTGTGAGTTACGTTATACAGATTAAGCACAAAAATCCATTGAGAGGCGTGGAATGGAAATCCGTCGAATATTTCAGTCCGTATAAAGATGTTCCTTGTGTTCGACGACGGTGGTTCGGGTTGGGCCGGTCTTACGACAGTAGTCAACTAGAGGATCTAACAGACGAAGAATGTGATGTGCTGTGGAATAGAATAATTGAGCAAGCCATGTTGCAACCTGTAAATTGCCATGTCAGGATAATTGACATGCTTATGGATGCTTTGGGGGACAGTTGGCACAGGGTGCTTTGGAATAGGAGATAGAACCAGTTAAGAGTTGCCGAAAGTACCCGGCCCGTGTTGCTGCTGATTTTGGCCGCTAACCGGAACCATGTTGGGGAACCGCTGCATCATTTGCTTGTACTCTTCATCGCCTTCATCGCTTCCGAGGCCAGTATCTTCCGATCCATCATCTGGGATCTCATCTGACATCTTGATCTGATCCCACTTTTCTCTAAGTTCATCCCACATTTGTTTGAACTTGTTGATTTTAGGGGTTTCGGCATCATCCCCATCGGGGAGACTCATATCCATATGTTCGATGTCAGAATCTATGGCAAGGATGCGATCCTGCTCTTTCTTGGATTTGGTCTCGATTTCTTGAGAATCGACCTGTGGCTGCAGGTTTGTGCGTTTGACTTCATCAGAAGCAGTGGTATCGCTGCCCTTATTAACCATGGGTGGAGCCATTTCGGGGCTTGCAGACCCCAAACTCGCCTCGTCTTCCATCCAGTTTTTGAAGCTCATGATGTTATCTATGGTTCTTAAACATGATTTCTACTATATTACAGAGGGAGAGCAATACCTCCTTCTGGTTATTTTTGGAGGAACATATGGCAAGACAGAGCAAAGATCAAGTCCTTTATGACATTCACAATCATGCAATCAATCTAAATTTACGTGACATCTACCTGCACAGCTACTACGTCAAAGACGATGATGACGAGCCCGGTGTGGAGTACCGACAGGCCACCACCTTCATAAAGAACCTTCATGTGTTGGACCAAGGAGCCGAGCCCAAGCCCGTTCTGGTACATCTGCATTCGGCTGGCGGTTGTTGGTATAATGGCATGGCCATTTTCAATTCGGTTCAGTTCGCACGATCTTATAT
>SDBT01016880.1_pt1 | contig 11543 bp, 6 predicted proteins | sample 2277101 | NCBI WGS metagenome assembly SDBT01 (sample SAMN10404973, study PRJNA504765) | marine sediment metagenome | isolation source: marine sediment core GS10_PC15, 103 cmbsf | place: Arctic Ocean: Southern Knipovich Ridge | collected 2010
AAACCAATTACCATACCAAACATCCAACAAAGAACCGGTTGCACCATTTTTTAAATCATAATCCATTTGATATAAATGATGGTGCGCCGACTGCAACTCCATTGGTGCAATCTTTTTCCAATCATTATTAATAAAACTAAATGGCAATCGATAAGAAACTCGTTTTGCTGCTGCAAAGTTTTTCGGTCGCAATGCTAGATACTGGCTTGCTCGCCATGTTTGCTCAGACCAATAACTAATCCAAAACATATCCGGATAATTATCTTTAATTTTTATCCATTCTTTATAAAACAGCTTTGGCTTACGCGCAAAGAAATGTGTGCTCAAAGTAAAAAGCGAACTTTCTGGAACCATAATTTTGGATAACCAGTCTTTAAAAAAAGCTGGCCGCTGCTGCCCCACCAATGCACCATACTGCATCATGATACATGCTTGATCAAAGGTTACATTACCAACCAATTTATACAGCGCATTAATAAATGTTTTCACACGAAACACAAACTTTTCTTCCCCCGTCACCAAACTATAAGCTTCTTTCATGCTCAATGTTTTTGGAATAGTAATCGTCTGTTCGTTTTTATTGCCCAATGATTTTTGTGTAAAAAAAATTAAACTATGCGGACCTACATAGTTTTTTAAAAAGTTTTTCACCTTCTGCTGCTCTTTTTTTGCAGCTCCTTCGATATTACCGAGCCAAAATGTTTTACTCTCCCCTAAAAAAGTTTGGGATAATTGGGCTTGAATCACAGAAAATGCATGAGTTTGCGCGTCAAGAAGTTGTATGGCTTGGCCGTTTTGCAAAAATAATGGCTGAATGCATATCGGAAAGAGCAAATGAGGGTATTCATCCCCAATAAGCGCTACTATCGTCTGATTTTCTTGAAGCAGTAATTTTGATAGTGACTCAATTAATTCCATGATTCTCAACGCTCTTTGAAAGGTGTTTTTTTCTTGGTTATTATACCATTGTTGCAACTAAAAGGCACACGCAATAAAAGTAAAATCTATTGAAATAACCAATCTCAATTACGTACAATAGTAATATATATTAAAAGGAAAAGTATGAAAAAATATCTATTACTCATCATCAGTATATCAAGCAACGCGGCAACGAGGGCAATCACCACCAATTCAAAAGTCTCTTTTACAAATAATACAAAATACGCAATAACCCTCGGTTGGAAAGCAAAAAAACCTAAACGGGGACGCATAAACCCGATCAACTCACTTGTATATATTGAATCAGGAAAAACGCGCCAATTTGATCTTGATCAAATACACAAATACAACGGCTACAAAAAGACATTTTTTAGACCTCATGGATTTCAACTGTTTAAAAAAAGAGATCCCTTAGCAATGTACAATTGCTCTCTTGGGATACAATATTGCAAAGAAGATCCGATAAATCATTCAAAACGATACACTGTTGAAAATGGAGCTCATTATACTATAACCGTTAGTCCGAAAAAGAAGATTACTGCAACAGTAATAGAATAAATAGATTATACCGACCGACGACCAAAAGAATCTTTAAGCTGACTTTTTTTTGATGAAAAACGCTCAATCTGATTTTGATCAGCTGTCTGGAAAATTTGTGCAATGCCTGCAACTGCACCTTCACGCATCTGCTCAAAGAGATCCCACGTAATTGGAGCACCTTCTACACCGCCTTGCATTTCAATTAATTTCCCCGAACGAGTCATGATAAAATTAAAATCAGCTTGCGCATTATTATCTTCTTTGCAGTTCAAATCAACCAACACTTGGTCTTCAACAATCCCTGCAGAAATTGCAGCAACTTCATCCAATAAGATAGTTTCTTTGAGCAAATCTTTTTTGAGCCATTTATCAACCGCAGCCTTCAATGCTAAAAATGCACCAGTAATACTTGCCGTCCGCGTGCCACCATCTGCTTGGATCACATCGCAATCAATATAAATCGTACGCTCACCAACAATGCTTAAATCAACTACTGATCTCAGTGCACGCCCAATCAGACGAGATATCTCCACATTCCGCCCGTTACGTTTCATCGTAGAACTCTCGCGAGCCGTCCGATTAAAAGTTGCTCCAGGAAGCATACAATATTCAGCAGTTAACCAACCCTTACCTTTTCCACGCAAGAAAGGTGGAACTCCCGGTTGCATAATTGCCGTACAAATTATTTTGGTTCGCCCAAAACTAATAAGCACAGACCCTGCTGCATTTTGGCAAATATTATAGTTGAATGAAAGTGGGCGCACCTGTTTATCAGTGCGCCCATCGATACGTTTCTTCACAGAATTAATCTTGTACCATGTTTAAACGGATACGATCAGATTCTGGATCATAGTTGACCACTTCAATATCAAGAGGCTGACCTATTTGATAGTTCTGATCAAGATTACGTTGTAGATCTCGAGGGATGTTAGAAATATGCAGAAGACCTGAAACACCAGGAACAAGCTCAACTAACAAACCAAAGTCTGCTACGCGTCGAATAATACCATGGAATCGTGCGCCTTTTTCAATTTGCCCGGCCAAGGTTTTAACCCACATAATTGCCCATTCTTTTTCAGCTTCTGGACCACTGTAAATCTTAACTGTTCCATCTGATTCAATATCGATTGCTGTTTTGGTTTTTTCGATAATTTCTTTAATCGTTTTACCACCAGAACCAATAATTGCACCAATCTTATCTTGCTTAATTTTCACAATTGTTACTTGTGGAACACGCTCAGATAGTTTTTCAGCAGGCTTAGTCATCTCTTTACGCATTTCACCAAGGATGTGCGCGCGACCTTCTTTTGCCTGTGCAAGTGATTGTTCAAACACTTCTCTTGGCAAACCACCTTGATACTTAATATCCATCTGAATCGCTGTGATACCTTGCTCCGTTCCAGCAACTTTGAAATCCATCAAACCGAATGCATCTTCAAATCCACTGATATCAGTCAATGTTTGGAATTTACCTTCTGAACTTTGTAATAGTCCCATTGCAACACCACTTACCATGTTAGTAATTGGAATACCACCTTGCATAAGTGCCATCGTAGCACCACAAACTGTAGCCATAGATGATGAACCGTTTGATTCTAAAATGTCTGAAACAATACGGATTGTGTATGGGAAATCTGCTTTAGCAGGAAGAACTGGATCTATCGCACTACGAGCTAAATAACCATGACCAACTTCGCGTCGACTTGTGCCACGCAACATGCGCGCTTCACCAACTGAGAATGGAGGGAAATTATAATGAAGCATGAAGCGTTCTTCAATGGTATCACCCATCAAGCTTTCCATCTTCTGCTCATCTTGACCACCACCAAGTGTTACCGTAGCTAATGCTTGAGTTTCACCACGAGTGAAAAGTGCTGAGCCGTGAGTGAATGGTAATAGACCAACTTCTGTAGTAATTTTACGAACTTGCTCAAAACCACGCCCATCCACACGATGTCCTTCAGTGAAGAACAGTTCAGTGAAGCGTTCTTTCATTTCATACTTTAACACATAGTCGATCTGCTTAATTGGCAAATCTTTTTCAGTAATTTCTTGCTCGTATTGCGCTGTGAATGATTCCACTAATGAAGCCATTGCTTCATTTCGTTTTTCTTTATTTTCAATGAAAATTGTTTTTAAACGATCTTGAGTAAGATACTCATCTGAACGTTTAGTCCATTCAGCCCAATCAATATCATTTTCAACTGCAACTTTAGGTTTACCAAGTTCTTTAACAATCGTTTGCTGCCATTCAACTTGTTTTTTAACAAAACTATGAGCAGTGAAAATCACATCAACAAGTTCTTCTTCACTCAACTGTGCAGCTGAACCTTCAACCATGTTCACACCTTCATGAGTACCGGCAACGATAACACGGGCATCAGAAGTAAGTGATTGTGGGTATGTTGGGTTTGGAACCCATTTGCCTTCGATATGAGCCATTTCTACAAGACCAACAGGACCCATAAAAGGAATTTGTGAAGTTGAAAGTGCGATAGATGCTGCCACGAATGCCAACGGCACCGGCATATGTTCTTTATCAACAGAAAATACGGTGATAATAACTTGCACTTGATTGAAATAATTTACTGGAAACAATGGACGAAGTGAACGATCAATCATACGACTTGTGAGTGTTTCTTTAGCACTCGGTCGCCCTTCTCGTTTAAAATAACCGCCAGGAATTTTACCTGCGGCTGCAAATTGTTCTCGGTAATCTACACTTAATGGTAGAAATCCAGGAAAATCTCTTGATGGAGCTGCTACAACCGTTGCCAAGACGATAGTCCCGCCTTGTTGTACCCATGCTGAACCATCTGCTTGTTTTGCAAATTTATCTAGAGTTACGGTGTATCCAAATTCTTTTAATGTATATGTTTTAGCCATGTGTACCTTATTTTTACTTTCTTAAGCCTAAGCGCTTGATAATTTCTTGATATGCTGAAACGCTCTTACGTTTAATGTATGTGAGCAATTTACGACGACGATTAACCATTGCAAGCAATCCACGTTTTGAACTGAAATCTTTTGGATGCTTCTTAGAATGCTCTGTTAATTCAAGAATATCTGCCGTGAGAACTGCAACTTGCACTTGCGAAGATCCTGAATCTTTATCATGAGTTTTATACTCACCGATAATTTTTGTTTTTGTTTCTGGTTTTAACATTTTTATAACCTTACGTTTTACTATCTATTTCTTAACTTTATAAATGGTCAACATCTGTATGCCATCATCTAACTCTATTTCTGCCCGTCTACGTTTCACTTCGCCGTGGCATCACGCCATAGCGCGTTTAAACTGATCAATAGTCCGTTTTCGCCCGTCTACACTAATGCTACTTCGGGCTACCTCGGACAGTCTTCGTCTCGCTCTACCAAAGATAAATTATTATTATAATCAATCCTTTAATAAACTGGCCTGCCAGACGAAGTTCCAGTTTGCTTTTTGCAAACTGGGACGAAGACTGGTAGGCACGAGCAGAATTGAACTGCTGGCCCCTGCTACGTCAAAGCAGTGCTCTACCACTGAGCTACGCGCCTTTCAACAACATTAACCTTTCAAAGCGAAGTGGTAACCACTGCGTGTCCGCCGAAGCTTGCCGAGTCGGAAGACCCGGATAAGCGAAGGCTGGAAGCTACGCGCCTTTCAAAAACTTTCAAACCCTCTTCAAACTCATAGCGGAGTTTATCCTGAGCTTGTCGAAGGGCGCCTTTATTTAGACACTAATAATGCCTAACTAAATACACTTTCGCTACGCTGCTGGCCCAGAAGTTTGTGCCGGTGCGGAACGTTCAACTGATCGAGCCCGACGTTCTAAGTCTGAAACATCATCACCTAAATATCTCTCTCTAAATGATGGGATTCCAGTACCTGCTGGTATTAGCTTACCAATAATTATGTTTTCTTTTAAGCCATAAAGATGATCAACTGCACCAGAGATTGCTGCATCAGCCAAAATACGTGTTGTTTCTTGGAATGATGCTGCAGCAAAGAAACTTTCTGTTCCCAATGAAGCCATGGTAATACCCATCAATATTGGTTTTGCTGTCGCAATTTTCTTACCTTCAGCAGATAATGCCGCATTAACTTCTTGGAAGTGAATACGATCAACACGATCACCAATCAAGAAATCAGTCTCACCAGGATCAACAATACGCACTTTTCGCAACATTTGACGAGCAATTACTTCGATATGACGATCATCAATACTTACACCTTGCAGGCGATAAATTTCTTGAATTTGATCTACCAAGTAACGCTGAACAACATCTTGACCTAAAATACGTAAAATATCTGATAATACTGGAGAACCAATCGTGAGCAAATCACCAGCGCTTACGTGATCTCCATTTGCTACGTTTAACTGAGAGCCTCGCGGCACTAAATAATCAAACGTTTCATATGAAGATACAACACTAATCTTAAGCATTCCGCGTTGAATTCCACCAAAGACCACTTCCCCATCAATATCTGAAATGATAGCGGCATCTTTTGGCGTACGTGCTTCGAAAAGTTCTGCAATCCGTGGCAAACCACCGGTTGTAATATCTTTTGTTTTTGATGCTTCACGAGGCATTTTAACAAGAATCTGACCAACAGCTACTTTTTGACCATTTTCAATGTTCAAGTATGAACCAGCTGGAATATAATAATGAGCAATCTCATCACCCTTTTCATCCAAGATGCTAATCGCTGGTTGATACTTTTCACCTTTTGGCTCAAGTACCATCTTACTCGTTACTTTTGTCGATTCATCATATTTTTCTTGCAACGTAACGTTTTCAACCAAATCATTATATTGAGCAATTCCTGCTTTTTCAGTGAAAATAACTTTATTATGGGAATCCCAATTAGCAAGCATTTCACCTTTTTTTACTTTGTGCTCATTTTCAACCAAGACGGTTGTACCATATTCAACATTGTTTTCTTGCAACTCTCTTCCATCAGGAGAAAGAATCACAATCGATGCTTTACGACTGGTAACGATCAACTTACCATCACTATTTTTCACAGTGTACAAGCCACGCCACTCAATAATACCGTCATGTTTGGCAGTAAATGAATTTGCCTCTTGCATACCACTCGCCGTACCACCAATGTGGAAGGTTCTCATAGTAAGCTGTGTTCCCGGTTCACCAATTGATTGAGCCGCAATAATACCGGCTGTTGTTCCAATCACAATCAACTCAGAACGAGACAAATCTAAACCATAACAATGTGAACATACGCCACGTTTTGTTTGGCAGGTCATTACTGAACGAACTTTAATTTTTGTTACTGCAGATTGCTCAAGCTTGGCAATATCATCTCTACCGATCATATATCCTTGCTTAAACAATAATTCACCAGTTATAGGATCAGTAAGATCTGCTGCAAGAAAACGTCCATACACACGTTTTGCTACTGGTAAAATAATATCGCCGGCTTCTTTCAAGTCAGTTAGTTCAACATAACCAAGTGTATGACAATTTGCTTGAGTTACCACTACATCTTGTGCCACATCAACTAAACGACGAGTAAGATACCCAGAGTTTGCAGTTTTTAGTGCTGTATCGGCCTGACCTTTACGCGCACCGTGAGTTGAAATAAAGTATTCAAACACACTCAAACCATCTTTAAACGAACTGGTTACTGGTGTTTCCATAATTTCACCTGATGGCTTAGCCATCAAACCACGCATACCTACCAACTGTTTAATCTGATCCTTAGAACCACGCGCTCCAGATTCTAGCATCATGAAAATTGGATTAAATGGTTGTGATTTTTTATCAGTATTGGCAAATGCCTTTTTATCTTGCACTTCCAACTCTTTTTCCATTTCATTCGCAATTTCAGATGTTGTAGAACCCCAAATACCAATCACACGGTTATACCGCTCGCCATTGGTAATGGCACCATCCATATACATTTTATCAATGCGCGCTACAGACGATGTTGCTTTCTTTAAGATTTTCCCCTTATCAGTCGGTACCACTAAATCATCTACTGAGAATGAAATACCACCAAGCGTAGCATAGCGGAATCCAAGACTCTTAATACGATCAAGGAATGGTGCTGTGATATCTTGACCAAACTCGTAATAAACGTTTTCTACAAGTTTAGTGAGATCACCCTTAGTCAAAAGACGATTAACCCATGCGAATGGAGAACCTTGTGGAAGGGCATCATAAATCAACACGCGACCAACATTAGTTTCAATAATATCTTTATCTACACGCACTTTTATTTTTGCATGCAATTCCACTTCTTTATTTTGATATGCAGAAACTACTTCATTTGTATCAGCAAAAACAATGCCTTCGCCTTTACAATTCAAACGAATTTTACTCATGTAATACAAACCAAGAACCATATCCTTACTCGGCACCGTAATTGGTCGACCATTTGAAGGAGACAAAAGATTCTTAGAAGATAGTACCAACTGCTTACACTCAAACTGAGCTTTCTTACTCAACGGTACATGCACAGCCATCTGATCACCATCAAAATCGGCGTTAAATGCAGTACACACTAATGGGTGAAGCTTGATAGCTTTTCCATCTACCAAAATAGGATAAAAAGCTTGTATACCTAAACGGTGTAATGTTGGGGCACGGTTAAGAAGCACTAAGCGATCTTTTACCACATCCTCAAGTACATCCCATACTATTGCTGAAGCATTCTCAACCATCTTTTTAGCCGCACGCAAGTTAGGTGCTTCTTCTCGCATAAGAAGTTCTGAATATACGTATGATTTGAAAAGTTCTAATGCCATTAATTTTGGCAACCCACATTGATCAATATGCAACTCTGGATCAACCACAATTACTGAACGTCCAGAATAATCAACACGCTTACCAAGTAAATTTTGACGGAAACGACCTTGCTTACCACGGAGCATTTCACTCAATGATTTAAGTGGTCGTTTATTAGAACCACGAACTGGTAATCCTCGGCGCCCATTATCAATAAGAGCATCAACCGATTCTTGCAGCATTCGCTTTTCATTTTTAATAATTACCTGAGGCGCTTCAATGTTCATCAATCTACGTAAACGAATGTTACGATTTAATACGCGACGATATAATTCGTTGAGATCTGAACTAGCAAAACGACCACCTTCTAAAGGAACTAATGGCCTTAAATCAGGTGGTAATACTGGCAATACGGTTAAAACTATCCATTCTGGTTTTAATTTTGCTTGGTGCAAACCATTCAATACTTTTACACGACGCATAATTTTATGACGCGTAGCGATAGAAGAACTTTTTTGGTATGCAGCTTTCAAACGAGTGATTTCTGCTTGCAAGTCTAGCATGCTTAATACTTGTCGAATTGCTTCAGCACCCATTGCAACTTTAAAATCTATATCCTCAGGATTGAGTTCAATATATTTTAAATATTCATTGTTTGAAAGTAATGTTTTATGCGGATATGGAGACAAACCTTGGTGAATAACCATATGAGAATCAAAGTAAACCACACGTTCTAAATCTTTCACTGTCATACTCATAATCAAGCTTAAGTAGCTTGGGATACCTTTTAGATACCAAATATGACAAACTGGTGAAACTAAATCGATATGAGCCATACGTTCGCGACGAACACGAGCTTGCATAACTTCAACCCCACATTTTTCACAGGTAACACCGCGATGCTTCATCCGTTTGTATTTACCGCAGTTACATTCCCAATCCTTAACAGGACCAAAAATACGCGCACAGAACAAACCATCTTTTTCTGGTTTTAATGTTCGGTAGTTAATTGTCTCAATTTTTTTAACTTCACCATATGAGAGTGAACTTATTTTTTCTGGAGACGAAAGCCCTAACCGAATCGCGTTAAACTGACTCGTACTAATATATTCTCTAAAACGTTGTAATAGCTTATTCACTAACTTCCTCCCTACCGCTGTTGAACAAATCAACTTGTAACGAAAGACTTTGTAATTCTTTTACCAACACATTGAATGATTCTGGTATACCAGGCTCAGGAACATCCTCACCTCGCACAATAGATTCATACACTCGATGTCTACCATTCACATCATCAGATTTGTAGGTCAACATTTCTTGGAGTGTGTACGCAGCACCATATGCTTCAAGTGCCCATACTTCCATCTCACCAAATCGTTGTCCACCAAACTGCGCTTTACCACCAAGTGGTTGTTGCGTTACGAGCGAGTATGGCCCAACTGAACGAGCGTGTAATTTATCATCAACCATGTGATTCAATTTCATCATATAGATTGAACCAATTGTAACTGGCTGATCAAAGTATTCACTTGTTCGACCATCACGAATCTTAACCGCACCAGACTCTGGTAAATTAAGCCCACTAAGAAGCGGCTTAATATCTTTATCAAGTTGCGCACCATCAAATACCGGTGTTGCAAAGTGCATTCCAGATTGTGCTGTTTTGCGAGCAAGTTCAACAATTCCCTCTTTGCCATATGATTTTTCATATGAAGCAACGAACGTATTACCGTAATATTTATTTAATAACTTTTTAAGCTCATCATCTTGTTGGTCGTCAATCATTTTCTGAGCTTGTGCACCAACTTCATAACCAACCCAACCAAGCATAGTTTCTAAAATTTGCCCTACATTCATACGAGACGGCACACCAAGAGGATTCAATACGATATCAACCGGCGTTCCATCATCAAGATATGGCATATCTTCACGAGGTAAGAGTGTTGAAATCACACCCTTGTTTCCGTGACGACCAGCAAGCTTATCACCCGCTTTAATATGTCGTTTAGATGCAATATAAACTTTAACCATTTTAATCACACCTGAAGGCAACGGATCACCCTTTTTGAGCTTAGATGTACGCTCTTCCTTCAAGCCTGCTAAAATGCGAAGCTGATTTTCAAAACCATCATACAAATTTGAAATCTGTTCGTTAATGGCTTTATCATCTGTTCTTAAGCTTCCAACTTGATCAACATCTTTTTCAACTAATTTTGCTTTATCAAACTTACCTGAAGCCAACAAAGATTTTGCAGTTGATGATTTAGCTTTTTTACCAGCCATCAATGTGATCAATTTATCTCTAATCATCTCGCCTAAGAATTGCTGATGCATTTCAAACTCTTGCTCCATCTTCACAACTTCTTTAGCAATCTCTTCACGATATCGTTTATCTTTACGAATACCGCTACGTGAGAATAATTTCACATCAATAACAGTACCTTCAACTCCTGGCGAAACTCGAAGCGACGTGTCACGCACTTCACGAGATTTTTCACCAAAAATCGCACGTAATAATTTTTCTTCTGGGGAGTATTGCACGTCACCTTTTAGCGTTACCTTACCAACAAGAATATCGCCAGGTTTCACACGTGTACCAATACGAACAAGACCATCCTTATCAAGTGCACTCATAGAAGATTCACTCACATTAGGAATATCTCGTGTGATTTCTTCAGGCCCAAGCTTCGTATCACGAGCATCGACTGAGTATTCATCAATATGAACTGATGTTAATACATCATCAGAAACAAGACGCTTACTCAATACAATCGCATCCTCAAAATTGTAACCATGCCATGGCATAAATGCCACTAAAAGATTAGTACCAAGAGCAAGTTCGGCATCTTTAACAGCGGCGCCGTTTGTGATCACATCTCTTTTTGCAACACGGTCACCAACTTTTACGATTGGTGATTGATGAATCCATGTACTATAACTTGAACGTTTAAATTTTCGTAAATTGTAAACATCAATTCCATCTGCTATCCAATCATCAGTTGTGTTAAACACATCCTCATCAACACGAACAACAATTCGGACAATAGTTTGAAAATTCTTCAGGCTTGGGCACAGAAGAATAGAAAGTACTACGGCTCGATCATCTTTGAAAATCGAGAGCTCGAAAGCTATGAAGATTCTCCTCCCCATGTATGGAGTCCTCAACGCCTTCGTACAATTGGTATGATCCGAAATAGAAGCTTGGAATTCGCTAGAAAGAGCAATTGCGATTACTACCTTGTGATCGATGTAGATAACTTCATCTCACCTAATGCTCTCAAATCTCTGATAGCAAAAGATGTCCCCATCATTTACCCCAACAAATTCTT
>SDBT01016881.1_pt1 | contig 11542 bp, 7 predicted proteins | sample 2277101 | NCBI WGS metagenome assembly SDBT01 (sample SAMN10404973, study PRJNA504765) | marine sediment metagenome | isolation source: marine sediment core GS10_PC15, 103 cmbsf | place: Arctic Ocean: Southern Knipovich Ridge | collected 2010
GCAAATTGTAGAACAGCTTATGCAAATCCATATTAAAGATTTAAAATCATTAGGTGTTGATCTGGAAAAGGCTGCGAAAGCTGCTAAAGCCAAAAAGAAAAAACCAATTGAAGATATTATAAGATAGGTTTAATTATGAAAGTCCTATATTATATATACCTGCCATTCCACAAATTGTTTTAAAGATTTCTTGTTGTGGAGAATCACGAAGTACACGTATTGCATCATCATAATTAAGCCATTTACATTCTAAAAATTTTTCATTATCTACTTCTGGAATAACTTGAACATCTGTTTTTATAGCATAAACAAGAAGATTTAGAAAAACATCATCTCTCAATTTTTTTGAGTAATAACCTCCCTCCTTTCTATATTCTGTATTAGGTACTTGTTCTAGTTGTGTTATTTTCATACCTTTAAGAACCATTTCAAGTTCACCTTTGGCTTCACTTTCTGTCCCTTCGTCCTCCTCTATATTAAGAGGTACCCAGCGATAGCCTCTATCTTTTAAAAATAGAAAGTGGGGTTTTCCATCTATTTCATTCATTACTATTGCTTCTACAAAATTTATTTGTCTCATTTTATATGTATTTTTATTAGTTTGATTTGTTACTACTGTATGTTAGTAGCACTTATTTATAAATCTTTCTATTTTTTACTATTCTAGAATAATAACATTTAAATAGTTCTTTGTAGTCTCAGTAAATTTAAAAGGTAATTGTAATGGATATATCTCTATCATTTGAAGAAATTGATCTGTTAAGAAGAGGCACGATTAGATATGCAACTAATTGTGAAGAGAGGCCACAAGATGTGCCGCTTGATGATGGATTATTATTCTTTCTAAAAATAGCAGCTAAAAAGCAGATAACTCAGGAAACATTAAAAGAAATTTTTTACTATGAACCTAATCAAGAGATTGATGAAGTTTTATTAATGAAAAATCCTGTTGGGATATTAAAGCAGTATATTCTTGAAGAAAATATATCCTTAGAAAGAATAGGAACCTTTGCAGAAAAGCCTGTTTCTGAAATGACAACTGAGGAAATAGAAAGTTCCATGATAAAAATGTTCGAAATGACAAATGATGAGTATAAAGAAATAGCTAGACAAACAGGCGTAAAACTAGATGAAATAAAAAGAGAGCATGGACAAGATATTGATTCAATTATTTTGGCTGGGCTCTTGAAGGCACAAGGCAATGGCATTGGAAGAGAAGATATCATAAAGTTGATTTCAGATGGCAATGAGCATGCTGAATATCTTCAGAATGAACAAGAACCTTACTCAGGAATTCTTGGTCTTTATAAGTTATATCATGAGGAATTACCAACACAAGAGAGGAAACTAGAAACAGCTCCTGTTCCTGATTCTCAACTAAAGAAAATACCCAGAATAGCAGCACCATTTCTCGCTGCAATTTTGGCAATGTCAACTGCTGCTCTTGGGGCCCTAGATTTCTTTAAGTCTATTGACAATAATAATACTGGGGCACTGGAAGGAAGTTCTTATGAAGTTGAACCTGTTTCTATTGCTTTAAAACCACCCTTTGAAATACCAACTCCAGATGCTGTTTTTGTTACACCTGAAAACTTTCCTGAAGATTATATTCCAGATAACATCAAAGTTGTTAAAAGAGATATTCTGAATGTAGATACTTTTCTTGATAGCTTGGTTGAGAAGACGATAAAGACGTGGCAAGAGGACGAAGCTAGAAAAGGAAGAAAACTGATTGAAAATGTAATGGACTGGGTTTCAAGAACATCTGCTTATAGTGATATTATCCAAGAAGCTGCAGATGAGCTTAAGTTACCATATAATTTTCTTTTTGCGAAAAATACTTGGGAAAGCCATGGATATTTAAGGGTAGAATCAGGAACAGGACCTGGAGGCCTTCCTCAACTAGCAAAGAGCACAGCAAAGAGTCGTGGACTAAAAAGGAATGAATTTATAGATGAAAGATTTGATCCTGAAATGGCAGTACCTGTTGGTGCTTTCATGGTATATAATGCAAAAATCAGGTGGGGCACAGAATTCACATTTATGGTAACAGCAGACTATCTTCTTGGAGATAAGAGAATGAAGAAAGGAATAAAAGATAATGGTGGAAAAATAAATGAAAATTTATTCTATGTACTTGATGAGCTCTTTCCCGAGGAGGGTGTAGCAAAGCATTATGTAGGTATAATGGCAATAAAAACAATTCTTGATGATCCAGAAAAATATGGGTTTGGTTATGAGCAAAGACCTTCATATAGGAAAATAATTGCAAACTCAAAGGAACATGTAGTAAGATCAGGAGAAACTTTTGAAAGAATTAGGAAAATGTATGGAATTCCCCCTGGTCGTTTGAAGTATATGAATCCTACAATTAGAAATTATAGTCTAATACCTGCAGGGCATAAAATGAGAAGGTAGCCACATTAAAACGAACTTATTCATACTCCCCATACAACATTATCTTTTCTTTTTATTTCTGCTATTTCCTTTATTACTTCAATTTCTTCTTTTGTTAAAAATGCTTTTAGGTCTTTAAGTTTTTTAAAATCCTCTTCAGGAATTGAAGAATATAGTATATCATTTTCATTTATTTGTCTGCCAACAGTTACTTTTGGTATTGAAACTGCAACTTGTTTTCCTGATTCTGCTTTTTCTAGTTTATCTTTATCTGCCTGAATACTTTTTACTTCTGTAATCTCTTTTCCTTGGGAATTCATCAAAGGCATTCCTACTTTTAATATACCAGCTAAAACATCAACTCCTACTATTGCTTGATTGGATTGTCTAAATATATAACCTGGCATTATTTTTATTTTGCATGGTTTAACATGTTTATCTATTTGGCTTTCCTGCATTTCAAGAAGTTTGTCTTTTTTCCATTTATCATAATCTTCAATTATTTTATAGATTATATCATTAGAAATAATTTTTACATTTTCTTTTACAAGTTCTGCTTTGATGTTAAATGCTAATATTACTGACTTTAGAGAGTCTTTTTCATAATTAGATTCAGCCTCCGCAATATCTTTTTTTGTTATATTTCCAATAGAAGCTCTTCTTATAGGTACATTATTTTCTTTTAATAGTTTTATTAGAGCTTCTAGGCTTCCTAAAGAGTCTGCTTTTATAACAATACCTTCTCCATCTGTTTCAATCAATACTTCTTCAACCTCTTGTTGAAGTTCTTGTTTTGTTTTTTCTATATCTTTTTTTTGGCAGGATCTTAGTGGCATTCCTGAAACAACATCATCAATGTCTAAAGCAGATATTTTTACACCAGTAGCAGCCCTAACTTCTTTTACTGATTTAAAATTAGATTTTTTATCACGTATTTCTGCCAATGGTGCTGGTTCAAACAAAGCTTTGACTTTTGTTGTAATTGATTTTTCAAGACCTGCAATAACAATTGTGTCTCCTTTTTTTAGAGTTCCATCATAAATAATTACATCAATTGTTTTTCCTAAACCTTTTTCCTCTTTTACCTCTAGAATTGTTCCTTTTGCAGAGCCATCTACATTACATTCAAGACATTTTTCTAAAAATCTTTGAGCTAATCCTGTTAAAACCATTAATAATTCAGGAATTCCTTCTCCTGTTTTTGCAGAGCAGGGTATCATTGCTATTTGTTTGGTATAATCATCAACTCTGTCAAATCTTTCAGAATTAATTTTTATTTCTGATAATTTTCCAACTAATTCATATAATTTAGTGTCTAGAATTTGTTGGATTGTTTTTGATTGTTCATTTATTGAAGATAATATATTTGTTTTTTTAGTTTGCCAGCCAGAAATTAAATCAATTTTGTTAAGTGCAACAACAAAAGGGGTTTTATATTGTTTTAGAATTTCAATGCTTTCAATTGTTTGTGGTTTTATTCCTTCATTTACATCTATAACTAATATTGCTATATCTGCTAGATTTCCACCTCTTTTTCTTAGATTTGTGAATGCTGCGTGGCCTGGTGTATCTATAAATAGTAAACCAGGAATTGTAAAACCCATGTTTAGTTGTTTCAATAAATCACCACAAATCTTTTTTATTGTGTTTAAAGGTATTATAGAAGCTCCAATTGCTTGAGTAATTGCTCCTGCTTCAGATTTAACAATAGCGCTACCTCTAATTTTGTCTAGTATACTTGATTTGCCATGGTCGACATGCCCCATGACAGTACAGATTGGGCTTCTTGTTGATTTCATAATAATAATAGATTTTTAGATAATTTTTAAATGTTGTTATTATGGTTGTTTTATTTATTTGCTATTCTATAATAGTTACACAACAGAAAGGTTTAAATAGGTGTTCTTTATTACCACTATCATATAATAATAATTGTATAATATACTTTGCTTGGGGGTTTTAATAAAATGGCTTTTATTATAGATGCGGATATTAATAATGATATTGGTTCTGGTAGTTTAGTTGGTGGTAGTTCTTATCAAGTTGTTAAGGATTTAGAAACTATTACAAAAGCACCAACTGGACGAGTTGTACCTAAACATATAGCAAAACAACAGCCACCTCTTTTGGCTTCTTTAAACATGAATTTTATGTTACAACAAGGCCCTACAAGTAGTGGTCCTGATTCTTTAACTCAAGCTCGTTTAGATTCTATTGCTCAGGCTCAAGCAGATTCTATTGCTTATGCTGATTCTGTAACTCAAGCTCGTGCTGATTCTACAAGAAATGCAAGAAAAAACAGAATGAATGATGCAAGATCAAATTATAATGAAAGTCTTATCTATCTTGGTTTTACTTCAAGAGAGCTTAAAAACTTAGGTTTAAGTGCAAATAAAGTAGGGAATGCAGACACACTAGTAATATTTTCTAAAGATCTTAAACCAAGTAGAGGAGAACCTTATTTTATATTAGATAGAGGAGGAACAGTACTCTATGATAGTACACTATCAAGTAAAGCACTTGTAAATCTTGCTTCACGTATTAACCCATCTGCTGGTGCAAGAATAGCTAAGACAGATGTTAGCATAGGTCAGGGAATGGAAGATTCAGTTAGAACAGTTATAAGAGATTATTTAGCAAGAGATGTTAATTTTTATAGAGGAATCGAAGAGGCTATGCAGGATTTAATGGAATCTAGAGAAGATCCTGAAACATTTGTTGATGATGACTTTGGAAGAGTTATGACTTCTCTACAATCTATTATAGTTTATTTAGGACGTGCAGATACTAGTGGTTTTAGAGGAGATGGATTCTCAGAAAGGTTAGGTCAACATCTAGAAGAATTAGAAAAAATAAGAGAAGATTATGAAAAAAATTTAAAGGCTGCTGAAAAAGGATCAAAAGATTATATAAACCAAATTGATGGGACTTCCTCTGTCTTAAGTACAGAAACACTAGAACAAATAAGACAAGACTCCTCAGAGTTTGAGGTAAAAATAACTCAGATGGATACTTTAATTAAAACTATTAAAGAAATAGAGAGTTCTTCTAGAAGTGTTAGAAGAGCAAAAGGGTTTCCTTCTCATGAAGATTTTATGTATAGTGGTAATGATGATAAAAAAGGAATAGTAGAATCTTTTGAAAGAATTTATGATGAATTAGAAAGAGATTTACAAGATGAACCATTATTGCTTGAATCTATTGCTGAAGATTATCTAAGACCGCAAGCAGAATTTGTATTAGAAGAGTTTGAAAGTGCTCTAAAACAATATTCATATACTGAAAAAGTAGATAGAACAGTTGAGGGAATTAATTTAGGAGAAAAAGATTCTCCAAATTTAATTGCAGAAGAAAGAGAAGATTTGGAAGAAGCAATAGGGATGTTAGAAGATTTCTTAGGTACAGTATCAAAAGGATACAAACAAGAAAAACCAAAACGTTCTTGGTTTAGGAGAGATGCTCCTTCAATAAGAACTAGTTATGAATCAAGAGATTTAAGAGAACCAGAACCTAAAATACCTAGATCTGATAGAACTCATTTTGGTCTTGATTGGGCTGTCAGTATGCATGATGACGCTTTAGGACGTTATGGTAATATTGGTCTTAATATAGTGACTCCTAGAGGAACATTATTTGAGTTAGGAGCAGTTGGAGTAGATGGAATGTTTGAAGAACCTTTCGTTTCTCCTGTAGAAGAAATATACAATAAATCAACAGGAGACCTTTTAGCTAATTTTCATAGAGAAGGAACAAACTTTACAAAAACATGGGGTATTGGAGCATATGCTGGTCTTAACAAAGATGTTTTAAGACGTAATACATTTTCAATAAGTGTAGGTGGAAGATATTTATTTTTCCCTGAAGAAGAAATAGGTCCATTATCTTTTACTACAAAAAAATATAGCGAAGTAAATGAATGGGTAGTCTATCACCCAAGTGGTATTCAGGAGGAGATGCCTACACAAGAGGTACCACCTGAAATAGTTAATCAACAAAAAAGTTTAATTCAGCTTAAGGCTGGTTTTAGGACGGCTCTTACAAAATGGTTAGATGTGGGGGTTGTTGGTGGAGTTTATTACGATTTAGACACAAAAGAGTTTGGTCAAGGTTATCTTAGTTTAAATGTTGGTATGCTAAGATAATTTAAGAAGGAGGGAAACATATGAACAAAATAATACTATTCGCTATTTTATTCATGGCGTTTGTTCCACAAGCATTTGCTATTTATGTAGATGCTTTTTTTGAAGGAGACCCATCAACAAATTCTTTAGAAATTGATGAAAGTGAATCAACTTATTTTACTGCGATTGCGCTTTCTCCTCAACCTGTGAGAGGGGATGTTTTTATAGAAAATGAAATTAAATCTTATAGGTATTATTTTCATGAAAATTTTTATGATAATGGAGGGGCTTATGCTTTTGATTTTAATGTTGATTATGCTTCATATGACAGTACATGTGGTGCTTTTAGTATAACTGTAGATGCAGCATCTGACGATTTAACAACTGGTTCAGATACAATAAATCTTAATGTAGTTTGTAATCAAGCTCCTGTTGTTAATTTTCCTAATCCAACAGCTCTAAGTGAAGATGCTGGTTTAGTTGATAATGTTATTGATTTGACTAGTTCTAGTTATGTTTCAGATAATGAGAATGATGCACTTACTTTTTCAATTAGTTCTCAAAGTGATACTTCTGTTGTAGACTGTAGTATAGATGTTAGTAATAAGCTAGATTGTACAACTCAAACAGATATGTTTGGTTTTTCTGATATTACTGTAGAAGTTTCTGATTGGAAATCAGATGTACTAGATACATTTAGAATTACAGTTAATAATATTGATGATATTCCTGTTGCTACTGCTGATTCAGCAACATTAAATGAAGATGGTACAATATTAATAGATGTTCTTGATAATGATAATGATGTTGATGGAGATACACTAAATATTGATTCAGTTACACAACCTTCAAATGGTGTAACAGTTATAGAATCCAATCAAGTAAGATATACACCAACTGGAAATTATAATGGTGCAGATTCTTTTACATATGCAATGGATGATGGCACAACTGTTGTTTCAGCAACAGTTACAATAACTGTTAATCCTTTAAACGACGCTCCTGTTGCTACTGCTGATTCAGCAACATTAAATGAAGATGGTACAATATTAATAGATGTTCTTGATAATGATAATGATATTGATGGAAATACACTAACTGTTTCTTCAATTACTCAACCTACTAATGGTGTAGTAATTATAGAACCAAATAATATCCAAGTAAATTATACACCAGATGCTGATTTTAATGGACAAGATGTTTTTACATATAATGTAACAGATGGAAGTGATGTTGATACAGCAACTATTACTGTTACAGTTACAGCTGTTAATGACGCTCCAGTTGCAAGTGATGATACTGCAACATTAGCAGAAGACACATCTATACTAATAAATGTAGTTTTAAATGATACTGATGTTGAGGGAGATACATTAACTATATCTTCAGTTACAACTCCTTTAAATGGAACTGCAACAATACAATCAAATCAAATAAACTACACACCAAATGCAAATTTTAATGGAGTAGATACTTTCACTTACATCTCATCAGATGGAATTGACAACTCTAACACTGCAACAGTTACTGTTACTGTAACACCAGTCAATGATGCACCAATAGCAATAGATGACACTGCAGTAACTCCAGAGGACACACCACTTAATATCAGTATTCTAGGAAACGATACTGACACAGAGTCAGATCCATTAACAGTATTCTCAGTAGACACTACAAGTACACAAGGAGGAACAGTGGTTAACAATGGAAACGATGTAACATACTCACCACCAGCTGATTTCAATGGAGTAGATTCATTCACTTACATCGCATCAGATGGAACTGACAACTCTAACACTGCAACAGTTACTGTTACTGTAACACCAGTCAATGATGCTCCAACTGCAACTATTTTATACCCATATGATGGAGATTCATTCCACAAGGAATGGGAAATAAATTTCACAGGACAAGCAAATGATGTTGATGGAGATACATTAGTATATATCTGGAATATGGGAGATGGAAATACAAGAACAGGACAAAATATTCCTTATTATTCTTATAATGTGGAAGGAGCTTATACAATTACATTAACTGTTTCAGATGGTGAATTTAATGTTAGTGCTACCCCTATAAATATCACAATAACCCCTTATGAATTTAATATCACTAATCTAAATGCATATAATGATAGTAATTTTACACAAATTGCTTCTGTTTTTTACAGAAACGATTCTATTTATGTACAATTTGATGTAATTAATGCTACTAGTGGATTAGCTACATCTAACATGGTTAATGATGTTTATCTATATAATAATGATACACACACCAAAGTTAGTTTAACAAATTTTAGTGGAGTTGTTCAAGGTGTAAATATTGTTGGTGGACAATCACCGGTGCTAAATGGAACATATTTCTATAATTTAGCAAACATACCTCCTTATGATGATCTTTTAGGATCGACTTTGGTTGTTGTTATAAGTTATGGTAATAATGGAACAGGAAAAGAGGAATTATCTATTGAAATATTAAATAATGAACTTGTTATGACTAATTTACCAAATGTAACTTTTGATGAAGATGAATCTAATACAAGTCTTGTTTTAGATGATTATGTTAGTGATGTTGAAACACTAGATATAGATATTATCTGGACATATTCAGGAAATACTGATGTTAATGTTAGTATAGATCCTTTAACACATATAGTAACATTTACAGCAACACAAGATTTTAATGGTGCAGAAACAATAACATTTACTGCTAATGATACAGATGGATCAACAGGTAGTAGAGATGTTTTAGTTACAGTTAATCCTGTTAATGATATTCCTGTTGCAAATGATGTAAGCGCAACAACAAACGAAGACACATCTGTTTTAATAACATTGTCTGCTACAGATGTTGATGAAGATTCTTTAACTTATTCAATTTCAACTGATGTTAGCAATGGAGCAACTGTAAACAACAATGATGGAACAATAACTTACACTCCTAATGCAGACTGGTTTGGAACAGATACATTTACCTATATAGCAAACGATGGCACCAGTGATAGCAATACAGCAACAGCAACAATAACTGTTAATCCTCTTGATGATGCTCCTGTTATTTCAGATATCCCAAACCAAACAATTAATGAAGGAGATGTTTTTAGTACTATAAACCTAGATGATTATGTTTCTGATTCAGATAACAGTGATGATGAGTTAATGTGGACATATTCAGGAAATACTAATTTAAATGTAGATATAACTAATCGTGTTGCTACTATTAGTGTTTTGAATAATGAGTGGAGTAGTGCAGAAACAATAACATTTACTGTTACAGATCCTAATGCTTCATCTGCTTCAGATAGTGCTGTGTTTACAGTTCTTCCAGTAAATGATGCTCCTGTTTTAGCTCAAATTGGAAATAAAGCTGTAAATGAAAATGAGACACTTACATTTACTGTTAGTGCAACAGATCCAGATAGTCCAACACTTGTTTTTTATGCTAATAATATACCTTCTGGAGCAACATTTAATTCAGAAACACAAACATTTAGCTGGAAACCAGCAGTTAATCAAGCAGGAGTCTATAGTAATGTAGAGTTTATTGTTACAGATGGTGTTTCAACAGATTCAGAAGCAATTACTATTACTGTTGCTAATACAGTTAACAGACCACCTCAAATATTATCAACACCCGTAACAAAGGCTTATCCAAAATTAACTTATACTTATGATGTTGATGCAGTAAGCCCTGATGGACATTCTTTACTATATTCTCTTTTAAAAGGACCAAAGGGCATGACTATAAATAGTGCAACTGGACTAATTAAATGGAAACCAAAAATGGATCAACAAGGAAATTATGAGGTTGTTGTGTATGTAACAGATGGAACTTATACTGTTAGCCAGACATTTATTATAAATTCAGATTACCCATCTGTTGAAAAATATCCAAGAAGAAAAACCCATATAAATACTATAAGGATGAATAATGTTGTTTATGATGAAGTAAAACCAGGTGATATTATTAAGATTGACACTAGTTTTGATAACTGGGGTGTTTATAATGTTAAAAAAGCAACAATCAGGGTTACTGAATATGAATTAGGTATATCCAGGAAGATAGGGCCATTCAAAGGGCCAAGGGCAGACAGAGGTATGGTAAAAAGTGTTCCTTTGGTTATACCAGAAGATGCAAAACCAGGAGTTTATACTCTAAGAATGACCCTAACAACAGATAACCAGGTTAAGAGAGTAAGGCACAGAGACTTTAGAGTTATTTAATTTTTTTTATTATAAATATTCTTTCTATATTCTTAAAACAATGATTTTTTCCCCAGAAACAACAACTCTATACTTTAAAATACGCAATCTCTATAATTTGTATCCTTCTAATCTTTTTAAAAGCCTAAAAGGATTTTCCTTTAGAGAATAAATCTTATTTAATATAATCTCAACATCTTGTTTTTTAATTTTTTTAAGAAATTTTTTAGCAGTCTCAGTAATCTCTATCGAATACATTTTATTTAAGAACTATACCAAATTCTTTTGCAACATCTTCAATAGGGTAAACTTCCCCTTGTTTTACTTCTTCAAGAGATTGCTGAATTTCTTCATCATTAAGGGTTTCTTTTTCATCTGTTTTAAAGTTATAATTGGCCATAACACAGTTATATAGAGAGAGTTTAAAAAGATTGCGGGGAAACAAATATTACATTAGAAAATACAAATTTAAATATTTCATTTCCTAAAATCTTTATATACTCTCGGATTGCTCATCAATTATTCTTTTAATTGTTTCCATAAAAAAATCAAATTTGAAAGGTATATGTGTTACTCCACCACTTATATTTTTGAAATTGTCCATAAATATTTGAATATTTGGAGTTATTTTTGGATTTACTATAACTGGTCTTATACGCAAGTCTTCGATCTCTTCAGTAAGGGATTCAAATATATCAGCATCTGCAAAGTTGTACCCAACAAAAAACACATCAGTAAATGAACCTTCTCTCCTAGTTCCCTTTTTGAATGTTCTCATAAATTCCTTTTTTGATGCTGGTAAATGTTGGATATTTTCCATTT
>SDBT01016882.1_pt1 | contig 11542 bp, 10 predicted proteins | sample 2277101 | NCBI WGS metagenome assembly SDBT01 (sample SAMN10404973, study PRJNA504765) | marine sediment metagenome | isolation source: marine sediment core GS10_PC15, 103 cmbsf | place: Arctic Ocean: Southern Knipovich Ridge | collected 2010
AGACAACGAATCAAGCCCGTTGCTCACAAGCCAGATGTTGACGTTCGTTTTCGTGTCCAGCCCGCGAGGGAGAATCAGGATCAGATCGAACGGATCCTGACCCGGTTCGGGTGCTGCCCCGGACAGGGGATCATCGTAGTCGGTGTCCACATCGGCCAATCGAACCGACACGTCGAACAATCCCATCTGACGCAATGCGCCGATGGTACCCGCCACCTTCATTGTTGAGGTGAACGTTTTGGTTTCATCGATCACCAGGATGCGAATGGTCGGGGATACCTCTTGTCCCGTTGCCACAACGGTCCATCCAAGCAGCAATGCTCCGATCAGGAACAGTGGTCCTAGTCTAGTTTTCATGAGATTTCCTTTTCGAGACTCCGGATGCCAGCTGAGCAAGTCGATTCTTCATCAGTTCAGGACGTCGTCGTTCCCATCGGTCCGCCATTTCAGGCAAGGCTTCAAGAACGAAATCCGAGAAGACCTGCAATTCAATGAGTCTAATCTTCGCCTCTACTGGTTCATTCTTGAGAAGCTCAAGGCCATCGGAGGCCAACTTGAGATGCTGTTGAATGTACTCCGTCCGGGTGGAGAGAAGATCGTTCCACAATCGCTCGCGCAACCGGTAGTAATGGCGTCGATGACCGGGCAGGCTGATTCGCTCCACAATACTGATTCGCATCAGCAGTTGGGTGGACATGCTGATTGAGCCCTTGCTGGCCTGAAGCTGTTCTGCCATTTCCTCGTGAGACAAGTAAGGGGGCGCACAGATCATGAGTGCTCCAATTACACGTCCCGCCATGCGCGGGAGTCCGTGCTCCTCCATCAAGTCCGCCGTATTCTCGATGAACTGGCGAAGTCGTTCTTTGCCAAGATCCATGGATGCTCCTTCAAACATGAAAGCGCAGTATACGTAGATCAATGTGTTCAATCAAGACTGAAATGTGTGAATATTGTGTGTTCTGTTCGCAACCTAACCTCGCAGGGGCTCAGGTTCGCAACCTACCTCCGCCTAGCGATGAACAAAGTAGCCAGCAGCGGACGATCGATGGAGCCTCCATGTTTGTCGATGATCGCCCGAACGCTTTCTCATCGCTCCCGTCGTAGCCAATAACAAGAAACTGCATGTGGCCTCCCCTCAATCATCAATGCTATGTATTGGAGTCTAACAGCGGACTTGTCTGTTAGCATGTCGCGTCAGAATCTGGGGAGGAATCCGGATCGTTCGAAGGAGAGGAATCCTAAGAATCAAGATTTGACCCCGGAGATGAAGGAGGAAGACCAATGGCAGACCTCTGGAGCGGAACATACAAGAGTCCGAAGTTCTGGGATGAGACGGCGGCTGCGCTGATTGCGCTGGCCGAGTTACCCTCAGGCAGTGCGGTCCTCGACGTTGGAACCGGATACGGCGGGACGCTCTTCAAGACACTCAACCGGATCGGTGACGCCGGGCGGATTGCCGGGATTGACGTAGAGTCCGAATGCGTGAACTGGACGGAAGAAGAGGTCAGGAAGCGCGGCATCTCTAACGCTGAAATCCTCCCAATGAACGCCCAGTCGATGAGCTTCTCTGACGCGTCCTTCGATGTCGTCATTGCCGGATTGGTCGGCATCGATGAGGACTACGACTTTGCAACCGGCAATATGATCAACGGAGCACCGATGTTCCGAGAAATCTTTCGCGTCCTGAAACCTGCAGGACATCTCTATCTCAGCAACTGGCTCTGGCAAGAACACCTCGAGTGGATGGGCGACCTTGTCAGGCGGTACGTCCCCGAATGCGACGAGAGAGGATACTTCCCTGCAACAGAAGAAGGCTACATCGACCTCTTGAGCGGGTCAGGGTTCGATGGAATCCGCACCGCGGCCTTCGAGGAGCACTACACGTTTGACGATGCTGCAACTTGGATGGCGGTAGTCAAACACTCGTGGACGGAGCAGCTCGCCCACATCCGCGCTTTACCCTCCGAGCGATTGCAGCAGTTTGAAGAGGAGACCTTCGACCTGCTTGCAGTACACGCCAATGACGAAGGGAAGCTCTCCTACCGCATATCAGTTGTGCTTGTAGCCGCGCAGAAGCCAGTCATCCCCTAGTCGGCGACTATTTGGGCCTTCATTACTCAACCATCAGTGTGATTGCCAAAATAATTAAAGGGACACATACCTTAACTCGTAAGAATCGGAGCTATACACCATTTCGTAAGAAACAGAGGTTCCCACTAATTCGTAAGAATCAGAGCTTTACCCCATTTCAGGCTGCTCCTTGAGGAATTTTGGCATGCGTCCCCGGAATTCCGCGAAATGTCAAAGAACAAGCATCTGGCCCCGAGCCAGCCCCAAGCCCTACGCCCGCCGAGCGCACACATACCCCCGCGTACTAGGTTTGCCGTACTTCGTTCCGTGCTTGGGATTCGTTGAATTGGAGATACATGGGTGACTTCGCCAAGTTGTCAAGGGGACTCAGTCTGTGGTAGGAAAGAGCGAGGAACACCCCTGGAAATGCACAGCAGGTCGCCAAATGGGGATTGATCTCATTCATGCGCCCTGGTCTTTTCCGCTCATGGCCGTGGGCAGCGATGGGGGCTCGCGGAGACGTTCAAAGAGGGACCCCAGGGGATCCACTGACGTGATCGAGGTAGAGCATGTGACCAAAATGCGTCAGCTAGGGGAAATAGCATGGATAGGACGGCTCTCATAGAGGGGATCTCAAACTACTGGATCTCGTCAGATGAATTCAGGGTTAGTATCTTGCTTGGAGGCGGTCGGACGGAAACGCTCCTATGTAGTTTTCAGCCCCTCCTCGCCTGGATCGAATCATCGTCAAGAGCAACAGTCCTAGCTTCGCTTCGGGACCACCCGATGAAGATGGAAGTGTCAGATGGCGTAATCGTTGACTTGGTCTCGGTATCAAGCCCAACTCGCCGTTCGTTGCGCAAGACATCTTCGCGGAGGAACTTTCTCGAAGAAGCGTATCACGGGCGGCGACAAGAGAATCAAGACAAGAAAGCGAAGAAGACCTCATCCTACAGTAGCAATCGAAGGCGAAGTTCAACCCGAACGAAAACGCCAACCGGCATTCAGGAAATGAGTGCTGGTGTAAGAATCTGTCCTTCATGCCATGACGCAGTAGACACAACAGTATCTCTGGAGCATGGGAAGCGCATCTTCAGATGTAGGAAGTGCGGAGGGATTGCGGGCTATACTTAGCTAGGGTAAGGGACTGCCAACTACGGGGGCAGATCTTGTCCTTTGACCTTCTGAGTGCAGGGATGCTCCATAGCCAGGAAGTCGTGCATCAAGTACGATGGCTCGGTTTGCTGTTTGCAGGGTTGGAGGTACACAAACCCCAATTCGCAAGGATCAGAGCCTTGCCCTAATTCGCAAGAATCGGAGCTTCACCTCATTTCGACCTACTCCTTGAGGAAGTTAGGTGATGTGTCCCCAGGATCCTGAATACCTAAGATAAAGATCCCCGAGTATTCCCCTCTCCAGCACCCTGCCCTGCTGGTTCGCAGCTTACTTCGGGTGTGTCTCAAGCATGACGTGGAGCATCTTCTCTATAAGTTCGTTCCTCTCCAGTTCATCTGGTTCCTTCTGGATACTCCCACCAAGAATGTTGTTCTTGGTCCACCCTAGAATGTACTTGAGATCCTGGCCGAGTTCTCCCGTCAAGTCATCTTCCTCGAGATGGATGAGTGCTGAAATCGTAGCGTTTTCCAGGCGTGCAGCGAAGGAACCATCGCCGCACAGACAGCCGATTGCCACATACATCTTCTCCCACACATACCCTAGTGAACTCATCCCTTCTCCTTTCTGAGAACAATGATTATCGCATAGCTCTGCGACAGAGTATGTCCAGGTGCGGCGCGCGCCAACTCTGTTCTTGGTAATTCGAGGGGCATAGACCCTATTTCCGGCTGCTCCTTTGGGGATTGTGGTATCCGCCCCAGGAATCCCCCCGAATGTGCGGCCATCCGCATCTCACTCTGATGGTGTCGGAATTCTAGCAGTTGGAATAGTCCACCCCGACGACGGGGGTGCCAGCCAAGCTCCAATGACGTCGCCTTCTTGTGGTTCAAAACGAGGAGGCAGTTGCAGAACCTGAGGCCCGTCCACTCGCCATCCGTAGCCGAGGCTCTGCAGGATAAGGAGCGGGGCAAATGGCGAATCCGGTTTTGAACTGGTCAGCTTCTTGCCGCTCGACAGAAAGCGTGCCGTTGCGCCAGCAAGGGGCTCCCTGGCTTTGTCGAGGCCCCTCTTTCGAGCGAACGCATTGTTCCGGTCCTCCAGATCATGCAGAACGTCGTCAATCTCCAACGAAACCGTCTTTGCCGCCAAGCCAACTTCGCCATTCGCCCCCAATTCATGGCTCCGCTTTAGGAGCAAGAGCCGCAGTTTTCGGAGGCGATCCGACTCCACCTCGGCTAACTCCGCAAGAAGTTCGAACGGGGCATTCGGCGAATAAGGGATGTATCCGATCGGAGCGCCCTCGAACCCCTTCCAGCGAATACTGGGGATTGCGTTGGCAGCCTCCGCAAGCAACTGCTCGAATGGACCGTGGCCTGGGTTGATGCAACCAGCTCCCACTGCGGGGACAACGATAAGGCGACCGGACTGAATGAAAGGCCGCGCCTCCGTTGCCAAGAATGCGGCCACGTCGTCCGGAAACATTGATATGTAGGCCATCGCAGGATACCACTTCTTGTCCGAGCCTTCCTTCTTTAACACGTCGCCCGCGCAGATCCTGTAGCCCCATCCGCCGGGTTCCTCGTAGTCCTCGCGAAATGGAACGATCGCGAGTCCGTTGTTGGTCGAACCCTTCCAAAGAAGGATCAGAAAGTCCGCGTAGAGACCCCAGAGGCGAATAGCCCTTTTCACGTCATCCAGGCTACGGACCTCGATTGTGACATTGAAACTGTTCGGAAAGCAGCGGGCATTCAGGAGTATCCGCTCAAAATTGCCACGCCCCCAGAAATCGTAGCAACCGGCTAGGCATTCAGGTATGTCGTCCCACAAGCGCAACAGTGGGCGGACTACGTGCGCGTTTGCCTCCTGCAAAGATGCGCACCCTGCAGTTCCAGCTGTCTTGGCTGGGTCGCTCTCTTCGAGAACTTCGAGAAACCGTTGGCGTAACTCCCGATTTGCAGAGGCACGCGCAACGGCACGTGCCTTGTTGGCTTCTACCTCGTCAGACTTATCAAGCATTTGGCCAAGTTCAGTGAGCACCTCCGTGACATCCTCTTCGGCACCGATCTGTGAGGCGTAGTTTGCGATTTGTGAAAGGAATTCGACTCGACCCTGCGTCGGGATTCCCGCCGGGCGAGCGAGAATCCACGCCTCTTTCGCGTGCTTCAAGGCCTCTTCAGTTTGGCCGTTGTCATTCAGCGCCCTCGCAAGCGCCGATTTGGTGAAGGCGATGTCTTCAGGTCTGCCCTTGGCTGCGCTTAGAGCAAGACGAGCCGAGTCAACGGCAGTCTGGGAATCGCCCGAACAGCGCCGAATCTCCGCGATGAGGTGATGCGCCGCTTGTTTGATGACGGCATCTTCGGGGCGGTTGCAGACATCGAGAATCGCTTCGGCTTTGCTGAGCGCCGTTTCCTCATCGCCTCCCTGCATGACGACCATCGCCTCAGTGTAGAGGGCACCAACCAGAAAGCCGCATGATGAGCCATCGTCACATCGCTGTCCAAGACGAATGGACGCTTGTGCTGCCGTAACCGCTGCTCGATGAGCTTTCCCGTGCGATGCCTGATTGGCGACATTGATCAAATCGCCACCGATCCGGTTTGCCAGCCGAGATGTGCCTGCGAAGCGCTCAAGTTCGTTTATTCGGAGGATCGCGTCATCCTCGTCACTCGCGACAAGCGAGAAGTGAATCCCGGCCTGCAACGCGGCCTGCAACAGCTCTCCCTCTTCTGCGTCCTTGTTTTGCCGGGCGTATTGTTCACACTCGGCCAAGAGTGGTCGTGCTTCTTCCAGCTTCTTCTGGTTGCAGAGAAAATGCACGAAGGAGGAACGCACGATGCAACCCTGGACGGCGAGATTGCCCTTGTCGTCCTCGGGTTCGGTGCAGCAGTAATGCAAGGCCACCCTGTACGCCTCTTCAGCCCCAGCCAAATCTCCATTTTCCTCCAGCACCGCTGCGTGGGCGCGTAAATAGATGGCCTTCACTGCGCTCGACTTGAGCTTCCCGACTTTCTTCTCCGCTTGCTGGAAGTAGTGCTGCCGGTCACCCTGTCCACGTCGTTCAGAAGAGAGGAGCGACAATCCCACCAGGATCTCGGCCTCTTTCTCCTCGTCGTTGAGAGCACGGGCAATGGCCAGCTCTTCCGTCATCTCTCTAATGGCTTCGGAGTGCTTTCCGTCACGCAATAACTCCTGCGCCAGCTTCGCCTTCCTCCGAGCTTCACTCGACTCCTTCGCTTCTCCGCCAGGCGGAGAGCCGTAGAGCAAGCACAACGCTTCAGCGGAAAGAAGCCGGAAATGGAGCACTAGCTCGTCGAAACCCCACTGGATCACGGTGATTGGCGGATGATTCTCCTCCAATTCGAGAAGTTTAGCTATAACGTTCGGTGGCAGGCCGTGACAGGCATTGTGCACGAAGACCCAAGTGTCGAAGTAGCGCTGCCAGTAGGGAAGCGCTCCGGCGAAGTCTTTCTCAACCTTGTTGACAGTTTCTGCCCCTCTCATCTCGTTCGGCGCATAGACCTGGAACAGGGTTCGCTCCGATCTCAGGTAGCCGTCGTTCTTCCGGTCGCCGATATTTCCCCATGGCCGACAGGGGATGAAATCTTCTGGATGCGCTTTGGACATGATGGCGACGAACAGGTCTTGAAACGCCGTGGCCTTCAATTCAAGAAACTGCGCCCTAAATCGCAACTCGTAGAACGTTCTGGCTTGGTCATCCATATCCGTTAATCCCTTGCGGCCCAATAATGATCATTGTGCAACTTCGCAACAGAGTACGTCGAAGCACGGCAAGGCAACAACTCAAGCTCTGTTACCTCTTGGGATATTGGAAGCCCTGATGTAGACATGTGGGTCCTTGAGCTTCTGGATTCACTTCGTTGCCTCCTCGACGGTGCGGATTTCCTTGTCGGTCAGGCCGTAGAGTTGGTAGACAAGTTGGTCAATCTGCTTGTCGGTGGAGTCGATCTGACGCTGGATGAGCTTCTTGTCGTGGTCGGTCTTGGCGGCTTGCACCCTCTCTTGAATCTCGATCATATGTTGTGCCATCGCCGATAGAGTGCTTCCCTGAGTAAGACTATTGGGATCTGGAGTTGGCAGAGCCGCAAGACCTCTTATCGTGACTTGGGCGAAATCGTCTTTCCTGGCTTGGGTTACATGCTTCACATAGAGGTATGACAGCAAACGGCTGTTGAGAATCGCGAGCAACGCCAAAGGACCCACTCCTGGTCGAGGCAGTATCGAATACAGATTCTTGTTCGTTAGAAAGTCATCACTTGTGTAGCAGGCCATGATGCGGAAACGTCGATTCACCAAGCGCCTCAGAAGAATTCGGGGTCCTATGAACCATTTCACTTCCTTCGGCTTTTCGCGAAGAGAGTCATCGAAAGCAATGAAGTTCGGGAAACGCATATTCATCGTATAGCGATAGACGTCACCTTCGAAGTACCTGTGCTTGTGCCGCTGAGTCCGGGAAGGATTAAGGCTTTCCGGTCGTGGTAGCACACCACGTCGAATCTCAGCACAATCTGAGAATACTGCGGGGCAAGTGGCAAGTAGGCGCGTAAGCAGACGACTAGCTTGCACATCCAAGACGATGCGCATTTCCTCATTTTCAAGCCAGTCACTCTGTGGAACCTGTTGGTATGCAAGGTTTCGGATCTCAGTGAGCTGCTCTCGCTTCCCGAACTCGTAGGTATTTACAGCGTGCTCTTTGGTAAGCTGCGACGCAGCAACGCAAACAACGGCGGTATCTATGTATGCTCCCGGAAACACGTCGTACGGCATCAGCAAAACACTGTCCCATCGAGCTGAAGTCAGGAGAAAACGCCGTACCCCAAAGTACCCTGGACCTCCGAACACCGCTGACGGGATGATCATCCCAAGTCTCCCATCCTCTCGCAGTTGAGCAAGGCCAACTTCCAAGAAGCTAACGTAGGAATCTTGGTAAGCGGCGAACGTTCGGAAACGAGACTTGAGATATTCGACTTCGCTCGATGTGAAGAGTGCTCCATACGGAGGATTCCCGATCACGGTGTCGAAGCCGCCGGCTGCCATGATCTCGGGAAACTCGGTGTTCCAGTCGAAAGCGTTGATCCGGTATCGTTCCTCCTTGTCGATCAGGCTGAGCTGCTGGCCTTCGTAGAAGTCGGGGCCGATGAGCGAGTTGCCGCACTTGATGTTGTCTGCGAGATCAGGCAAGGCTCTCTCGTGGAAGAGCCGTAGATGTTTGACGAGCGTTTCGTCGTTCTCGCCCTCCAATACTTTGAGCAACAGCGAGAGCTTGGTCACTTCGACGGCTTGCGGATCGATGTCAACGCCGTAGATGTTGTTCAGCAAGATCCGTTTCTTCTCGGTGGTGGTCAGCCGCCAATCTCCGCCCGGACCCTGGTACAGCTTGGGAGAACGGCCTCTTGCATGTTTCTCGGGGTCGTGCTCGGAATACCACTTCATATGCCAATCGAGGAGCGTCTGGTAGGCGCCGAGGAGGAACGAACCCGATCCGCACGCCGGGTCGAGCACATGCAGCTTCGACACCTGATTAGGCTTCTTGCCTTCGATCAACTTCCCCACGGTGTGCTCAACGATGTAGTCCACGATGTAGGTCGGGGTGTAGTAGACGCCGCCTGCCTTCTTCACCTCCGGCTTGTCTTCGACTACCGCGCGGTGTCCTGCTGTCAGTCGAATGACTTTGCCGAGGAATTGTTCGTAGATGTGACCGAGGATATTGGCGGAGAGTACTGAGAACTCGTAGGGGCTCTCCGGGTAGTAGAGGCTCTTGAAGATCCCTTTCAGAACCCTGTCGTCGATGGTCAGGCCAAGCGTGAGATCATCGGGATCACCTGGTCGGTCCTTCTCGACTCGGAAGTGGAACAGTCCAGAATTGTAGCGCTCGTCGGCGCGCCGAAAGGTCTCACACAATCGCCCATAGACGTTCTCTCCATTTCGGAGAGCCATTAGCCGGCCGTACTGCTCGATGCCCCGGTCTTCGCAGATACGAAGGAAGATGATCCTGTCGATCGTTCGCTGGACGGCGAAATTCAGCTCGCGGTTTGAGAGTTCGGCGTTCCGCAGTGCGATGTTCCGTGCCAACTCATCTCTCCACCTCTCAATCTCCTTCAGGAAGGCGGCATCGACTTCTGCAGTGCCGCGCTTGCGCTTGGTCGATTCGACGTACTTGTCGAACGAGCCCTTGAGAATCGCTTCTCGAGAGAAGATGTTGGCGATCTCGTCCCAGCGGTTCTCGTATTCGTCAAAACGGATGTAGAGGACGCGGGCGACCGATGCCTTGTCGTTCTGATTGGGCTTGATGCGGCAATCGTAGACGGCGAACTCTTCGAAGTCAGTCAGGATGGAGAGAGGAAGCTTGGCCGACCATGCGTAGCGACGGAGCTGGTAAGCGGGGTCCGGGTCATTCTTGATACCAACAGACGGACGCTTGGCTTCTACGAAGAATTTCCGAACTCCGCCAATACGAAACGAGTAGTCCGGCGCCTTGGTCGCCCTACCGACTTTGATCGAATCCTCGTGGACCACGTCTTTGTAGGCCTCGGCGTAGCCTTGCTCGTTGTCGATGTCCCATCCCAATGTTTTGAAGAACGGATCGAGGAACTCCCGCCGAAGCTGCATCTCGTTATACTCGGAAGAGCAGTAGACGTCTCGGTTCTCCGCGAACCGAGCAACGAAATCCTGGATCGCTTTGGGCGTGCTCATATCAGTCGTCGCTATCTCCCGTAGTACTCACGGAATAAGCTCGCTTTGCCTCCATGTTTATGCATTTTTCAGATAACCAACCCAAGTCTATCCAGCAGAGTCTAGCGATTCGCTGATTTATCTACAACGCAAGCTCGCAGACTGTATGTGCCGGCAAGCTGTTGCACAGAACTCTTTCTCCTCGCAAGAATAGAAGCCTTCACCGCCGAGGAGCTTTCCAAGAAGAAGGGCTTCTTGGACGGGATTAATGCGATGTATCGATAGCTTCCAGTCGCCACTGATTCCGGGCGGTATTGAAGCGGATGTCGAAGTGATCGCTTCCACAGCTGACCGCGTAGCAAAGGTACACGGTTTCTCCCACCCGTTTCGGGTGAACCAAATTGGTCGCGGTCACATCATATCGGCGCTGTTTCCATCGGAATGCCCGAAGGAGGGGGTGCGGGGCCCCGCGACGGTAGATCACGAGCGCATCGATGGGTTCTCGAATCTCCTGGAACATGTTCGCACACAGCGCGTAGTGTACGACATGTATAAGCGGTCGTCAACTACTGAGAATCGAATGAAGGGAGTAAATGGCCTGAGGGCCGCTCATGCCGATTTGTTCCCTTCGAATGAGGTGAAGTTTGGCCAGTCGTGCCACGCGATTGACGCACGCATTCATCTGTAGGCCCAGTTTGGCAGCCAGTTCCTTGGCCGTGGTCGTCCCTTTGTCGATGATCAACCCAAGCGTTTCAGTCATGGCCGGTGTATGCGCGCCGATAAGATGCCACGAATCACCCGACAAACAGAGCATAGCCATCTGACGTTGCGCCAGTTTGACGTCGATTCCGTCAGCCAGATCAAGAGTGGGTGTTTCCAGGATCATGGTGCGGGCTCCAAATTCACCAATCATCAATTGGTGCAAAGTCCGGCCGATGAGTTCGTCGGCAAAGGATGTGGATAGAACATCGATGCCTTCCATCGATATCCGAACCTGTCCGTCCTCAGGAAGTGAACGAAGGAGAGCGATCAGCTGCTCGCGAGCCTGCTCTCCCTCCATTCGAGTGCCCAAGCGAGGGCCGAATTGAGCGATTCGAAATCGTTCGATCTGCATTGCCCTCATTGAACAGAAAGACGCCGCCAGGTTCAAGCGGCTTAAGTCAACACGCGTCGGGGAAGCCGGAGCCCCAACTGCACGCCGGGGAAGTTCGGCACGTCATAGACATCGCCGCCTCGGGAGTCGAAATAATACAACGCTCGGCCGGTTCGCAGCGCGAACACTCCATCCCACGAGCGAATGAGGTCGGCGATCCGCTGCAACTCTCCGCCGCGTCCGGGATCGTCGAATCGAGAGGCTCCTTGATGAAATACAACATCCAGGGCACCCGCATCGGACAACCCACCATATCCGTCCCTCAACCCGAGACTGGTCGACAGGCCGATGCCCTTGTCTGCGACGGCCAGAAAAATCGAATCCTCGTAGTCTTGCATGGCGGCAATTCCATGCGGATCGGCCACGATTCCGGTGGCGTTGCTGTGATGAGGGATGTTCTGAAACAGCTCGATCATGACGGCAACCAACGCTCGGCGAGAAGATTCGGTGAGCGGATACCGGTCCGCCAGTCGATGATGAAAGCCATCAACCACGCGGCCGATGCCTGATTCG
>SDBT01016883.1_pt1 | contig 11542 bp, 8 predicted proteins | sample 2277101 | NCBI WGS metagenome assembly SDBT01 (sample SAMN10404973, study PRJNA504765) | marine sediment metagenome | isolation source: marine sediment core GS10_PC15, 103 cmbsf | place: Arctic Ocean: Southern Knipovich Ridge | collected 2010
ACGTTAGAGAAGGGGTTTAACAAGGCGTATTTCTCCTTGAAGGGAGTCAGTATTGACGTAGATTCGATACGGCTGATGGTGCTGTCGCACCCGGAGCAGGTGACGCTCCTGAACGTGAGTTATCCCCCAAAGGAGGCTGCTCTTATCTGGGAGATCAGCAGCGGCGGAGCGTGGGAGGAGAAGGTGCGCATCAGCTATCTGCTCAGCAATATCGACAGGCTTATCACATACAAGGGGGTGGCTGACAAGGAAGAAACAAAGGTAGACCTGAAGAGCTATCTTGTGCTCAGAAACTTCTCGGGTGAGGATTTCGATAAGGCACGGGTTCTGCTGGATTACGGCGAGGCCTTTGAGCAGGGGATCCAGCATGAAGAGACTAAACAGCTTCTTTTCCTGAGCCAGCCTGGAACGCCCATTCGGAAAGTGTGGAAATTCGATGCGGCAGTTCAGCCGTGGGACCCGGAGAAGCAGGATAAGAATGTAGGGATCCCGGTCAGTTACGAGATCGAGAATGTTGATGCAAGCGGTCTCGGCAAGTTTGCGCTCTGGGGAGGAAAGGTGCGTGTGTTCCAGGCCGACGGGCACAAGAGCACGATCTTTCTCGGCGAAGATATCACAGGGTTGGTTCCTGTGGGAGAGAAGATGAAGGTCTACATCGGTGACAGCCGGGATATTGTTGTTACGCAGCGCAAGATGGTGGATAAGCAGATAAATATCCGCCGTAACAATGACAACACGATAGTCCTTTACGACACGGATGAGGTGATCACGGCCAAGATCGAGAACTTCAAGGACACACCGGCGGTGCTGACCATGGTCCAGCATATTCCGGGCCAGTGGGACATGGAGAAATGTAACATGAAATATGAGCGCAAGGACGCGGGCACACTGGAGTTTGAGATCGAGCTGCCGGCACGGGGTCAGACACAGTTGGAAATGCATTATCATCGCCGGAACGTAAGGTAGAGGGCCTGGTGAGATAGGGAGGTGCCAACATGAAGAAGGCGATACTCACATTACTCGGGCTGCTGCTTCTGCCGGGATCAGCCCGGGCAAAGGTGGACCTGGTCACGCTGCCGGAGAGGGACAGTGTGCAGCTGACGATATACAACTCCGCAGACCTGACCCTGGTCAGGGAGGCCCGTGCGCTCACACTGAAGCGTGGGCTGAACAAGCTGCAGTTCTCCTGGGAGAACACGCTGATAGACCCTACCAGCCTGGAGATGCTTCCCATAGAGAACGCCGATAAGATAGACATCTTTGACCTGACCTATCCTCCGCGCGTAAAGAACCTGGGTCTGTGGAACATCAAGAGTGGCCTGAGCGGCAGTGTGCCGGTGGAGATAACGTACCTGACGAGCGGGTTATCATGGCGGGCGTTCTATATGGGTACGCTGACACCAGATGAGAAGAAGATGCGGCTGCAGGGCTACGTAAGGGCGACGAACAACAGCGGAGAAGATTACGAGAACGCGCAGACCCGGCTGATAGTGGGCAAGGTGCATATTCTTGATGAGATAGCAAAGCTTGCACGCAGACAGTACCCTTACGACAGGCCGGGTCGCCCCATCCCCAGGCCAACGAGCCGCAGCGGGCGCCTGCTGGTGCCGGATGGGGCAGAAAGTCTCAAGGCCGTCATGGGGGAGCAGGGAGAGCAGAAAGAGATCACAAAGGAGGGGTTGAGCGAGTATTTTCTGTACACGATAGAGGGTACGGAGACAATTCCCACCGGGTGGAGCAAGAGACTGCCGAGTTTTGATGTGGGCGAGATACCGGTTATGAATCTATACAAGTACGAAGAAGAGCGTTACGGCAAACAGACAGCGAGGTTCTTGAGCTTCAAGAACGACAAAGAGCACAAGCTGGGAGAGACGCCGATACCGGGCGGAGTGCTCAAAGTGTACCAGACCGCAGATGAGCTCAAACACCTCTCCTATCAAGGGCAGTCGAGTTTCAAGTACATACCTGTCGATGAGGAGGTAGAGCTGAACCTGGGCGCGGTGGGCAACGTAGTGGTAGAGCCGAAGCTGATGGATTACAGGACAGACAATTACATGTATGACAGGCGTGGTAATGTGAACGGCTGGGAGGAGACGCGGCAGATAAAGTTCGAGGTCAAGAACACGCGCCAGGTGCCGGTCAGGGTAGAGATACAGAGGAATTTCAACACCAGGCACTGGTCCGTGGAGAACAAGGGAGCGCGCGGCAAATACGAGAAAGTGGATCTGGATACAGTCAAGTACACGCTGGAGCTCGGGCCGACATCCAAGAAGGAGTTTACGCAGATACTGACCACCAGGCATGGCCGGCGAGCTGAGTAGAAAGCAGCATCTGGTAAATGTCAAGAGGAGGCCGGAAAATGAAGAAAGTAGTGATAGTTGTTCTCTTTGCGGTTGCTGTTTACGGCTTTGCATACGCAGCAGGTGAGCACAGTTCATCTGTTAATAAATTCAAGGCCTGCGAGAACAAGGCGGGTGCAGGGCTGTTCTGGGTGGACACTACGTCGGGCAGGACATGGTGGGCGGATCCGGGAACGATGAAATGGGTCTTTTTCGGTCTGCCCGACGGTGCCAGACCAGCTCCGGCTGACACGTTTATCCCTTTCGAAAACAAAAGCGGAGAAGGCGTGTTTGTTCTCAACACTGCGAGTGGCGAGGGATGGTGGACAAACGGCCAGAAGTGGAAGAGGCTAGGCATACCAGCAGAATAGGCTGCGTGTTCTGTAGGAAGTTTCGCATGCACCATGTAGACCAAGAACATGCTGTATTGCGGAGGCATACTGAGTAGCCGGACATTGGCCTGACATTCGACAGTACCGAGGTTATCTATAATAGATAGTACCATCCAAACCTTCAATCCTGCCCATATCTGTAGCTCTAACATCTGGCTACGCAAGCACTTACCCAGGAGCATAGGTGTCGATTCCCATGTCCCGGAAGGATTCGCAATTTGCTGGGAACCTTCCTGCGGCCAGTGTAGTCTAATAAGATACGGGTTCATGGGCCCGCGGAACGTTATGTGGAATTGCCAGTCAGTTCTAGGTTATGCCGAAGGAGAAGATGATGAAGTGCTCAATAGTTGCTCTAATTGTGGTCTGTTGCATGCTCATCGGCTGCAGTTCAAACAGATCAACGGTGGTGTCCCCTTCAACATCCAAAAAGAAGTCCTGGACTTACGATGACAAACTCCTTTTGTGGAGAGACTTTCATCCTGAAAGAATGGGAAGAGTACCTGACAAGTTTGACTTTCTTTGCACCGCATCTTGGGCACTGGCCTATTCAGAGCGATTCCCGTCAAAGGCAGACGCAGATTCCGCGAGACAAAAGGCAACCGAGTGGCACAAGATCTGGCAGAAGCTAGATGAGAAGGAGCCTGACCGAAGTAGAATGTCCTTCGACGTATCTCACAAGGATTTCAGCAACGAGATTCGGTCGTTTGAGGAGATTCTCAAAGAGAATCCAACTCATGAATACAAAGGAGAGATAGCTCGGGCGATTACACAACTCCGAGCAGCAGAATCGCCGAAAGAAAGGCCTGTCACAACACAAGAGTGAACTAGGTTTTCCATTCCGCGTTGCTCCATTTGACCTGATGCTCTGAAATTGGTCCAGGTTCTGTTATAATCTGGGCTGCGTAAGGAAGGGAAGAGCCGGCCAAGGCAGCGCGCGACAGTGGCACACGAGGCTTCTGCCCGTACGGCGTTTTGTACAACAGTAAGCCTTTGTGCGAGAATGACAAGCAGACTCGCATTAGACAGTATCGCCGTACTCTTAAGAAAGCGCGCGACATTGGAGGTTTCTGACAAAACCTCGAAATAGCAGCCAAGATTGCATATAACCATCCTAAACTCTCATGTCACACCTTTTGGATAGTGTAACTCGCTTGTCTGCATGCGGTTACGCAAAGACGAAGATCTTCGGTATCGTCTAGCCTGCCGTAGAAGGGGCCTCCTGAAGAGGCCTGCAACAGCCAATCCGGCAATCTGTTCTGCCAGGACATGGTGTTGACAAATCCGAAGAGTTATCCTATGATTGCCCTCAAAGCGCGCAGACCAGGCCACGGGAGAAGAACAGGAATGAAACTTGCTCAGAGAATGGAAAGACTGGGCACTGAGACCGCCTTCGCAGTCTCAGCGGAAGCTGCTGGCCATGCGGCTCGCGGGAACAAGGTGTACCCTTTCCACCTGGGCGACATGAACATAAGAACTCCGGATAACGTCATTGCCGCCGCAAAGAGCGCGATCGATATGGGGAAGACAGGATACTGTCCCAATTACGGGATCCCGGAACTCAGGAAAGCACTGGCTGAGGACATCAACAAGTCCCGCGGCACGGATTTCACAATGGAGAACGTCGCGATACAGCCGGGAGGGAAGCCTGTCATCAGCAAGTTCATTCTCGCGTTGATGAATCAGGGTGATGAGGTCCTCTATCCCAGCCCTGGATATCCCATCTACGAATCGCAGATCGAGTTCCACGGGGGCGTTGCGGTCCCCTACACGTTCACGGAAGGCAAGGAGGGATTCAATCTCGACATGGAGGCGATTGAAGAACTGATTAGTGCCAAGACCAGAATCCTGATCCTCAACAACCTTCAGAATCCCACCGGCGCCGAATCATCGCATGAAGAACTCGAAGCTCTGGCAAGTATCGTTCGCAAGCACGACCTCCAGGTGCTCTGCGACGAGGCCTACTTCGACATACGGTACGAAGGTGAATCGGAATCCCTGGTCTCATTTCCGGGGATGAAGGAGAGATGTGTCCTTCTGTACACCTTTTCCAAGAGATTCGCCATGACGGGATGGAGGCTCGGTGCCGCGATAGGGCCCAGGGACCTTATCGATGCTATGGCAGAATTGAGCGTGAACGATGAGTCGTGCTCGAACCATTTCATACAGTATGGAGCGTTGGAGGGCCTCAAGGGAGACCAGGAGGGGCCCCGGGAGATACTTCGGATCCTGAAGGAAAGGCGTGATGTGGCCGTCGAGATACTGAACCGGATTGAAGGAATACGCTGCTACAAGCCGCAGGCCACCTTCTACCTTTTCCCCAACGTGACGGATGTCATGGAGGCGTTGGATTACGGCGACTACACGGCCTTCAGGACCGATATCCTTCATCGTACCGGCGTCTCCTTCTGTACCAGGTTTCATTTCGGCAGGGCCCTTCACGGGGAAGAGCAGAAGTATATTCGTCTGGCCTATTCTGGAATCGGCGTCGGCGAGATCACGGAAGGATTGACAAAGCTCAAGGACTGTATCGAAGGTCGCTTGCATCCAGACCGCTGAAGGGTGAGGAGCACGCAGATGCAGGAGCTTCGGAAGACCGTTCTTCATGACAGGCATGTTCAGCTCGGGGCGAAGATGGTGGAGTTTGCCGGGTGGAGCATGCCACTTCATTACAAGACCGGGATAGTGGAAGAGCATCTGCTCACACGGAAAGAAGCCGGGCTCTTTGATGTTTCTCACATGGGCAGGTTCGTCTTCCGGGGTAGAGGAGTGCTCTCCTTCCTCCAGCATGTCCTATCGAACAACGCCGAAGGGCTGGATGCTGGCCAGTGCCAGCACACCATGATCCCCGATGATGAAGGACGGGCAATTGACGATGCCTATCTCTACCGGTTCGTCCAGGATGAGTACCTGCTGGCAGTGAATGCGGGGAACCGGCAGAAGGACTGGGAGCATTTCCAGAAGAGTCTCGATGCTTTTCCAGGAGTGGAGATGGAAGATCAGACGGAAGCGGTTGCCATGTTTTCCCTCCAGGGCCCCTCCTCGAGATTGATGCTGATCAAGGTTATCGATTCAGGCCTGATTCCCGAGCCGCAGAGAAACGCGCTCAGCACGGTGACCATAAGCGGGTCCAGCCTCCGAGTCGCAAGAACAGGGTACACCGGCGAGCCGCTTTGGTTTGAGCTTTTCGCGGCCGGCAGGGATGCCCCGGCAATCTGGGACCTCTTGATCGAGCGAGGAGCGGTTCCTGTCGGGTTGGGCGCCCGGGACACCCTCCGGCTCGAAGCTGGTCTTCCTCTCTACGGGCATGAGCTGGGACTCGATCCCGAAGGGAAGGAGATACCGATCTTCGCATCCCCCAATTCCAAGGTCGCCGTAAGCTTCTCGCCTTTGAAAGACCGTTTTGTCGGCAGGGACGCCCTCGCGAAGCAGTTTGAGGCCCTGAAGAGAATCATGGACAGTGATTATTCCTTGATGGGGGATCTTCCAAGACTCATAAGGCCCCTGGAGGTCGTGGGGAGCGGCGTGGCCAGGGCCGGGGCCCAGGTGTTTGCGGGCAAGAAGCAGGTCGGGTTCGTGACCAGCGGGACAATGGTGGCTTACTGGAAGACCGATGGAGAAGGCCTGTGGAGCAAGATGACCGGCGAGAAGGGAATGAGGGCCGTGTGCCTTGCTCTTCTGGACAGTGATCTTCACGAGGACGATAGGGTTGAGGTCGATATCAGGGGGAAGAAGACAGAAGCAGTCATCGTCCCATTCCACTTGAGGTCCGAAGCTCCTCCCTATGCCAGGCCGATCCTGCGCGAACACCGGGCCAGGCTTGATACCACTCCCCCGCTCGGCACCGTCGTTGAAAAAGTGCGGCATCTTCTCGAAAAGACCGTTGAAAACACCGCCTGGAGGCAGACCGAGTGCATAAACCTTATCCCTTCCGAGCAGACCCAGTCAGTTATGACGCGGCTCCTTTCCATCATGGACCCCTCGTTTCGCTACGCGGAACATAAGGCCGTTAAGGCCTTCTACGATGGGGATATCTTTTACTATCAAGGCGCCGGTTTCATCCAGGAAGTGGAGAGGCTGCTGGAGAACGAACTGCGTCTCTTCCTGGGCTGCAAAGAGGTAGAGACTAGGATCATCAGCGGCCAGATGGCGAACGCAGCCGTCTTCAGCGCGTTGGTTGACTATCTGAACCGCAAGGACAGGAAGAGCGAGCCGAGAAGAATCCGGCAGGTGCTTAACAACCACATCATGAAGGGAGGTCATCTGAGCAGCCAGCCCCTGGGTGCACTCCGCGATTTTGTCGCTCACTCCCCGAAAACGGATAAGCCGGCTGCTGTCAATTTCCCGGTCCTTCGGGACAACCCGTACAAGATAGATGTTCATGCTTGCCGGCAACTCCTTGCAGAGTACAAGCCAGAACTCATCATCTTCGGAAAGAGCATGGTCCTCCACCCGGAGCCGGTCGCCGAGATACGGGCGATGGCAGATGAGCTTTCCCCAAAGTCGATAATCATGTACGACATGGCGCACGTCATGGGGCTTGTCGGTCCTCACTTCCAGGAACCTTTCAAGGAAGGAGCTGACGTGATCACGGCGTCCACCCACAAGACGTTCTTCGGTACACAGAGGGGGATGATCGCCACCGATTACGAAGAAGGGGATGAGCGCTATGAATTCTGGAACGCGATCAGGAGGAGGGCGTTCCCGGGAAGCCTGAGCAATCACCATCTCGGGACGATGGTGGGGCTGCTGCTGGCTGCCTATGAGATGAACCACTTCAAGGACGAATACCAGAAGAAGGTGCTGGCCAATGCAAAGGCATTTGCCAGGGCGCTCAAGGATACTGGCATGGATGTGGCCGGGGACCCTGATGTCTCCTACACCGAGACCCACCAGGTAATCGCAAACGTCGGCTACGCAAAAGGGCCGGAAGCTGCCAGGAAGCTGGAGGAGAACAACATAATAGCCAACTACCAGGCGACCCCCAGGGAGGAAGGCTTCACCGCGGCAGCGGCGCTGAGGATGGGGGTGTCCGAGATGACAAGATTCGGGATGGAAGAAAAGGATTTCGGGACCCTTGCCGAGTTCATCCATGATGTGGTGGTAACGAACAAGTCCGTGAAAGAAGAGGTCAAATCGTTCAGAAAGAAGTTCCTCGATCTCAAGTTCTGCTTCTCAGGAAAGGAGTTTGAAGGGATCGTCGGGAAACTTCATAGCCTTGTGTAGGATCTTCCGCGGGGATGTCGGGATGCCATGGCTCAGGGCAAATCCGCATACATGATCGCCACCCAGATGACCCGGCACCCACGGCTGGACCTTTCCGTCCGAACGGTACCGATCCCGACCTTGCAAGCGTCCGGGCGACCTTCACGGAAGTGGCTTGAGTAGAAGGGCCGTGGCCACAAGCGCAATCCTGCCGTAGGCTGATGGAGGGTCAGAAAGCACGCGAGATTAGATAGTATCGCCGTAGGCTCGAAAAAGCACGCGACATTGGAGGTTTCTGGGCGAATATCCGATAGTGTGTCGCACAGGAGGCACTTATCCCGTGCTGGAGCTATTTCGTGGATCTGAAGAATGGAGATTGCGGATACAAGAAACATGCGTGCAATCGGCAAAGAATTCTGGTAATGTCAGTGCGATAATGAAGAGTACGGAACCAGATAGTCTATAGTCATGCGTGTGGATCGTGCTATCGGAAATGAAGGTGCCAGGCATGGTGACCAAGAAGGAACTGATTGCTGATTTGAAAAGAATCGGCGTACGCAAAGGCATGGATCTGCTCGTGCATTCGTCGCTGAAAAGAACAGGCCCGGTTCAAGACGGCCCTGACGCGATTATTGAATGCATGCTGGAAGCGATCGGCCCTGGAGGCACGCTGCTGATGCCCACGGTTTCGGGTCGTGTTACCCCTGCCCAGCCGGTCTTTCATGTTGAACATACTCCTTCTTCAGTGGGTTACTTGACCAATCTGTTTCGGCAAAAAAGAGGCGCCCTGCGAAGTCTTCATCCCGTTCATTCGGTGGCCGCAATGGGCCCCAAAGCCGAGTTCTATACTCAGGGACACCTTGCAGTTAACACACCCTGGTCGCCAGAAAGCCCCTATGGAAAGTTGATGCGGAACAATGGATGGATCCTCTTTGTTGGCGTTGACTTGAATGTTAATAGCTGCTTCCATGCCCTCGAAATAGAAGCTTTAATCCGGGGAATTCACACCGAAAAGGCTGATACACTGTTCGTTATTGACTACGACGGTCTTTTGCATCAGACAGAACATCACTGGCATTGCCGAAAGGCTCAGTTCTTCATGGACATGGAGCACATTGTATTTGAAAGTCATGCACTTACTTATGGACAAATTGGAGCAGGGATATCGCGGTTGGTCGATGCCGCTGCCATGCGAGAGACCATCCTGCCTCTTATCAAGAAGAACCCGGACATTATTGTCCGTCGTGGTTCGGATCAAGACCACTACGTATGGCAACCATAGATCATCCATGTTCTGCATGGGAATTGAGCGGAATGTGTAACAAAGGGTCCCAGTCGACGGCGGGGTCCAGGTCCCGGGTGTGGATGGGATAGCATTGGTTGGGACCGGCGGGTCCGAGCCGTGGGCTCTGGGCACTAACCCGTTGTTGTGGAATTGGTAGCTCGCGGATGCTCGGGCGAGGTCCGACAGTATCGCAGGCATCTCGCGAAAACGGTAACATCAGAGGTTACTGGGCAAGTATCGAATGGGCGCTACGCGGGCGGTGTCTAGGCCCGCGGCGTAAGTGCCTGAGAGAAGAAGCGAAATGAGAGCAGAAGGGTGACAGATCGTGTGTTGGCAATAGTGCCGCTTGGACAAGCGTAAGCAGGACCTGTCGTTTAGCACGGCTTAAGGTCCAATTCCCCACCATCCCTCGTTTACTACTGCTGGCAGGCGATGCACTGCTGTTCCCTCGAAAGAGCATCTCTTGCCTCACAATAGCGGGCGCTCAGCTAGTTCGAGGTTAGATTAGTTAATATTTGACTTGATAAAAGCCGCTATACATAGTAAAAGTGAATTATAGGATTCATAATATCAACCCTTGGTGGGGGGCTTGACAAATGAGGCAATTGTTCATAGCTAGCACCTGTCCCGCTTGTCACAACAAGCTAAAGATCGTCCGGCTTCAGTGTGATGACTGCGGTACGGTAATTGAAGGCGGCTTCAACACCCCGCCATTAGCTCAGCTCAACTCCGAACAGCAGAGATTCGTGCAGATATTCATCAAGGCACGGGGGAGCATCAAGGAAGTGGAGAAGGAGCTGGGCATCTCTTATCCCACGGTATGCAAGAAGCTGGATGAGCTGGGCAGGCTGTAGGGGTATGTACCGGAGAACATGGAGAAGCGCGAGAAGGAGATCCTGAAGGCTATCGAAAAAGGTAAGGTCTCTGCCGAAGAAGGCGCAGATCTGTTGAAAGAGCTATAGGAGGGGAGAGCATGATTGCGAGCTTCGCATCTCTGATAATAATAGTGTTGGTGATGGTAGTTGTGGGACTCTTGATCGCTGCCGTCTGTATCGGCCTGGCGATCGGGAAGAAAAGGCGAGGTGATGCGCAGCGGTCGCATAGTCAGCAGCCCATTCCCTCCCTTAACGAGAAAGGCATCCTTGAGATACTGAATAGACTGCATTCCGGCGAAATGGTGCTTGACCAGGCCTCCAAAGCGATGCAGAGGAAACTAGGCGATACAAGCGGCATTCATGATGTGTTGAAAATGGTCGGTGATAGAAAGATATCACCTGAGGAAGGACTGAAACTCATTGATGCGTTGTGGGAAGGAAAGAAGAAGGTCGCCGAGGAGTTTGGGCGATCCGGAACGGGACCGGGAGGACCATCTTCGTCTGAAGCAGAGGCCAAGAAGCTATGCCGTTCAAGAAGATCAAGGGTTATAGGTGGAGTATGTGGCGGATTTGCAGAGTATTTTGATCAAGACCCTATACTTATGCGGATCTTACTTGCCGCGCTGGTCCTTATCACAGGAGGAGTGGGGATCCTCTTCTATCTGATCTGTTGGATCTTCGTGCCGGATGAAAGTAGTAATAGTGAGAGCCAAGGATGCACGACTGGAAAGAGCGCAAGGCGTCGGGGGGCATTAGCTCTCGGTCTCAGCCTCGGTGGTCTTGTTCTGGTGATGGGAGTCTGGATAATTGCCATGACACTTCACCTGGATCTTCCTCTCTTCTTTATGGTAGCCTGCCTTGTCCTCCCTGGGATCCTCCAAATCGTTGCCCTTATACTAGGAATCGTTTCGCGTAAGGAGTTGCTTGGCAAGATTGCCGTAGTCACGTCTGCACTCCTTCTCCTTGCGCCAGCAGTCTTGTTTGGTGTAATCAGGACTCACCGGCGACAGGCGATGCGCGATGAGCTCGACCGTTTGGAAAAGGCTGCCCGGGGGATTCATCAGTTGGGGCGCCGGGAACTGCGCGAACCGACGCCCGTAGAGGAAGAAACGGCGCCAGATTGGACATTATCTCCGCACTCTGTAGAAGTAGACGACATTGGAGGTTTCTGACAAAACCTCGAAGAACGGCAAGATTGCATATGACCATCCTAACATCTGATGTGGCAACATTTGAGTCTTGTAAGTTAATCCCTTTGAAGCGCTTACTAAGAGAGAACGTGAAGGATTTAGCATTCTTACAGATATCGCTTAAGCAAGGCGGAGCGAGGGTCCTCCTCTCGACGATTTGATCTCGTCCTTCCCACCAGTTCTGTCAATGCACCGATCCAAGACTCGCTGCCGCACCCGGACACTGGCAAGAAGAGTTCAGGCTTCGGACTCACCCTGG
>SDBT01016884.1_pt1 | contig 11541 bp, 12 predicted proteins | sample 2277101 | NCBI WGS metagenome assembly SDBT01 (sample SAMN10404973, study PRJNA504765) | marine sediment metagenome | isolation source: marine sediment core GS10_PC15, 103 cmbsf | place: Arctic Ocean: Southern Knipovich Ridge | collected 2010
ACAAAGGCACGATCCAGGAAAAAGCCTTACAGCTTATGGGTTCGAAAATGGAGGCTTCTCTTGCAATAGAGGGTAAATTTAGTGAAGAAGGTCTCATGGCAATGACGCAGGGCGAAGACATGAACACTGCTCTTGCAAAAGCCCTTGTTGACGGCATAGAGGTTGAAGGGGCTGAGGACATCTGGAGAAAGATAAATTTGAAAAACGCTGAACTTACAGGAAAAGAAGTTACTGATGATGTGCCTGATGACCTTTCAATTGAACCGGATATCGAAACAAAACCGGATCAGGCTATAGAAACCAGAAAGAAAGACCCGAACAGGGTAGTCTATGTGGATTTTGTGACCTTTATCGGAAAGAAGAGAAATAAAAAGAAAGTGAAAAAGATTGCTGTAACGCCAGAGGAACTTGATGAAATGCTTGCAAAAAATGAAAAAGGGTATGCGCAGCTAAGCTTATTCGAATAGAGAATTTGCCACAAATAAAGTTGGGAGTTAGCCGATAAGTGACTAAAAGTCCTGTGCATTACTTTAAAGTGCCCGCTTTATATTAATATGAAATTATTTGCATTCTCGAACGCTCTTTGGTATCTTCACAAAGTGAGGAATGACACTCTCAATCTGTACATAAATCTGATCTGAAAAGACTGGGAACTATGGCAAGGAGTGTTGAATGTAAATACTGGGCACTTTCATAATAATGCAGCTTTCCGGATAACATTCAGATTGTGGTGTTATACAGATAGAAAAATCATGAAATAGAAAATTTTTTCGCAATATTTTATTAATTTTTTAAAACTATACAGAAACTATATACTAACTGGTTATGTGTGAGGAGGGACGATAGCCAATGAGCGATGTTGTATTTATCCTGGGCGCTGGGGCTTCGAAACAATGTGGAGCACCATTGATGGCTGATTTTTTAGATGTCGCAAATCATTTATTACGTTCTCGGTCGGTCGAAGAAAAAAGAGAGCATTATGAAAATGTATTTCGAGCCATTGGCGCCTTACAATCAGTACATTCCAAAGCACAGCTTGATCTCACAAATATCGAATCAGTATTCACAACATTGGAGATTTCCAATGTTCTTGGAAAACTACCAGGCTTTGATGCAACAGAGATCCCCGGAGTAATCGCTTCACTCAAAGAGGTCATCGTCAAGACTCTTGAGTCAACAATAAATTTTCCGACATCTCAATCATATATTGGCGTTCCGGAGCCATACGAACCCTTCGCTAAGCTCCTATCTCACCTTCGGGAAGAGGCGTTTCCTCAGCAGTCTGTATCTGTGATTACTTTCAATTACGACATATCAGTTGATATGGCACTTTTTAAAGAAGGGATGGGACCTATCTATGGCATACCACCTGATCCGAATTGTCATAACCCAGTCTCATTGTATAAATTGCATGGTTCTCTTAATTGGGCGCAAAGAAAGGACTCGGGCACGGTATATCCTCTACAGCTAAATCAATACTTTGGTAAATATTCAATTCATGGCATGAACAAACGAGGGACATGCAAAATCCCCATCGGCTCGCAATTAAGCGAGTACTTTTCAAAACATACCGATATTGAAGTTGAATCAGAACCAGTCATTGTTCCTCCGACGTGGAATAAATCTGATTACCACCAGGCACTGTCAATAATTTGGGGCAAGGCGGCCCAAGATTTGAGTGAGGCTCGTACCATATTTATTTGTGGTTATTCCTTACCAGAAACCGATGCATTTTTCCGGCTTCTCTATGCTTTAGGAACTGTGGGTTCATCACCTCTTGAAAAAATAACTGTATACAACCCGGATGATTCGGGCGCTGTAGATAAGCGCTTTCGTGAAATGCTAGGTCCTGGTGCTATTGCCCGGTACCAATACAAACCTATGCTTTTTAATGATGCAATTTCTGATGTTAAGGCATTGTTCCCAGCAAGAAAACACTAAACACATAACCAGGCTAATTCAGCCACCGCAAAAAGCCGCGCGGCTGATTAGCGGCGTTCGGCAAAGGAGAAAACCATGGATATTGATTCGTTGGCAAAAGGGATCGGCCTCGTTTCCACTACCATAACGACTCTGAAAAAATTGAAAGATCTTATCCCCTCAGGGGATAAAAAACACGATGTTGAGCAGAAATTAGAAGAGGCCGAAAAGAACCTGAAAATTGCCGAGGCGGAAATTGCCAAGGGATTTGATTATCAGCTCTGTCAGCGCCACTTCCCCCCTGGGATACTGCTGGAAATAGCTCCATTTAAGTCCAAATGCAACACCTGTGGAAACGTCGAGAACTATGATTCTTAAAATAATCGACCCGTTATGCATATGCAGAGGAAGGATTTTTTGAGTAAAAACTCTTGGCCCAATGATAAACACTGCAGAACAAACGGATAACATAACGGAAAAAGATGAAAATTTATAAGTTCAAAGACTTAACTGACGAGAAGAAACACTCCCATTTTTATCAAATAGTCCTGCATAACACTATTTGGTGTGCTAACCCAGATTCTTTGAATGATGAAAATGAATTCAAATTTAAACTGGACTACAATCCATCGGCATTTACAGCTAAGCTTCTATCCCAAGTAGTAACGAAATACAGGACCACAAGTTATTCTTCTCCGAATTTATCTGCTTCCTTAGTCTTAAAGCACAACAGACTGGAAGAAAATGCAGCACCAATTATTGAAAAATTGATTTGCAGCTGTAGGAATACAATTGGAGTTATAAGCTTTTCGATCATAAAGACTGATGATCACCTATGGGAGGAGTATGGTGGGAAAGGTAATGGAGTATGCATTGAAATCAATATACCTGATAGTCTTATTGGCAAATCATATCATCGGGTTCGTTACGTGCCAGAAAAAATATTTCATATAGATTCCTTCCTTGAATCTGAATTATTTCAAGACAAAGCTTTTGAGACTTATCGAAATATCTTGCTGACAAAAACGAAAAAGTGGCCACAAGAAGAAGAAATGAGGTTCATTGGCAAGCAACAAAACGTAAATTTGATTATCGATGGCTATATCAGTGAAATCACATTCGGCGCTCAGGTTCCCGAACATACTTTAAAGCAAGTGGAGGCTAATATTGTTAATCATTGTAAGGCCAACGATATTAAAATCACGAAGCTATAAAATAGCTAACCTGGTGCATACCCGGCGTTGATTACAATTCACGATTCCTGCCTTTCATCAATTGTTTTACAGCAATAGATAAAATTTCAAGATAACATATACCAATCATAACCTTTAACGGTCTTAAAAAATCAAACTACTTTTTTAAAGGTCACTAAATTTCACGTTTAATAATGAAAAGCACTGGAAAAACTTGTGTTTTATAGATATGGCAATTTCCTTCTTGGGCTTTTTATTTTTTTAGGCCTGTTCAGTCCTCTTTTGTATGTCTTTATCTGGAAAGATTTTTTTCGTAACCATGCTTTTCTTCTATTAATTGTATGGTTGATTAATGTTTTGATAATTTTCATTATAGTAAAGAAGATTAATAATTCAATAAGACATAAAACACTAAAGAAAATCGTTAAGGACATGAACTTCTTTTTAAGCCCTGAACTGGCTTTGCGAAAATATGAGCCATGTATTGTCGACTGGAAGCGAATTGATACTCCTGTGAGGCCAATATATAGGTTGATCTTAAATTACCCTTTAAAACTCCAGAACTATCATTTAGCAGAAGAAATAGGTTATGATTACAGGGCTAATGAGTGGAAGCTGATAGGGGAACCAGGAATATGGCAATTATACACTGGGCCAGTAGTGCCGGACAATGTTCCGATTGGAGAATGTAAAAAATGCAATCATCAGATCTATGAAGAAGACTTGGAAGAGCTTGAAGATAAAGATTTGGGACGAGTATGTATTGACTGCGGCTCATCTGATATAAATTGGGGAAAATAAATTACTATGGATATTGAAAACGGGACTATTTCTAAAAAAATCCAGACCGAAACCGCAATAGTAGGATTTATAGATATTCTTGGGTACGAATCATTGGTACAAAGACTTCAAGATAATATCGATATCATCTATTGGCTCGAAAATCTTATCAAGGATACAGTGATAAATTTTCCCCAGCGATTGCACCAAGAACTGGAGATGGATAATCCAGTTTTTGTGGAATATAGATCCAAAATCGTTCGAGCAATAAGCATGAAGGCTATATCTGACACTTTTCTATTTACTCTTTATTTGGACAGACTTGATTTCAAAGCACCAGCAAAAACCAACTTTGATCCCACTACTGATGCCATATGGACATATTTTCAAATGATTGAAATGTTTTGCCTTAATTTCATAGCAAAAACCGGGCATGTGTTTCGTGGAGGAATTTCGATAGGCAAGCATTATGAAAGTAATTTAGATAATCCCGGCAATTTGTTCATCTTCAGCACTTCCTACCTTAATGCCGTTAAAGCTGAAAAAAAGGCAAGTTATTCGAGAATTATCATTGATAAGGAACTCCGATCTTATCTCAGATCATTGGATAGGTTCGATTACATCAAAGAGCACATCTATGAGGATTTTGACGAGATGTACTGTATTCATATATACAGTTTTCTTAAGTCAGATACTGAGGAGGATTCAAACCCTGAAAGAATTCTCATACACATAAAAAATGGAATCTCTGCCAATATACTTTTCAATAAAGACGATGCGCGGGCATTAGAAAAGCTCAACTATTTTGCTAAATACCACAACAATTATTTGAAAGAAAATGGGTACCAAAACCCTGATCTCTATATTTCGGTGGAGGAATAGGGGAAGTCTGGTGCGAATGGCAATATAATAATACTATATTCAAACCTGCTGCATTACAGATATTCCAATATATCACAATCCACATGGTTAATATGAAAACTGCACTACGGCTATGGAAATACAGTATTCCTGATGAACTGGAATACTATAAGTATTGGCAAGTAGTGTTGAATGTAAATTCTGGACACTTTCATAATATGCAGCATTCTGGATAACATTCAGATTGTGGTGTTATACAGATAGAAATTCCATGAGATAGAGAATTTTTTCGCAATATTTTATTAATTTTTTAAAACTATACAGAAACTATATACTAACTGGTTAGCCAGGAGGATAAAGATGAGCGATGACCTTCCAGCGATACGTGAAACAGACATTACATCACTTATAGAACGAGCAGTTTTGAATGTACGGGAGGATATGCGTGATGACCCATATATTCAAGAAGCTCTTCGTGTTCTCCCTGTAAAAGGTTATCGCAGCGCAATAGGTTCTTTTTGGAATGCCGTGGTGAATGACCTCCGTAATAAAATTATATTTCGAAGCATTGAGCTGTTTAACAAAGAGGTGAATGTAGGAAGAACAATTAGTTCATATGAAGATTTCCAGAATTACGTTAATGACGATCAGCTAATCGAGGGAGCCTATAAAATTGGAGTAATTGGCTGGGAAGCCTATAAAATCCTCCGCCATTCGAAAGAAGCAAGGCATATATTTTATGGACATCCAAAAAGTAGCGAACCATCTCTTGTAAAAGTTTTGTCAGTAATCGATGATTGTTTAAAGTATGTACTTAATGAGGAGTATCCAGCAAAAATTATAGACATTGATGAATATATCGAGACGCTCAAGTCCGATGATTTCGACCGCAATGATGTGGCTATTGAAAATGCAATCGGTGATTTGCCGGAAACATATAAAAATGTGCTTATTAACAGGCTTTTCACTATATACGTACACCCAAATTCTTCAAGCGTTCTAACTTCAAATATCGAATTTGTTGCTCCACTTCTTTGGAAAGTTCTGCCAAAAGCTGTAAAAATTGAAGTAGTGCGCCGGGTCGACCAGGAAGTGCCTAAAAGTAATGCTACCATCACTGAAAAGGCATTCGGCTTCATCCGTGTAGTTAGCGGCCAGATTTACCTGTCCCACTCTTCAAGGCGTTACAAGATTGCTCCTTTTGTCGAGCGCCTTAAAAACAACCTTGATAATTGGGGTACAGAAGATGCATGTGTAAGGGAACTCATTCCATATGCGCCATATATTGTTGAGGAATGCATTGGAGAATACGTATGGGCATTAACGCATACGTATGTTGGTTTCGTAGGAAGAAGTGGGCAATATTCCCGTACTGATTTTTACGCAAACATTGCGGCTTCTTACATACCGACAATGTTTCAGGCATTTAATGACCGAATGGCATCAGCCTTTGTTAAGACCATAAGAGAAAGTGATACTCTTAAGAGCCGTATTCGTAGCCCATCAAAAATCAGAAGGCTCCGTAGTTTGGGAAATATCGTAAACGAAAAAGTTTCCGATTCATTCGAAGAGCACGAAATTCTTGAAGCACTTATTGATGAATCGAAGGAAGAGGATTTTTTCAGGATGATTCGTGGCTAACCAAAGCATTAAGTCGGGTTGCAATTCCGCTGCGCTACATTACAACCGCTTATGCGTAATGTTAAACGCTAATAAATAATATGGCAAAATCAAGGCATAATACTGAGTCTATGAATTTCTGGAGTGAACACTTTTCTCAGCTTCAAAAATCACTTGTTGCTCAAATTGACCGTATTCGTTCAGGATCTGAGCACAGCACAATAAAGGGGACTTCTATAGAGGTAGTCCTTCGGCGGGTGCTAAGTGATTACCTGCCAGGCTACTTCTCTGTTAGACCTGGTCAAATTGCGAACAATAAAGGGGAACTAAGCCCCCAACAAGATATAATCGTATATGATGGTAATGCTTTTCCACATCTCGCTGTGAACGAAGACTCTTCCGTAATCGTTTGCTGTGAATCTGTTCTCGCTACCATTGAATGCAAAACCCACTGGGACCAAGGGGACATTGAAAAGCATTACACTCGTACAACTCAAATAGAGGACAAATGGTACCATCAATTCAGTTGTAGGGAACTGTTTGCCGGGTATTTCGTCCTATATCATGAACCCCGCACCCCGAAGCTCAAATTATTCAAAAAGAAAAATCGATCAACTGGTTTTTATTGTTTAAAAAACGACAAATCATGGTCAAAATCATTTGAAAGTGCTGATTTTCGTAAAAGCTCTAATGATGCCCTGCAATCTTTTTTTCAAGATTTGCTGAAACTATGTATGGACATAGGCCCAGTTGAAGTAGGTGACTTCACGAGTTCGTATTCTGCTCTTAGAAGTTACATAGGGTGGTAAGGTTTCATAAGGAAAAGTGCGTTTAACATCCCGCTGATGCGCGCCGCCCCTGACACCGGCGGAGAACCTTCCGCTCATCTCGCGGCTCGGTATGCGGTAATATTTCTTGCAATGCCCAAGTGGGATGATGGTCTCATTTACATATGTTTCACCTTAACACACGGCTGTCCAATGATGGGCGTTTTGCGGTTTAATATGACGCAATGACCCCACATAGGAGGTTTTTACATGTCTTTATTCAAAGTACTTGAAGATTCTACCCTAAAAAAGGTTGATCGGAATGAATTTAAAAACGAAGGGGAGCTTCACAATTTGATCGAAAAAAATCTCTTATACGTGATGGGTATAAGGTTAATTGCAGGCGAATATCCGATACCAAATGGGAGAATTGATACTCTTGGACTTGATGAAGATGACGTGCCGGTAATCATCGAATACAAATGGAAAAAAGACTTGAGCGCTATCGTCCAAGGCCTATTTTATCTAGACTGGGTGATACAGAACAAAAAGCCGTTTGAGTCTATAGTAAAAGATAAGCTCGGGAAAGATATCAAGGTAAATTGGTCAACTCAACCACGTTTGCTCATAATTGCTCAAGATTTTGACACAAAGGAGTTGTCTGCAATAAACCAAATGGGACCAAGTGTAGAACTTAAGAAATACTCATTATACGAAGGTCTATTCAATATCGAGGATGTAAACATAGTAAAAAGCAAACCAATGTCCAAGGCAGATATTGAGGATACGGTGATCGAAAAATACACATTAGAGCAAATATTAAAGAAAGCTACTCCAGATATTCGTGAAATATTCTCAACATTAAGAGACAAAATTCTTGGAATATCGGATGCCGTCTGGGAAAAGGTCGGTTCATTCTATTGTGATTACCGGTCGTCCTCGACTTTCACATCGATCCATGTTCAAAAAAACAAGCTCAAGATATATATAAAGATGGGGGACCAGACGGTTGATGACCCTCAAGGTATATGTAAACCAGTTCCTAAAACTTATGGATATGGTCTTCTAAATACAGTATTTGATATTTCAAAAAAGAAAGAAATTGACTACTCCATGACGCTGATAGTGCAGGCGTATAATTACATCTCTGGATGAAGCGTATCAGAAACAAAGGGCCACACAACCTTTTGTATACCGGTCGCTCGAAATCTCGCGCCGGTGACCAAATCGAGGTTAAAATGCCAAAAGTTTTTCCAGCATCATACCCAGATAATGCGAAAGTAATGATTTTCGTAGATGGGGAAAACCTTTCCATTAGGTTCAAGTCTTTTATTGAGAGTGAACAACTTGATAAGTTGGAAGATCATATTGGATATGAGAAAGATGTATATGTTTGATCCTCATTTCTAAATCTTCAAAATCAAGGTGTCTGTGCAATTGTACGAATCTTCTATTATACAAGTTTGAGAGGAGACGACAATAAACTCACAAGTGTATTTGACGCTCTTAAAACTCTTGGCGTGACCGATCCAAAGGTCTTCAAAAAGAAGCCAAACAATAAAACGAAAAGAGTGGACATCACTTTAGCGACGGACATGCTGAGTCATGCATATAGTAATAACTTTGACATAGCAATCTTGGTAGCAGGTGACGAAGACTACGTACCACTGGTTCAGGAGTTAAAACATTGTGGCAAGCAAGTTAGCCTTTGGTTCCTTGAAGATGGTTTGAGCCAAGATCTTAAAAGAGAATGCGATCATTTCTTTGACATAAAGAAAATATTTTTGACTAAAAGAGATTTACTTTTTCAATATAATTACACCTGATTACTAGTTATGTGTCGTAGGAGATAGATTATGTACAAAAGTGGAACAACAGATACGACCCGAATGGGATTCATTAATCGAAACAATCAGAAAGTACATGGAACTCGTGGCGTAAAAGGCACTGATCATGGACAGTACTCCTATAAAATGGAGTGCATGATTGACGGATGTGGTCATGTATATGGTGCGAACGGTACAGACATATTCGAACGTAAATGTCCCCATTGCCAAAATGGTAATGAAGGCATTGAGTATTAACACATAACCAGGCAAATCAAAACATTGACCGCAATAATGCGTCGCTTCGCTCCATTGCAGCCAGTTATTTGCGGCGTTAAATGAGCACTACGGCTATTAGTGCTCGGATAAAATCCTAGTCAAGTACCGAGGAATGGCAGAATCAAGGTACAATTATTTTAATGTCAATACAGAAATTCTAATATTGATTTGTTAAAATCGAACTGTCAGGTAATGTTTCGACTCGTCTCTACATTCTGTCAGATCAAGAACGGCTCAGGACATATTATAAATATAATTCCCCAACAATTTTCTTATAAAATCCTCTTATCTTACCACCAATCCTTATACATCATATATAAACCTCTTTCTTGGTTATTAATAATCAGGTTGGCAAAATACAAAATGGTCAAAGAAAAATTAGAAACAAAAGTTAAGAAAGCTGTATTGAACATAGAGGCGAAAGTAACTGACATATACAATGTTGTGAAGGATCTTAGTTTAAAACTGTGTCATATAATAAAAGACAGAAGAAGTTATTATGATATGTTAAGAGGAGATGATTATCTAAATTGGGGTAAAGCCAAATAAAAATCTGATTTAATTTTTATGTAAATTAAAATGTCATACTGCAGCCGAACTGGGAATAATGATGACGATTACATTGAAAAAATGGAAAACTTTGTAGAATCGAATTTAGATTATTTACCTAATCACGAACGCAGATTATTTAAGCGAATAAAAGATTTTGAGGAATGTTTGAATTGATTGTTTTAATCGTCGGTGGTTAACTTGAAGATTTACTTGACTTGACAATCGGAATTGATAATATATCGAAAATGTGGTTATGTTTGTGAAGTGGCCAAGTATCAGAATTTTAGTTCGAGCCCGTGTTGAGAGACCAATTATTTTTTGATCAGAAATTCCACATTTTTCCAATATGATGAAAATTTATCTATATTTGCTCAATATTCAAAAATTAATTCCACTTACTCACTATTAGGCTTGGTAAAACTTCGGTTGCCTGCGAAATTTATGATAGCTTGTGAAGCAAAAAATAATAAGAAATGTTTGTTTTATTCATTATTTTAAATTGTTTTTCTGTTGTTAATATATTTTAAATATAAGGGGGTATTTAAAAATGGGAAGAGACAAATCAAAAGATGATGAGTATTTTAATTGCAGCCAAGAACATGAATTTAATTATGTGTCAGGTCTTTATGAGGATAAAAATAAAGTTTATGATTTTTTAAAAGATAAATGTAAGGACGGTACAATAAAATACTCAAGACATTATAAAGTTTATGAATTGATTGAAAAAGAGTTAGGATATCCTATACCGGTATAGTCGGGACATTATTATTTTTTATTTTTCTAAACCAACATTTTTTTCTGTTCCGATATTTTTTGAGCCAACTCCTGTATAATTTCCTGCTTCATATTCTCAAATTGACATCGAATATTTGTGATAGTTTGATTCAGTTTTTGTATTTCTTCATCTTTACTTATTTCATCTTTTATTTTATTTCTGTCGAGAGGACGCTTACATTTTGGACAAATACTCTCAGTAAAACCAATTTGTTTATTACAAAACAAACATGTTTTTGTTTTAAAATCATTAATGTTCTTTTTATTTGTCTTAATTAGACCTCTTTTTTCGAGAGCAATTCTAAATGCATCTTCCTGGTCACTTAAATCATAAGTTTTGAGTTGTCTTGTGCTTGTCCATCCAGCAGCTCGTTGTATTTCAACATCACTATCTCCTCTTAATCTTCTGTAAGTTACTCCATTTCTTTTTAAGCTGTAGCAAGTCACTGGCTTATCAATACTTAATTCCTTGCATGCTTTTCTTATAGCCTTATTAATTGTTCCTGGTTTTAACTGTTTCAGGGTATTTGTATTTCCAGTATTGATAAATAAGAATGCGTTTTTATCATTTTTTAACGGATGCACTTCAAGCCATTTTATCAAATAGGGATAACTATCTATACACTGTATTAAAACTGGTCCTTCTTTACCTCGTGTTCCATATATCTTTGCATAGTTATCATAAAGCTCAACTCCACCTATTTTAGCATCAAGTAACTCCTGGGGTCTTCTAAGACTTTCAAAAGATATAGTAAGATATGCTTGTATTCTTGGGTCACTCGCAAAATAATTTAATATATTCTCGAAGTCATCCCACGTAAGTCTGTCTTGCCGCAATCTTTCTTGACTCTTGTCAATTTTATCCGAAATGTGTCTCACAACATAAGGAGTGAGAGTCTCATCAATACGACCTTTTTCATCTGACTCAGGGCAAAGAATTTTAAAAATCAGCTTAAAGTAACTAATAAA
>SDBT01016885.1_pt1 | contig 11541 bp, 16 predicted proteins | sample 2277101 | NCBI WGS metagenome assembly SDBT01 (sample SAMN10404973, study PRJNA504765) | marine sediment metagenome | isolation source: marine sediment core GS10_PC15, 103 cmbsf | place: Arctic Ocean: Southern Knipovich Ridge | collected 2010
GGGGTGGGAACATCGTCCTGCTGGCTCCCTGTGTCCCCATCATGGATTGGAAGTTCTGCTGGACCTGCTGGCCGATCACGTTGTTGGGGTCCTGGTGCTCGAAGTCCTGAGCCATGAGAGACAGATCGTCCATGTGCTTCTGCTCATCAACCAGGAGCTCCTCCAGGAACGCCCGGATCCCGTGGTTCCCAGATGCTCCTGCCGACTCGGCCAACTGAGAGTAAAGCTGAACGGCCTGCTGTTCGATCTGTAGGGCCGCCTGGATCATGGCCTGAGCGGTCCTGGCGTCAGGCATCGGACGACTCGTAGAAACGGGCATGCCACCCATCGCACAGATCTTCTCGCCGACAGCCTTGGCGTGGTCCAGCTCCTCGTGGGCCTCCTTCAACCAGAAGGCCGCCATATAAGCCCTGTGTACACCGGTGGCGCAGCTTGCGAATGTAATGTAGGCCAATGCCGCAAAGGTCTCGGCCTCATACGCCTGCTGCAGTCCGCCGACCAGCTCTTGTCCTTGGTCCTGCTGCTGACCGGCCGGTCCATTCTGCTGGGCTCCAGCTGGTTTCGCCGCAGGCTTGGCGGCTGGTTTGGCGGCCGGTTTTGATGCTCCACCATTCCCATTCGGGCTGGGCTTTGGTTTCTTATCTACTTCAGCGGCAAGCTTCCGCAGCATGCCCATCCGTCTTTCGCTGCGTTCCATGACCGCCTCCTAAAAATGCTCGTCGTTCGCTGCAAATGCAGAGTATTCGGACGGCACCTGTCCGTAGCCCATGCTGATGTTCTGTGAGATCTTCAACTGCAGCTTCTTCCGCTCGTAGTCGTTGATGAGCTGCTGAACGAAGGCCTGGAAGATCGGAGCTTTGTCCTTATCGGCAACGCTGATGCCACCATCGCTATAGTTCAGGTTGTTGCGGCCGTAGAAGATCGCCGCTGACATGAGGATCTCAATAGCCGCTCCACGGACAAGAAGTCTTTCAGAAGGATGGTTGGCGACAGTAATCGCTGCCAGGATTGGAGGCGTTGTATTCCAGTCATCCACCGCATCGATGAGGGCCTGTTTCAGCTGGCCGTCGCTGCTCTCTTTGCCCTCCAGAAGCTCATTGAGAACAGCGTCGTCACGGATATAGGCCCTCACACGACGGATGAGGATGCGACCTTTTTTCTCTGGAACTTTGGCGTCGGCCATCGTTCACCTACTCTTCCGTGGTTGCTTCCTCGGCCTCTTCCGTGGTCTCGCCGGACTGCGCTGCCAAGATGGCGCCTATCAACATCGCCTTCTGTGTGGAGCGGACGCCGAGTGTACGCGCCTTGACGATCTCACGAACGTCTGCCACCTTCATGGCATTCCGCTCGGCCATGTTGTAGGTCTTGTCTGCTTCCGGCGCCGGGGGCGCTTCGGCCGGTGGCGTGGGCAGCGTCACGGCCGGGCTTCCATCCGCTGCGGATGCCACGCTGCCGATACTGGGCTTGTCCTCGACAGGCGCCAAGGATTCCAAATCGACTCTGTCCTTGGCCTGAGGTGCTTCTTCTTCCACCTCCACGGCCTCCTTCACTGCTTCCTTGTCCGCTGCAAGGCTCGACGTGGTGACTGCGCCTTTGAAGGAGCCCTTCTCGTCGTCATCGCTTTCGAGACTGGACGGCTTCACCGACTTTTGCTCCTTGGATTTGGACTTCTTCGCTTCCTTGGGGGCGGCCGATGGCGGCTTATCGCCCTTTACGGGAGTGATGCTGAGCAGTCCCTGCTTCTCCCAGGCCTTGACCTCGGGAGGAATCCGCGACTCGGCCACGGTTGCCTCGGACCGGTATGCCAGCTTGTCGTTCTTGCTTTTTGGCTTTCGCCGCAGGAACAGCGACAACGGCCGTCCCGTGCCCAGGTTCTGGCTCGAAATGTTCTTGATCTTCATCTGACGATCAGCTTGCGGTGCCATGTTTCATTCTCCCCTTCGCCGGTTATAGGACTAGGCTCCGCCCGTCCCGTTTCCTTTTGCTGCCGGTCCCATTCCTTGATGGTTTCCGGTTGACCAGGCACCCGCCACCTCGGATACGCCGCCCTTTGGTTCGGGCTTCTCCATGGTGCCGAGCCTTTTCCCGTGCCTGTTCTTGTGCCCACGCAACAGCGTGGTTCCGAAGCCTTTGGTCTGTCCCGATGACAGCTTCCAGTGCTTGCACCAGCCTCCGGGACTTATGGAACCATCCACGATGGCACAAGAACGACCACGATAATGTTTGCATCCAGAGCAAGTATTCTTTCCAGGGGCCTTATCGACATACGCAGCCTGCTGCTTCGTGTAGCCAGGATTGGCCAACTTTAACATGCCGAATGCTTCGAGTCCACTGGCAAAGCCGTTGGTCAGTGGGTCATGATGGTTCACTTGATCCCGAGCCTCGCGAAATTAGTCTTCTGGGCGGACGCAGACGTGATGTGAGGCTTGAGCTTCGGAAGCTTGGCCACCTTAGGTTTCGCCAGTGTGGTCGTCGCCTTGGCCGCCGTGAGCTTCTGCGCCAGGCCGGTCATCAGCCCAGCCGCTTTCTTCATATCTGGTACACGAGGCGTGTCGGCGCCCTTGACCTTGACGGTCCGGGTTGTGGGAAGGTTGGGATAGTTGGTGAGACGAGAGGCCATTCCCTGCTGTTCCATGGCGGCGATCCCCAGTCCACGGGACTTCATGGCTTGGATCTTGCCTCGGGTCAGCTCATCAGAAGCCACCCGAGCGGTCTTCACGAAGTACTCGGCCGCCTGCTGTCTCATCGATTCGGATCTTGCCCCTGTGCCATCTCACCAGAGGCGGCCCGGTGAACGTCCTCCGGGACCTCGCTCGTCAGTCCAGTTTCTGTTGCCTTGTTGACAAACAGACTTGCCAGGAGACTGGCAGAATCGACCTTCTTCCCTTGTGACAGCTTTGGGAGCTCATCGGTGAAGCCTTTGAATAGGTGCTCGTGCATGGTTATCCCCTTGGCTTACTTTGCCGCCTGCTGGATTATGTCCAAGACGCCTCTCTTTTTCGCCACACGCTTAGCCCCTGCTTCGAATGCCTGGCCACGCCTGGTCATGGCCGCCGTGGATCTTGCGCCCAATCCGCCCAAGGAGCCTTTAAGGGCCTCGTGACGAAGCTTTTCTGGTGTCACCTTCCCCTTGAGTCCGGCCTCCAGGACGCGGAGTCCTCTTCGTATCCCAGCCGTCTTGGAAAAGTATTCTGCTGCTTGCTTTCGCATGGTTCCCTCTACTTATCTATGGGTCCGGGGTTGCTTCTCAGGATCTGCTTCGCTCTTCTTCGAACCCGTGGATCAATTCCTTCTGCGGTGAACCCCGTGACTATGCCACGCAGATACTTCTTCCCACTCTTGTGACGCCTTGCCGCTGACCTGGGAGTATCGATGGCCCTCGCTGCCCCGTACCCTGCAGCGCCGCCCAAGGCGGCTCCGCCGACTGTCTTGGCCAGGCCTTTGATCAGGCCTTTACGTCCCTGGTGAGGAACCAGATCCTTCACGGCAGACAGACCACCGATACTCCATCCCAGGGTGGCGCCACCAAGTGCAGAGGCCTTGCGCGTGCGCTTCATGACCTCTTCAGGGGAAGGCTTTTCCTTGAGACCACCCTCAAACTCGCCCAGTAGCCTCAAGTCAGACTTCAGACTGGACGTTTTCACGAAGTAGGATGCTGCTTCTTTGCGCATCTCGTTATCCTTACCCCATAAAAAAAGGGGCTGTGATGGTTCAGCGGGTGTGCCGAACCACCAACAGCCCCTATACCGGGCAGCGTCAGGTTGTGCCTAACGCGATTCGGCGGTCACCTGTCTTACGACAAGGTCACTCGTGCGACGGCCTTCACGTTCGCAATGCCGACCGCAATGTCTTCCCAGGAACGCCAGCGAATGAGGTTGGCTTCCTTGTTGATCCAGAACTTGGTCTGGTTCAGGATGAAGAAGTTGCCGAGGAACTGCGGCGCGGCGAAGCCGTAGATGTTCTTGGGCAGAACAATGTCGTTCTTGATCGTGGTGATCAGCTTGTAGCCCAACAGAGTGTTGTACTTGTAGCCGTCCACCGTGATCTCGGACGCGATCTTGTCGCCCACATCCGTGGCTTCCCAGGACAGAACGTCCGCGAAGTCTTCCTGCGTCATGAGCACGCAGTCCAGCTTGATCTTGTCGCCAACGATCAGCTTGATGAGCTGGCTGATCGCATTGCGGGTCAGGCGGGTCTCGGAGAGAGCCGCGCTGTTGCCGGAGATGGCAATCGCCGCATCGGCGTGCTGCAAGAACACGCTGTCTTCGATTTCCTGAATGTCCTTGACCGAGTTTTCCTCGATGATCTTGGTGATCGGGGACTCGTAGGACAGGAGTTCCTGTTCCGTCTTCTGGAACTCGTCGGAGCCGATGGTGAAGAACCCGAGTTCGTACCGGTCACCATTGACGTAGTCCAGATCGGGTTCACCGCGCCAGGTCAGAGGCACTGCCTTGCTGTCCGGCTCAATGTCCACGATCTTCGTGAGGCCGTCGTGCGTGGTCGAGCGCTGACAATCGCTCTTCACCACCTGCACCGGCGGAATGATCTTCCGGAGGAAGCTCAGTTCGCGCAAGCGCTGGCGGATGAATGCACCACCGGCCTCGGCCAGTTTGCTGATCTCGCTGTTGTCCTGCATCGCCTCTGTGAAGAGTTGATTGACAGTGCTACCAGCGGCAGCCATTGCTGTTCCTTGTCCTTCTGGCATTTTATGCCTCCTTTTTCTGCTAAGGCTGCCGCCTTAGATGGTTGCGAAGTTCAGCCGGTTGTCCGAACCAACTGCCAGCTCCACAAACGCCACCGTCGGGTTGGAGGCCGTTTGCGGTGTCAGCTTGCCGCTGGTCACCATCAACGCGGCGTCCTGGGTGTACGTCTCGCCATCATCGAAGCCGACGTTGCTCACGCTGGCGCGATAGATGCCTCGAAGTACAGCGATGCCACCCGTCGAGATCTGTGTTTCAGTGGAGTCGCCGAAGATCGGATCCGTTTGAGTGTTCCGGGAACTCGGCTGCACCGTACCCGACCACACGAGGTACGCAAGACGGACCGGTCCGGTCGTCTTGACGAACTCGCCGCTCGCATTGAGCGTTGCCCATTCGCCGATCACGAGCGTTTCACCGCTGGCGACCGGGCGATTGTAGCGTTCGAGAACGTCCAACTTGGTCTTCAGTTTCACGGCACCAGAGTCTGCCATGTCTTTTCTCCTATTTCGAGGCCCCAGTTACTGTAGCTGGAGCAAGTACCTTGTAAGAGGATCTTGGTCACCGTCATCGGCAACACTCTCGTCATCCACTTGTCCAAGACGAACGGACGAGTCGTTCGTGGCCGCAGCCGTTTTCACGACTTGACCTTCCCTCAGTTCCGCGAGTTTCTCCTCGCAGTCGTCGGGATCGATGGTTCCATCAAGGACACCATCAAACAGAGCCCGATAGGATTCAAGATCACTTTCCAGCTCGGCAGTCTTCTTATCAGCCGCCGCCACTTTTTCCTCAGCCGTTTCGAGCTGGGATTTCATGGAGCGGAAATGACGGAAGCATGCCGCGACCTTCACACCCAGTTCTGGACTTATTTTTTCCATTCTACTTCTTTTCTTTCTTCTTGCGAGTTGCCAGGTATCCGGCACCGGCAACGCCCGCACCGACCGTCAACTGACGACGAGCAATCATGCGCTTGCCTTCCCTGCTTCCCTTGAAGGCAGCCAAAGCCTTCTGTTGGGAAGCCGACTGACGCTCGGCCTTGCGGAGGCCGCCGACGTTTCTCACGCCCTTGCCCTTTTCACGCGCAACAGTTGCTCGCGCCTTTCCGGCCTGCGACTTCAGGCCAGCATAGTGCTCTGCCTTTCCACCGCCAAATCCGGTGGCCTCTCCCACGCCCTTTTTCAGACGTGCCAAGAATCCGGGGCTTCCGCCCGCCCGAGTGCCCTTTGCGGTCGTGACACCGGCGAACATGCGCTTTTTGGCTTCCGTACCCTTACGGGTGATGACTGCCAGGCTACGCTGTACGGCGCCCTGAGCCGGACCGGCCGCTTCTTTCTCCTGCTCGCCAGTGACGGCGGCAAGTTTTTCTACATAACCCATCTCAAGTCTCCGTAGGAGTCCTTCGAGTTTTCCCTACCAAGCGGCTTCTGCCTCTATATTTTACCGGCTAAGCCGGGATCCCCCAAACTAAATATGGTAGTTAAGATCCATTGGACCTACTACCAAGGGCGTACCCTCCGGCTGCGGCGGGAATACCGACAGCTGCTGCCGTTCTAAAGGGCGACGCCTTGCCACCGGAGCGCTTTGCCTTGGCCACCGGTGCCTTCTTCACTACTTTCTCAACAACCCGTTCGGCAGCTTGCGCTGCTTCGGATACTGGCTTCGCCGTTTTCGCCTGTGCTGCAAGGAACAAGGACCGCTTGGATGTGGAGGTCTTGTCCTGCTCGGCAACGGCCGACGCCTTCTTGATCGTCTCGCCCCAGTTGGCTTCACGAATTGCTTCGGTGCCACTGACGGCGGCGATGGTTTCGGTCATGGTGCGTGCGAGGGCAACTTTGTACATGCGGTCTTGTTGGTAGGTTCCCCAGTCTTGCTCAAGCTTCTCTTCCAGGGCCTCGTTGCCTTCCATCTGACTCATGGCCCAGTCTTCGATCTCACCTGCGACCTTTTCCATCATGTCACAAATGTTGGTATCGCTACTGGCTGTCTTTTCAGGTTCTTGGCTTGAACGGGGATCCAGTCCTGAGTCTTTACTCAGGGCTGCCTCGACCAAGTCATCAACGCTGGGTACAGGTCCGTTCACTTTTTCTGTCCTTGGATCTGGCCAAGCCGTCTCGCCAACTGAAGCCGGAGGTACTCGTTCTGGCCAGTAAGGGTACGTTCTCGCCTTGTAGCTTGAACCCCTCTTGCCATCAGTTCCTCTCGCATTCTTTGTTGATACCCTTTACGCTTACCTTCTCTTTCGACCTTGCCTCGATGGGTTTTGTACCCCGCCACTCCGGCTCCTGTAGCTGCCGCCCCTGCGGCGGCGGCCCCGACAAGCTTCAGGGCACCTTTACGGCTGGCGAGTTTCTCTGTGTATCCCATCGGTGTAGGAGGGGCCCGAAGGCCCCTCCCCTCTCCGAATTCTTAGCTTTGCAGCGTTGCGAGTTCGGCGTGGAAGCCCTGGGCCATGAATCGCCCTTGGGCCTCGGCGTCGGCCGCCGTCTTCTCGTCTTCCTGCGTCTGGGTGAGCTCTTGCTCGGTGCCCAGGTACTTGAAGACTTTACCGTCTTCGGTGACAACGATGTTGTCATCGTCACCTTCGGCGGTCGTTTCGGTTCCCGCGTCGGCTGCGGCTTCTTCACCGCCCTCTTCGGCGGGGACTTCGATGGCGTCGAGGAGCTCGGCCGCTGCGGCGAGCTTCTGCTGGCCATCTTCGAACTCGTAGCCATACGAATCCAGCAGGCCACCGGCCGCCTGGAGACGAGTGACTTCTTCGTCCGTGAAGCCTTCCAACTGCTTCTCAATCTGCGAAACTTCGGCGGCTTCCTTCGTGGCTTCTTCGCTGCCGGAGCCGTATTTTGTTTCGAAGAGATCTTGTAGACCCATTTTAGGCCTCCTTTTCTTTTTCAGTTCAGTACGCCAACAAGGCAGTTATGCCTTAAATGTCGGCTGCAACTTCGGCGACCTGCTGACGGGTCTTCTGGACCTTCGCCGCATCGACGATCTTCTTCAGAATGCCCTGTGCATCCTGCGCCTGCGTCGGGCTGGCGGGTTGGTGAATGCTGTCCAACGACGCCTTGATCTTCGCCACGACCTTGCCGCCATCCTGCGGGGTGGTGTGGGACTGGCCCTGGGAACCGGCCGCTGCCGGTCCCTTGGCGTTCGGGCTGGTGTCGCCACCGGCGATCAGCGTTGGCGTCTTGCCGTCGGCCTTGGCGCCGGTTTGGGCAGAGCCAGCCATGCCGACCATGGCGTCTTCACCGGCAGAGAGCTTTTGGAGCTCACTGTGGAAGCCCTGCGCCATGAAACGACCGAGCGTTTCATAGTCGGAGGCCTGCTTCTCGGTTTCCAGGTTTTCGAGAACGGCCTGCGCATCGGCGAGGTCCTCATCGGTCATGGACGACGCGATCTTCTCGATGTAGTCCTGTTCGGTTTCCGTGGCGCCATCGGCGGCGGAGGCGGTCTTTTCCGCCTCTTCTCCCCACAGTTCTTTGAAAATGTCGCTCATTTGAGCCATTTGATTTCTCCTTTGGACTAGAGGCCAATCCTGTCTGCGACTGTGCAAAGACCAACGATTATGGCTTCGTCCACCAACTCGGGGATCGTTCCGTATCGCAAGGTCCCAACAACATCCAGGTTATTGTACAGACTGGCATTGGAATTTCCAGAATGATCTTCCGCTCTTTTTGCCATTGGGACCAGCTTTCGTTGCTGCCGCTCCCACAGCTTGCGGGCAATCGCCTTGTTCCCCTTCAGCGCCGCCAGGGTCGATCCCACAGCGGTGACTCCAGGGTTCCGTGCCAGCCACGATTCAGTTCCAGAGATGCGATAGCCTTGCCGTGCCTTCTGCTGGACATGCCCCGAATAGAGGTATGGAGCTGCCAATGCGCCACCGACGAGCGCGGCCTTGCCTCTACCTGTGAGGCCCTGCGCGACGGTTTTGACTGCGGCAGACTTCTCTGAATCCGTTGACGGTTCACATCCAAGGTATCTCGCCATCAGGCGTTCGGCTAACTCCGGGTCAACCATGGCCTTCTTGATGACAAGGGCTGTGCTCACATCAACTGCGGCTTGAGATACTTGCTTTACGGGAGCAGACTTGGCGCCACGTCGTGTGGTTTGATCGGCAAGGTCGCCGAGAGATCCCTGCGTGAGCTCGTCGCTTGCGGCGACTTTCTTTTGAAGACTGTCGCCGGACTGGCCAAGCAGCTTCAAGACGCGCTGACGCAGAGGTTCTCGGAGTGCAGATCTGCCCTCCATCTGTTCCTTCAGCAGTGAGGCCAAGGACGGTCGGACGTGCTCGGGTGATACAGTTGGGGATCCCAAGTCCTCTTGTCCCTTTCCGGTCCGGATCTTGATGATAATGAGTTTTTGGGCTTCGTGGGGCTTGAGTGCCATCCCCATCCCCGTCATGGTCGATAGAATATCTCCCATTGGGTATCCAGCCATTCTCTTCACCACAGTATCCGGAAGGGCGGAGTCGGTGAGCCGTACCACATTCGCCGCCCGCTGAACTCTATTCTCTCCCTTTGCTTCAGGTTGAATGTTCGACGGAACCTCTTTGTTCATGGCCCCGTTCTTTTTCGATTCAACCTTCGCTTCCTGCGCCTCCTTTACCAACTCAGCATAACATGCCGAGGGAAGCACATATTCGCGGTTCTCGCTGGCGGCTTTTTCCATGCCGTCGGCAATCATGTGGAAGGTCTTGTTGCCCGACGAGCGCAGGGCATCCTTCGCACCGGCCAGCTTCTGCAGCACTGTTGCGGTCTTATCGGCGCCCTTCAACACATAGGAAATGTCGAAGAACTTCGGCAGCGTATTGACTGCACAGATCGTCCGGCCGTCAGGAAGGACCTGATTCATGGCCAGCTTGAGATGATCGCAGTAGAATGATGTATTCTTAGCCTTGTTATGGCACTGGTTGCAAATGTCGTAGGGGACCTTGCAGTTATGAGATATTAGGCCTGCGAGGAGGTAAGACTCGTCTTCCTCCACCTCGAAATTGTAGGTCTGAATATTCTCGACCTCACGGATCTCGACCCCTTTGATCCTGTATGCATACCGACCATCTGGGCATACTCGCATACATGAAGGCTTTTGCCTTTTGGGCGGGACAACAGATTCCAGATCGATCTTCCCTGACCAATCCGCAAGATGATGAGACTCTATGGAGGATACATTCAGAGTGTATTCAATTCCTCCCTTGCCTCCATACCCTCCTCCTTTATCGTGATCGATACGATAGATACTGGACGGGATCCCAATAGAGGCCAGAAGATCTCGCCCCTGCATCAGAAGATTTGCACTGGCTGAACTCCAGTGGATCCCCTTGGAATCTGTCCATCCATCTCCGTTTAGCCACGTCCCAAGGAACGCAAGCTTGATCTCTCTATCTGCGCGGAAGATCTCCCATGGGATGACCTTCCTCTTTGCACCTCGTCCCACATATTTCTTCAGGAACTCTGAGAAATGCGTATTATGAACCTCGACCGATAACCCCTTGGTGGAGTTGTGGTGAGGCCTGATCTTCACCGTAATCTCCGGGTACAGATCCGTCACGAGCGACGGCAGAACCCTCGGCAGATCGTCATCCAAGTGGCAAGAAAACTGCGTGGTACATGCCTTGTCCTTATTGTAAATAAAGCTTCCTTCTGCCAAAAAGTAGCCCATAATCTTCGCCAGGGGGATCGAGTCTATCGCGGCAACGTCTTTCGGTGCCTCGACGGGCTGGTAGAAAAATCGATCTCCAACATCAATATGTTCCGCGTGACACCAGTCGGACGGCGTCCTCTCGAAATATTTCGGGTCTTTGAAATATCTCCTCGCTTTATCTTGGATGGCAAGCGCGTGCCTGGACCCCTCAAAAACCTTTGCCCACATGGGATGGTCAGCGGTAACTTCAAGAGGGAGTGGCAATCCGTTCAGGTAGAATTTTCGCAGCTTTCCAGAATATACGCGACGGTTTACCTCCGTTACTTTTCGCCAGCGTCCGTGGTGCGTGTACACCATATCGCCAACTGACACATCGCAGATCGCCTTGTATCCGCTCCGGGTCAGTACAGGATAATTCGGATCTGTAACACATCCCATCGAGACGCTCGGCGTCTCGCCAGCCTCGATCCTGTCGATCAGATCTGCCGCACCCACCTTGGATACTTCGCCGAACGGATCGTACGCCGTCTCGCGGCGGAGGAAGTGGATCAATTCGATCCGCTTCATCTCGTCGTTCCAGACAGCGATCTTGACCCTCTCGCCGATGGATCTGGCGGGGTCCTTGTTTGCGTGATGCCTGTAGGGGAATGCGTACTTCATGAACGTCCGATAGCCGTAATCCTGCTCTCTCTCGCAGGATTCCATCGGACAGGCATGCTTCAACGCTTCTTCGGGGAAGGCATCGCCGTTGGTGTTGGAGCCCCAGTATTCCATGGCGCCGAGGGCGTTTACCAGCACCCAGATGCCATCCTCACGCTGCTCAAGATCGGCGGCTGCCTGCTTGATCAATGGATGGACCGGCGTGGCGATCTTCTCCATGGTCCCAGGGTGAATGGGACGGACGGTGGGCTCGCCCATGTGGTTGAAGGCAGCCATCGTGATGTATTTGACTAATTCTTGGCTCATTAGCTTGCCACGTATCCTGCGCCTAAACCGACGCCGCCCGCCGTGGCCAGGGACTTACCGGGGTGTTGCTTCACCACCTGCTTGCCACGCTTCCATGCTTGTCCGAGGAGATCCTTGCGAGTTTTCCCAGGAGAACCCAGCGCAGCACGCCCCAGGCTTCTTCCAACGGTGGCCAATCCCTTCAGGAATCCGATGCCTTCCTTGTCCATCTCGGTAAGCTCAGAAACAAACCCACGCATCAGAG
>SDBT01016886.1_pt1 | contig 11541 bp, 6 predicted proteins | sample 2277101 | NCBI WGS metagenome assembly SDBT01 (sample SAMN10404973, study PRJNA504765) | marine sediment metagenome | isolation source: marine sediment core GS10_PC15, 103 cmbsf | place: Arctic Ocean: Southern Knipovich Ridge | collected 2010
AAAATCTTTAGATTTACAAAAGCTTATGTCAGAAAAAAAAGAGATTACACCTAATAAACAAAGATTAATTCAAATTGATGAGAATCTTTGTTCTCTTTGTCCCGAATGTGTGATTGAATGTATTGGAGGTGCTGAAGCAATAATTAATTCAAAATCCAATATGACTCACGAGTTTTTTTGTGAAGGTTTAGGTGGATGTGCTGAAAAATGCCCTGAAAGTGCAATTTCTTTTAAAGAGAAAGAAATTTGATTAATTTAAGTCCAAACATCAGAATCCTAATAACTCTAGTAATTATAGTTGTGAGATTTTTCTCTATAGCAATCAGATTTTAGAAAACTCTCGAACCTATTTTAATTAAATAGCTTTCAATTTATTTATTAAATCAATATGTTTAACATTAAAACTTATTACTTTTTTCGCTGCTATCATTGTAGTACCTGGTATTATTCAAATAAAATCATAAAGACAAAGAAGTGCATAAAGTGTAATCGTTCATTTCAATTTCAAAAATCAACAAAAATTTCTAAACAATGCTCAATGAATCAAGCTATATTTTTCATTAAAAGATTAAAAGAGAAACTGAAAGATGAAACCCTCTCAAAATATTTCAAAAGAAATAGAACTCAGTTTATTTAACTGATTTTTTTCAAATTCTGATAATATCTTCATTCTAAGGATTAGATAAAAAAAAATTTTATAAAGCCGTAACACTCGCTAGTAATTGCATTATATAATCTGCAACTGTCTCAATTGCGTCAGAAATCGCCTCCATTATGTCAAATATGTTCCCAACTGTAAAAATTGTAAAACTATTAACATTATAATCAGTTTCTTGGAGACTTTTTCTTAATTTTATGTTAATGAGGTCTACATCGTGTTCAAGTTTGTTTATTTGATTGCTAAATTCATTTATTTTTTTCCTCTCCTCTAACAAATCAGTTACCAGTTTATCTAAAAAACTAACGCAATCTACCGTGGTTTTCATCATATCTAGAATAAGACTAATGGTTTTTTCACTACTTTGTTCCCAAAAGATGACTGGAATGGTTGCAATTCTTCGAGATACACCATTTGCGCAATTTGCCACATCATCTAGTCTCTTAATTAAATGAGATAGGTCAATACGTACACTCGGATTCAACTCACCTTTTGAAATATCTCTTTGAATCTCCCTCCTCATAGCATCCGCATCTCCTTCTAAAAGATCGACTTTATGAAAAACATCATAAGCTTTTTCCAGATCTCGGTCTTTTAATAATATTATTACTCCGTTATTTAATTCTATAACGCATTCTTGAACTTTTTGAGCGTGTTTAATTGATTTTACCAAAACATTCATAGCTGTTTTCTTTTTAAAATATTCTATAAGAGTCCCAATAATACATTCACTTCATACGTTTCTTTATATTAAATAATATAACTGCATAAAAGATTATAAATATTGCTATTAGATATTCTAATCGAAAAAACCAGTGTAGATTATTCCCATTGATTCCAAGTCTTTTTTTAAATCATCATTATAGAATAGTCCTGTTTTGTATCGGTTTATAGATAATGTTATCCCATATTTTAAGATAAATTCATCTTTAATCCTATTATGAAAATCTCTAAGTCCTTCTAAATCAGCGCCATAGCTTAACTCTATGGCATGTTCATAATCAAGCAAATGTTCTCCTTTCAAGCCGATTAGGTTGGAAAACAAATCATGTCTAATTATTCTTATGTTTTTATATCCTGCTTTTATTATATCTTGGGTATTTCTTCTATACCACCTTGTACCAACAATGAAAAAAAACATATCTTCTCTTTGGTATTTTTTTATCTTAGCCTCAATATTCTTAACTGAGATATCATTTGTATAATCGAATAAAAAAGCATTAAATATGTCTGTTTTATTAATAAACAATTTTTGACTTAGAAAAGCATTATTTTTTAATCTTTCACTTAAATATTTTTGATCTTTTATATTCAGGAGTAATTGATCAACAGCGAACTTATTCATTAAATCAACAATAATCTCGGAATATAATTTTAAACCTAAATCTAAGAAATGAGAGGTTGCGATATATTTTATTATCCAATGAAGCTCTTGACCTATTAAAGAGAAAGTATCTGCGGGGAATCGTTCCTTATGCGAATAATTGGGGTATATTCCCTCAACCTCATTTTTAGAAATAGTTCTAACATGATATTGGCTAACTCCATGTTTTTCAGCAATTTGAGTCATCGTCTTCACGTCTGGATTATTAAAATCTAAAATATCTTTAATAATAAGATCCCTTGTAAGAAGATTCCATTTATAATGATCTTCTCCAGCGACTGTCGGTCTTGATTTCATTTTTTCTAAATAAACTTGATCTTTCCATTTTTCTGTCATTGAATTGCTTGTCTTTTGCCTTCTCTCTTCTGTATAAACTTGTATGGGAGGTCTTTCTCGTCTATAATCATTTAGGGCTTGAATAGCTTTATCTAAATTATTTCCTGACAGCTTTTTTTCTATAGCTTTCTTAAAATCGTCTAAGGAAATATCATCAAATTTTTTACTTTCTCTTATATTTTCATTCAATATATGTTTATGGTATAATTCACGAGATATTTCTTTAAGCGTCATGTTTCTGTTTTTATATTGATTTGTAAAGCATTCCCATAATGCCTTTGCTAATTTTAATTCTAAATAGTTCGGATCATTTTTATTCACTATATACTTTCTAATCCTACCAAAAGTCTTTAAAGCATTTAAAGCAAGCTTTTTATTCTTATCCTTAAGTTTTTCAGTACAAATTGATTTATATTTCAGATAAAGACTAAATGTAATTTTTCTCTTCTCTCTTAAAATACCGTTGATGTCACTATCTAATTCTTTTCCAAGCTCGTAACCATTTAAAGTATCATCATGTAATTCATTCGCAAAAGAATACCAAATCAAATACCCTAAATCTGACTCAGGTTTGCGAATATTATCATTGTCCAAAAAGAAGCCTTTATCATAACCATACTCCTTAATTGCTTTTAAGGCTGTTTTTCTATTATAATTAGTTAGTAACTTATTAACTCTTTTATTAAACCTATAAATTGCATATCTAGAAAATTCAGAATTTTTGTTTAGAGTCTGTTTTATATCAAACTTTAACAATCTACCTAATTCTGAGTTAGAAATATCGTGTTTATTTAGCTGTACTCTAAATCTCTCACGCAAAATTTCAGATAACTCTACCTCTGGATTGCTGAATTCATTTGCATCAGTAACATTCTTTCTTTTAACTCCTCCTTTATGTTCCCTACAATTAGGACAAGGATACTTATTCTTATTAATAGATTTTCTAGAAGCTGAAAATTTACTTCTACATTTAACACATAACCAATCTAATTCAGTGTGTTGGTTCATATATTCTTCTATAGGTGATAAAAGTTGTAAATGTTTATTTTTTGCTAAAGCTTGCAATTCTTTCTCTCGAATATTAGAAATATTAGTACTAAAAGTTTTCATTTCATTATTTACAATTACTTTCGATTGTATAGTTTTTATAGTTTCATCGACACCAATAGTTTTAAACTCATCTAATTCCTCCTCTATGTAACTTGGCTGTTCAGATATTTCTTCTTCATTGGAAAAATCTTCTCCATTTTCAGTATCATATATAAAAAATGATTTTTCTAAACCTTCCAAATCGTCCAATGATAAATTATATAAATCTAATTCTGCAATTGAATAAAATCCATTAATACTCTCATCGATTATTTTTGCAATAGTATTATTATGTGTCTTGAAACGTGTAGCTAAAGCGTCACTTAATTTAGAAAAATTGGGAATATATAATGTTGCATAAATGAGAGTATATAATATAACATTCAATTGCAGTTCATTATACTGATTTTGCTCTACATTAATCCTTCTAAGCAAATCAGAAATCATTGGTTTTCTTATGTCTCCATCTTTCAAAATAGATTTTAAGAAACTCTTTAGGTCAATCCGATCATTTCGCAATTCTATTAAGTAAACTAAAATTTCCTGATATAATTCCTCTCGTTTTCTCTCAGATAAATAGAGCTGGACTGGACTTGGAATATTTACCGGATTTGGTGATAGGATTTTAATTACTCTTTTTTTATTAGTCTTAATAATAGGCGGTGCTCTGAAAGTACTACTCCAAATTTGGTCTTCTTTAATAATGGGCGGTGCTCTGAAAGCAGTTTTTCGATTCTTATTTTCTTTAATTGTGGGTGGTGCTCTAAAAGTGGCAGTCCGAATTTCATCTTTCTTGTCTTCCGTTTTTTTACTCTCTTTTTTGTCTTCCGTTGGCAATTTTTAATTAATCCTCTTTATTTGGCTCTATTTTGCAAGACTGAATAAGCTTTCCATCCTTAGTTATCTCTTGATGGATATTGCATGGTTTACCTCCAGTGCTATAATCAGTTTTGAAATCTTTCCCCGCCACTTTACTATAATCATCAAATTCGGTTTCGGTAACATTTCCGATTTTTCTTGAATCATAAGGCGTATCTACATAGATTTTCTTAATATCGGGCGCGTAATATTCTTTTGAATTAAATTTTGAATAAAATTGGTTTTTGATTTCTTGATCTACCCTTTTTGCAATACGAGATATTTTCTCCTCATCACCGTCAACCGCGCAAAAACCTTGAACAATATCAAGATGACTTTTAATATAACATTTGTTATAAACCATCTTCCGCACAGCGTCCTCTATAAAACCTGCATTTTTAAGCTGTGTAATTTCTTTGGCTATTACATGCATTACCTTTCCTGTCAATGTGAGCTTTTTTAATACCATAACATATACCTCCGTAATTATTTTTATATTTTCTAATTTAATTTTTAAAAAAAATTTTATACCTATACTACACTATTTGATTTTTTAATATATAAACATTTTTGTCGTTTACCACTTTTGGTAGTTACAAAAAGTGGTAGATTTAAATATGACCAATATAAATTAAATTTATAAGCCCATAAAATTGAAAATTCTCCATCTTGCCTATATATCTCAGACATTCATGTTTTCACCTAATCGGATTTTCGAGCCATATTATTTTTACTTCGTTGTCAGTTCCATTCAAAGAAATCTTTTGCATCGAATTTTAAAAAAAATTCAATATGAAAAAGATGTATTTATTTTTTTATATATACCTTCCGTAATTTTTTTCATTATCTTTTTTTCATTTTTTTTTATTATTTTTCAATTTTTTGAGCTCCTATTATTTCATTTCTTCAGTTTGAATCGGCACTATTTAAATGTTCCTCGCTAATTTTTTGAAAAAATCCCAATTTCAAATCATAAATTTTACCATCCTATATACTCAACTCTTCAATTTTTCAAGCAATCAGAAAAAATCTTTTATTTTTTATTTTTATGTTTACAGTAGAAGTCACCAATATCCTAATTAAAACGCTATTTCGGTAAAAATCTCATTTTTTATGGTTTCTACTAATATATATCACTTTTCTGATCTGAATTATTATACCACCAGTTATTTATAAAAAAAATCTTTGAATGGTGAAATAATTATCTTGGATAAAAAGAAAAAAAATATACTGATAAATTAAAGAAAATCTGAAATAGTATGTTTACTGATATAATTTTTTTCTATATGCAATCTTATACGATCCCCGTCAATATCCACTCGTTGAATCGTTTTTATCCTAATATCCTCATCTGGAAATAAGACTCTTTTCAGCTCTGTAAGATCCTTTTTTGCCTAAATCTTATCGTAGTAATAGTATCTATAACGTGGTTTTACCTTAAATGATTGAATCCGTTTTTTTCTTGCTTTTATCGAAAAATTGACATCGCAATTTAATTTATTATAATACTTGGTTATCATTGAGATAAAGATATTATATTCCATAACCCTTATTTCCTCATCGAAAAATGTAAAAAAGAGTTGAGAAATTAGGTAAATCTTCAATGTGTTTGTATGGAATATTAAATAACAGATGTTTGCATTGCCGAAACAAATTTCCAGCTACATAAATATTAGTCATGCCATTTCCTAATTTTAAGGTAATCCATTCATTAATCTTTATGATTTGCTTCTTACATTTGAATAAAAATCAAATTTAAAAAATGAAAAAGAGAGAATCATAACAGATTCCAATAACTCGAAGATAATGTTCTTGATTTCTAAAATTCCCTCAGTGGCTAATTTCCATGCTTTTTGATAAATTAGAGGCCAACTCCCTTGGGCAATCTATTTTTCAATTTCAATTAGCTATTTTTGAAATTCTTTAATTTTTAAATTTATTTAGTAGTGCTGATGTCCCTCTTTTTGATATACTAATAATTGCCATTTACTTGGGGGAGGTTTTTTATTTTGGGTTGTTTTATATAATTTTAGATCATTTAAAGGAATAACATAATCATTTGACATAGTTGCGAAGAAATCTAAAATCTTCTGGTTAAAAAACATTATTTGAACTCCATATTTGTTTGAATAATTATAATCCATTGGCTCATATATTACTTTTTTCATACGAAACTTATGAAAATAATTTGAATTTATTGAAGAATTAATTTTATTATATATATCTTCATGTCCCCGTGCTCCAACAAAAATTATTAATCCACTACTTTTTAATGAATAACAGAGATTTGTCAAGATATTATTTTCGATTAGACTTTCCAAATTTTCTGTAGTAGTTATAAAGTAGCTGAGAATAATTATATTATACTCAAACCAAAATCTTCTAGTATAACTCCTAATTAAAGATTTTTCATTTATAAAATCAAATGCATTATAAAAGGATCCTTTATGAAAAGGTATTGGACGTAATTTGATTATGTTTTCTTTTGATAATCCTAAACTCGTCATTTTTTTAATATAAAACTCAATAAATCCATGCAAAAACGCTCTAAATTCATTAGAAATTTCGACGTAATCTGTTTTAAATCTTAAATTTGCAAGTCTTTCAAAGTTCTCGTATTTTTCTTTTCCATATTTTCTTATTAAGTTATATAAATCAGAGAAGGCAAACAAAGAAGGTGCTGGACCAGAACCGATAGAAAGAATATTCGTAGTTAAATTACTTTTGGTTCTTATGGGTAGAAGTGAATGTTCTAAAAGCTTCATCGTCATTTTTTGAAATCGATGATATCTATTAAGAAAATGAGAGATAATAAACGCTAAGACATAAACACGATCTTCGAAGTTTATCCCATTTCTTTCATAAGCAACATCATCTAAGCAATTAACCACTTTTTTACAAAGATCAGCATTATAAATCTCTCTTGAAATTAAATATTTATAAAGATCTTCAGCCATAATTCTAAAATTTATATAGTTATAATTATTAGTTTTAACCCAAGTACAAAAATCGGGATAAATTTCTTTCAAAAGCTTTCTATTTGATAATTTAGATAGATATGAAGGAGTTTTCAATTTAATTTTATCACCAAAAATTATTCATTAATAATTGAATTTTAAAGATTTTTTAAGTATATCTTTAGTTAAATTAGCAAATTAATTATAACTCAACTCTAATAGTATTTATAAATCGCTTCCTAAAAATTTGAAAATTAAAACCTTAATAACCTGTATGTTTGGATTTAATATGTCGATTTAAACTGCTATTATACTTGGTTCTGAAAGTGCAAAGTGCAGTCGGAGAGTCTTTAATACCAGCAGGAGGTAGTATAATTGCGAGGGGTTCAGTTCATAGAATTTATTTATGGAAAAGAAAAAATAACCATAGCTGAGCGAAAAAATCTATTTCTCGTTGTTTACTAGAAAAGCAGACTTCCATTAATTCCTAATAAGGAAGTTTATCCTCAAATTCAGATGAATTAAGAGGTTAATAGAAAGGAATTTGGGAAAATTTGGGAAAAAATAGGTTTTTTTAAGAAAATTCTTTCCAGAATACCTCATCTTCAATCTTAAGATTAAAATTTTCTGAACACTTATTAAGATATTCATGGATAACTCTTTTTTGTTTTACTAAATCTACCTGAGGGTTTGCAGTTTTAATATTTTTTATTTTTCTTGATAATAAATCCTCTTGTTTAAAAGGTATGATTATTTCCAACTCTGGGTCCAATTTAAATTTAATTTCATGTGGTTTTGAAAAATCAACAAAGATATTAAATTTATCTAGATCAAATTTGAATTTATTAAGGAGGTCAATATGTTGGAGAATCGCGGATACATCATATTGATAAGGGAGGAGCTCATAATTTTGAATAAAAGATTTTAAAGTTTCTGAAATAGCCGTAAATACTTCCTGATGCTGTTTCCTTGTCATTCTTTCTTTTAACCTAAGATTTGTATCTAAAAAATATACAGTTTCTCTTATTTTTTCAAGATATTTTTTTAATAAATCCTTTTTAAAAAAATTTTTGATATTCAATAGTTCTAATTTATTATTCAGAGTTGCAAAATGGCTGATTATTTTTTGATACTGTGTGTATATTTCTTCCTTTAAACTGTGTATTTTGAGTGGTTCAATATCTTCACTTTCTAATAGCCTAAGCTTATTAACTAACTTCTGATATTCATTATTTTTATCAAATAAATTAATCATTTTATCTATTTGTCTGATTAATTTATTCAATTCTATATAGTCTTTCCTAAAAACATACCATGTTAGCCAATCATCCCAAGAATATATTGTGTTAACGAACTTTTGGAGGTATAAAAATGATAATCTAATTGGGTTAATATAATCTAATGAATATCTACCAGATTGATTTGTACCCGCTGAAATATCAAGATTCATTTCATTAAAAAAGTAATTTGCTATTTCATGATGCGGTTTTCTTCCAAGATTCGGAAATTGCTCAAAGAAATTACAGAAATTTTCAATTATTACCCCATGAATTATTTTTGCTTGGAATGGTTCTGAAATTGACGTTAAGTAGGCATCTAAAAATTGGGAAAAGGAAGCTTGTGCCTCAAACCAAAGATTATGTTCGATATATTGTATGAAATCTTTAATTGGTTGTTTATTAATTAAATTATTTTCTTGGATAAACAATTTCATAAAATATATCAGTTTTAACGAAAGCATAAGATCTTTTAGATCATTGTAGGTCAATCTTAGAAAGATCATTATAAGAATGAGACCAATTATTAGAATTATCCAAAATATATCTTCGTTTTTGAAAGATAAAACCAAAATAAATAATGAAATTGAAAATAACATTTTAGAAAATAGATTCTTTTTTTTTTCTGAAATAAAAATATGATCAATACATTGATATAATTGAATACTTCTATATTCCCGATATTTGTTAAGATTAGGTATTTTTTTCATGCAATATTTGAAAATTAATATTTCTATTTGGAGATAATATAATATAGCAGCAACAACAGAGGACGTGCTTAAGACAATTATAAAGACTCTAAAATTAGTGTAAGGATCTAAAAAAGAGTTTATTCCAAATTCTGGATTTAAACTAAATATTAAAAAGATTAAAGAAAATGCTAGAAAAAAATAAACTCCTTTAAGAGATGTTTTATCTTGGATATTTCTAATCTGAGTTAGAGATGAATTAGCTATGTCGCATCCCTTCTGATTTTTTTTTAGACCTTGAGTGTATTTATTAAATTTTCTTTATAGTCAATTATAACAAAGGTTTGATAATAAATATTATGAGTATTTAGGTTTATAGATGATAAATAGTTTTAATAACATTAATAAAAGAATTAACTCTGGGAGACTCGTTAACTCATTACTATTTAAATTAAGGTATTCGAGTAATTCTAGTTTAGCTATAGACTCTTGGAGAGTCCTAAACTTACTGGTACCGGAATGGAAAAAAAGGAATATTTCTATATAAAAAAGAGGAAAATGAAACTTTATAAAAAGAAGATGGAAATGGAAGTAATAATAATAACTAATTTTACAAACCATATTTTTCAATCCACGAATAACTTTCCATTATTCATATTTTTTATTGTAAAATGTAATACAAATATGGAAGGACTGAAGCAACCAACCCTAAAGCAAAACAGGTTGTATTTTTTTAAACTAAGAAAGGAATGGTAAGCGTATGATGTCCAAAATTTCCAAATTTAACGGCAAGCAAGACCGAATCCCTCAAATAATTCGTAATTTTATTTAATTTTTTTTGGTCGCTCTCGGGAATTTTTGTGTAATCGAATACGGTAGCACTGAAGTTATTAAATAATCTTTCCATATCGTTGTGTAGGTTTCCCACTTTAGTAAGCGAAACCTAGTGTAATATGAGATTTCTGATTATCTTTCTTTTCTTTCTTTTCATACCCCTCTTATTATATTTCATATTTTAATAATAGAATAAGATTAGACATTAATTTATTGTTACAAATTAAGACCTATCTAATTGCCGATTATACGCCATCTATCCTAAATATATTACGTTTAATTTTCGTCACAATTTTACGGATAATTTGCGAAAATTTTTCATAACAATCAATTAATAATTATCATTTTATTCTACAGAACTATGAAAGCAGAAGAAATTGTGAAAGTTATTATAGGTTTACGTTAAGCTTTGAGTTTTTTTCCCGTTCTTTTAGTTATCTCTAAGAGATTTTTTTTTGAGTTATATATGAACTCATGTTGAGTTCAAGATTTTAAGGAATTACCAAAGAATTACCATGGGAATTTAAGCAATTTTGAAGGTTTAAAAATATTTAGTGATTGTGAATTTGTCTTATAATCTAATATAATCTAGTAGTAAAAAATAAAATAACTTTCTAATCTTATACAGATTCCTATTTTAATTATTGGGATGTGGAATTTAAGTAAATTTAAAGGCTTCTAAGCTCCATTATCCCTCCTTTTTTTTTAATCTTTTTAAGATCTTTGTCAAATACTTCTAATGCTCGAATTACTGCTAATTGAAATTCTTCATCCCTATTTGCTGGCTTTTTATCCTTATATTTTTTAGCAAAATTATAAAAATCACTCATAAACCTATGTCAGAAAGAATAATATTTAAGAAATATTATTAACAAGTTAATATTTATAGGCGATAAGAGGTTATGTTTTCTAAAATATTAGTTCAATAAATTAATGGATTCAATATTTGAAAAAAATTTGACCGAAATAGATTTATATTTATCTGTTTTGACTAGAATACGTTCACAGCCGTTTTCTTTTTAAAATATTCTATCAACGAGCCCATAAATCTCACATCACTTTTTTTTTCTATTATTATGTTTATGTTGTTTTTTTATTTTTTATTTTTTATTTTTTTTGCTAAAAAAATCCAAATGTTATGAATCCAAAATACAATAACCCTGCAAAAAGAGCGGCTACAGGAAATGTTAAAACCCAAAACAAACTCATCTTTCCTAACCCTTTGTAATCCATTTCTTTCTTTTGGGCCATATTCAATCCAATAATACAAAACACTATTACATGGCTATGACTTATTGGTAATCCCATAATTGTAGCTACGGCTAATATAATTGTTGCTGCAACTTGTATTATAAAACCTTCACTTGGGCGAGCATCAGTCAATTGACTTGCTAGATTTTTTATAACATATCGTCCGGCAAAATATATACCAAGAAATGCAAAAATGGCGCATAAAACA
>SDBT01016887.1_pt1 | contig 11541 bp, 9 predicted proteins | sample 2277101 | NCBI WGS metagenome assembly SDBT01 (sample SAMN10404973, study PRJNA504765) | marine sediment metagenome | isolation source: marine sediment core GS10_PC15, 103 cmbsf | place: Arctic Ocean: Southern Knipovich Ridge | collected 2010
CCGCAAAATAAACATACCGATAATTGCCGTTTCCCTGCTTCGCAGCGGATCTGCAGTCAGAGGGAAGTCCCCATCTTTGAAAAACTCTTTCATTCCTTCGGTAAAGGGAATTTTAACCTCTATCCGGCTCTCATTACGAAAGATTCTGGAATGCTCTAACTTCATTTTATACCTCTGCTGAAATATTAAAATAAAATAACAATATTCAACTTGACAACTGGGTTATTTTATCATAAAGTTATATATACATCTATATGGGTGTGCAAAAAACTTTCAATTTTTTTAGGAGGAAGATCAGATGAAAAAGAATCATGTATTAATGGTGCTTGCAGTTTTACTCTTAATGCCTGCTCTCTTGATTGCCGGCGGTAAGACTGAAGAACCGGAAGAAATGGGTCCGGTGACTCTCTGGAGCGAGGTCAATATAAAAGCGCCCCAGACCAATCTGGATGAGAATTTTGCGAAGGCCGTGGAAGGAATTGAAGAGGCAATGGGAAGAGAACTCATTGTAGTTACAACTCCCTATAAGGAACTTGATGCCAAAATAAACCTTGCTGTCCAGGCAGGCGGTGACGTTCCTGATGTTTCTCAGATTAAGGTAGTAAAACTTGCTTTTCATATTGATAACGGCACTCTGATGGACATAACCGAATATGTAGAAGCATCTCCATGGTACGACGGGATTAATAAAGCTGCCCTCGATGCCGGCAGAGGTCCCGACGGCAAGATATATGCCATACCTTTCAATACCAGGTCCACCCTTACTTACTCATACACTGCAGTTTTTCCCGATGGCCCTCCATTGACAACAGCAGATGTTCTTGCTGCAGGTCCCGGATTAAAGGCTAAGGGCATGTTCACAATAACAGGGAAGGCTTCCGAACAACAGGGTGTACAGGTATGGTGGTGGCCTCTTATTAGGACATTCGGCGGTCATTTTGCAGATGCAAATGGTAAAATTATCTGGGCAAATAATGCCACCGTAAAGGCTATTGAATATACCAGGGAGCTTATCCAAAAAGGCTATGCACCTGAGGTGATCCTTGCTCCCGGTTTTGATGATGAAATTCCCTTTATGAACGGCGATGTAGGCGCCTTTAATGCAGGGTCCTGGTCCTATACCTGGCTGAATCCTCTTAAAGCGCCTTCAGGAGCAGTTTATGATTATAAATCGGCATCTGTAGAGGAAGCCATCAAGGCAGGGGACCTTGTTCTTTCACCGCACATTTCTGCTCCCGGCAGCAAACCGGTTACGCCTCTGGACGGTATCTCCTGGGGTATCCCTGTGGGAAGCAAAAATGTAAAAGGCGCTCAGGCCTTCATAGATTTCATGATGCAGGTCAAGGTAGACACAGATGTAGCATACGCCTGGGGCGGTGTCCCGACTATGGAAGAAGGTAAAAAGGACCCCAGGTATTCCGAGAGCGTCTACTGGAGCAAGGTTGTTGAATACATGACTGCATATGCTGAACCTATGGAACCGATTATCAACTATGACGAAGCCATGCTGAAGTTTGCTGACATTGCTATTGAACTCGTACAGAATCCTAAAAAGGATATTATGCCTGTTCTTAAGAAAGCGCAGGATGAAATTAACGCAAGATAATTTACCTCTTCAAACGGGCTGGAGCTTCTTTCAGCCCGTTACTATTAACTAACCAGGAGAAGCTATGCAGGTTTCAAGTACACTTATGAAGCGGAGAAACTTTCTCTGGCTTATAAGTCCGTCCATCTTTTTTCTGCTCGTTATTCAGGTTTACCCGGCCCTCTATTCCTGGTACCTGAGTTTCGGCAGAATTAAGGGGGGAAAGTACACATTTGTAGGCTTGAAAAATTTTGTCAGGCTTCTTAATAATTCGGATTTCTACGAAGCCCTGGTTAGAACAGGTATATTCACTTTCGCGTTTCTTTTTGCCTGTATCGGACTCGGGATGATACTGGCCCTTCTTTTGAACCGCTGCACCAGGTTTACTGCCATTTATATGACAATTATTTTTATACCCATGGTTCTGTCTGAGGTAGTCGGCGGTACCATGTGGAGGTGGATGTTTCAGCAGTCCTTCGGGCTGGTGCAATCATTCCTTAATCCGTTTATAAACAATATATCAATACTTTCCCGGCCGGGAGGCGCCATGGCTGTCGTGATTGCCGCATCTGTCTGGAAGCAGCTGGCGTTTACAGCCCTGCTGTTCCTTGGCGCCCTGCAGACTGTTCCAAAGGAGCTATTCGAATCAGCAGCCCTGGACGGTGCAACCAGAAGTGAGATGTTCTGGAAAATTACCTGGGTAATTATCAGGCCTACGGTACTGCTTGCATCTATTATGACTACGATCCGGGGTATCAATGCACTGGGTCTTATCCTTGCTACAACACAGGGAGGGCCTGGAGCGGCAACCATGACCGAAGCGGTTTTCCTATATCGGACAGCCTGGCAGTTTGGGAAATTCGGTGATGCCGCTGCACTCTCGGTTATGATGTTTCTGATAAATGTCTCCCTGGGAGTTGTTTATATAAGGCTGCTGCGTGAATCATAGGATTAGGGGATTAGAATTATGCTGATTAGAACTAAAGCACAGAAAATAAGAGATGAAATTGTAACCCATGGACTGCTGATATTTTTCTGCCTTATCATGTTATTCCCGGTAGCACTGTCGCTTATGACATCCTTCAAGACAAAGACAGATGTCATGATATTACCTCCTCAGTTTTTTCCTCCGAGATGGACTTTGGAGGGGTATATCAAAGTTTTTCAGAGTGATCTTATCCCGATCTATATGCCAAATACCGCCATAAATGCATTTGTTTCCACCGTAATAACGGTAATTCTTGCCGCATTGGCCGCATATGGATTTTCAAGATTTAAGTTCAAGGGGAGTAGAGCCCTTCAATTGGGGATACTCGGGCTTATGATGATTCCCGGAGTGACGAATCTCGTTGCATACTACAAACTCGGAAGCCAATTGGGAATACTAAGCACTCATTTAATTATGGTTCTTGTATATATAGGGTTTGAACTGCCTTTCGGGCTTTTAATTCTAAAGAATTTCTTTGACGCAATACCTATTGATCTGGAGGAAGCGGCAAAGATTGACGGATGCAGTTCAATACAGGTGCTCTGGCATGTACTTATTCCTCTATCTTTGCCCGGGCTTTTTGTGGCATTTCTGCTTATCCTGGTATATACCTGGAATGAGTTCCTGTTTGCTGTAACTCTTCTGTCCGCAAACCATGCAAGAACTGCCATGGTCGGGTTATACGATTTTCAAACCTCATTCGAGGTTGCCTATCATGCTCTTTCTGCTGCCAGCATAATTGTCCTTCTTCCTATTCTCATCGTATTTATTCTTGGCAGGAAAACCTTCTTTAGAGCAATGATGGAAGGAGCCCTAAAAGGATAATAGTTGTTTTTCAGTATCACGATAAAACCATACCGCCATCAACTTCGATGGATTGACCCGTCAGATAGCGCGAATCTTTTGACGCAAGAAATGCAATCACCCCTGCCATTTCCCATGGCTGGGCCAATCTTTTCATCGGGCAATCATTGGCCCGCATATCAAGCCACTCCTGACCTGTCATACCGTACCGGGCGCCAACCTTAGCGGCTACGCCCTTTACCATATCTGTAAGTGTATTTCCCGGACAGATTGCATTTGCAGTGACTCCGTAAGGAGCAAGGTCCATGGCCACTGACCGTGTGAGTCCAATAACTCCGCTTTTTGACGCCGAATACTGGGACGAGGCCTCCCAGCTTGTCTTCCCGGCCATCGAGGATATATTTACAATACTTCCCGATCGTTGTTTGATCATTACCGGGACTACCGCCTTGTTGTAAAGAAAGGTACCAGTTAAATTGATATCAATAATCTTCTGCCAGTCTTCAAATTCTACTTCAACGATTGGCGCGCCTTCATACAGTCCCGCCGAGCACACCAGAGTATCTATTCTTCCCCATTTAGCCAGGACTTCTTTCACTGTCTGGCCCGCCTCATCGGCTTCAGTAACATCACTGTGAATTACCAAGGTTTCTATATCGAACTTGTGGCACTTTTCCGCAGTATCCTGGTTTGCTTTATCATCTATATCGATGCAAGCTATATGGGCTCCTTCCTCGGCGAATCTTAAAGCGGTCACCTTACCAATTCCATTGGCGGAACCGGTAATTAATACAACCTGCCCGGTAAAACGTCTTAATTTCATATAAAACCTCCGCATTAATTTTAAGGAAGAAGGTCTAAAGGTTCGTATAGTGCTCCCAGTTTCTTTTTAAGCTCTTTATAGAACGTATAGTACTTGCTGTATACAGCAACATTCCGTGGAACAGGACGGATAATAGAATAATCACTAAACCATTTTGCCGAGGTTCCTTTGAAATCCGTAATAAGACCGGTACCATAACCGGCAAGAAAGGCAATCCCCAAGGAACCGCTTCCTTTTAGGGATACCTCAACGGGAAAATCAAGAATGTCACTTATTATCTGCCCGAACACTTTACTCCGGGCCCCGCCGCCGCTTAAAACGACCCGTCTTACCTTGTCCCGTACTGTAAGAAACCCATCCTTCAGATTATAGGCAATGCCTTCCAGCAGGGCCCGGTAAACATGGAGAGAAGTGTGAGTCTCCACAAGACCAAAAACGGTTTCCCGGTCAAAAACGCTTGACTTTGCCTCACTCTTCTCTTTCAGATGGGGTACCACAATGAGCCTGTCCGACCCCGGTTTCACCCCTTCCGCTCCGTTATTAAGAGTTTCCCAGTTTTTATTTCCCAGCATCATTCTGAAATGCTCCATGGAATCACCGCTGGAGACAATCCTACCAGCGAACTCCGCCTTTCCGGGTCCGAAATGGGGCATATTCACCAACTCCTGAAGATTCCTGCTTACCAGGATCTGTGTACCTGAGGAGCCAAGGTAAATCATTAGGTCCCCTCCTGAAATAACACCGTGGCCTAACAGTGCTGAAAATGAATCACCGGTACCGGCAATTACAGGAGTACCTTGCAGCAGACCGGTTTCTTCAGCAGCCTTACCGGTAATACCACCTGCAATCGAAGCGGCAGACAAAAGTTCCGGTAAAATATCCCGCCGGACACCCAGCTCTTCGCAAACTGCCCTATCCCACTTCAATTTTTCTCTATCTAACATTCCACCGGTTTTTGTTGCAGTATCATAATCACAGGTTATCGAACCTGTTAAGCGGTAGATTATAAAGCTATGGGGATTAACGATTTTATCGGTTTTCTTATAATTTTCAGGCTCATGGTCCTTAAACCAGATAAGTTTAGGGATCAAACAGCCAAGGGTTATTGGTTCCGGAAGAATCCTGCTTACTGAATCAAGTTCTTTATACGCCCTGAGGTCGGTATGCAAAATAGCATTTCGCACTACTTTACCGCGAACATCCAGGGGGCACAGCCCGGGCACGAGACCGGTTATACCAACAGCCTCAATCTGAGAAGATTCAATACCGGAATTTTCTAAAAGCCTTCGTGATATTTTCTTAAAACCTTGCCACCATGAAATTTCTGCGTCCTGCTCCGCCCAACCGGGATTTTGCCGTATGGTCTCATGGCTGGAAGAACAGAAAGACAGGATATTCCCTTCACTGTCCACAATGACCCCTTTGCCGCCGCTGGAACCAAGGTCAAAACCCAAAAGGCATTTTTTCTTTGCAGGCACTTATATTTACACCTCAAGAACTACTCTGTAGGTATGCAGGGAAATTCCCCGTTTAAAGCCATCCTCAATCCGGTCAAAGGGAAACTTTTCAGTTATAAGCTTTCCCAGGGGCAGAAAATTCCGGGAGAGTATCGCCGCCGCTTCCCGGAAGCTCTCTTTTGTATGCTTTGTCACCCCTGTAAGATTGATCTCATGGTAGTGAAAGAGCATAGGGTCAATAGCAACAGGCGTTGAGGGCTTGATTGCCCCATAAACCACGAGCGTCCCATTTTTCACCAATAGGGTTAACCCCTGCTCAAGGGCCTCTGTGCCGCCGGCGGTAAAAAACACTGCCTCCGCACCTCTATCATCAGTAACGCTAAGAACCCTTTCCTTAACATCCTCTTTATAGGGATCAACTACCATATCAGCCCCGAATTCAATTGCCTTCTCTTTTCTCCATTGATCAGGTTCACTTACAATAACATAGACGCCGCGCAGTTTAGCCAGAAGAAGATGGATAATCCCCATTACACCTCCTCCAAGCACAACAGCCGTATCTCCGAAGTGAAGATCACTCCTATCCATGCTTCGTATTACGCAGGCAAGTGGTTCAGCCAGAGTGCCGACCGCAGGATCGACACCTTTATCGATCCGGTAAACTTCATATCCCCTGGCTACAAAATATTCGGCGAAACCTCCCGGCCCCCACATCTCCCCGGGGATAGAGCCACTGCCTGCATTTTCACAAAGATTATCAAATCCCCGGCGGCAGAAATAACACTCACCGCAGCGGCTGAGACTGGCAACCACGACCTTATCACCACTCTTGAGCTTCTGATCGACCCCGGAACCTACTATTTCAATAATCCCGCAAATTTCATGGCCGCCGATAAAAGGATAAGCCCCTTGAACACCCTTATAATATCCCTGCTCCCAGGTACATATGCCGACTGCTTCGATTTTAACCAGGACCTCTTCGTCTGAGATTTCAGGCACCGGGAAATCCTGCAGCTCTATTTTCCCGGGCCCTGTCATTACTGCTTTCTTCATTGCCACTTCCTTTTTAACTCATTTCTAAAAAGCCAGAACCTGCCAGGGGCGCTCTTTAATCTTTGCCGTGCCGGCCATTACAGAGAGCTTATCTGCACTCTTTTGGGCATTTTGCAGGATCTTTTCCTCATCGGCAACAAGCAGCCGGCTATCCTCCTTTAAAATATTACCGTCAATGATCACTGTTTCCACACACTTCTCAGATCCCGAATAAACAATAGTTGAGACCGGATTGTTCATGGGTATAGACCTTGCGGAAAGAACGGGATTATAAATGAAGAGATCCGCCTTTTTCCCCGTTTCGAGGGAGCCGATTTCAGCTTCCAGTCCAATGGCCCGCGCTCCATCGATTGTGGCCATCTCGAGCACCTTGGCAGCGGTAAGAATTGTGGGATCCATGGTGTGTACTTTATGAAGCAGGGGGGTCATCCTGACTACCTCCAGCATATCATTGGTATTATTACTGGCAGCGCCATCGGTTGCTATTCCCACGGTAATGCCGCTTTCAATCATTCTTGGTATGGGCGCCACACCGGAAGCCAGGTACATGTTGCTTACCGGATTATGAGATACTTTCATATCATAAAATCTGGCCATACGCATATCCCGTTCAGTAAGGTACACGCAGTGGACTAAAAGAACATTCGGCCCTGTTATTCTTAATTTTTGAAGGACCTCCATATCCGGCTGTCCATGCAATTCCGCCGAGGCCTGCCTGTCGAAAGGTGTCTCAGAAATATGAATGGTAAAGCCGGTGTTGTACTTCTGAGCAAGCCTCCAGGTGGTTAGGAGCATCTCTTCAGTAGCAAGCCATACCGCAGCAGGAGCAAGCCATATCCTTATTCTCCCGTTCTCAGAACCATGATAGGTTTCAAAGAGCCTGATGAAATCTTTCTCCACTGTTCCCGGATCCTGCATAATTTCCTGCGGAATCCCAATTCCAGTATCAACACTCCCTCTTCCGAAAATTCCCCTTATTTGCAATTCTTTAAAGGCTCTTATTACACTATCAGAAAGGTTGGGCACGGGATGCGGATACATGTAATCCAAAACAGTAGTAGTTCCGCTGTTTATCCCTTCAAGACAGCCAAGCATGGCTGCATTGTAAACAGCCTCCTCGGTAAGCAGTTTTGCGCTTGGCGCAGTCATGGTGGTGAACCACTCTGAAAGCACCTTGTCATCGCCAAGCCCCTTCAGGAGAGTCTGAAAAAGATGATTATGGGTATTCACAAACCCGGGAAATACAATTTTTCCCACAGCTTCAATCTCCTTCTTCACTCCCTTGAATTTCTGAGCCATCTCATTGGCCGGTCCTATCTCTGTAATTCGGTCATTCTCAATTGCAATGGAATGATCTTTCAGGATTTCCCGCTTATTGTTTACCGTAACTACTGTTGCATTTTTCACTATTATGTCTGTCATATACTTCCTCCAGCATTTTCGCACACGACGCCGGATCTATAATTCCGGATGTACAATAAGAAAACGGCAGGTGTCTGTCTTTCCTCATGTGCCAGCCTGTATAGATGTATTAACAACTACACAGCTATTCTAAATACACTTTTCCCGGATGTCAACCACAGCGCAGCTGCCGCCACTGGAAACCATCAGGGTATGTTTTTAAGCAAACCTTAAGGCGCCCGTCCCTTCGGGCGCCGCCTTCTCCGGTTACCCCCCCATGATCGCTTATATAGGCGGCCAGAAGCTCCCGAAGATAGGAGTCAGTATCAATGTAGTCACTGCTCTTGAGACTGTATGGATTAAGCTGAAGCTCACCTGCTGCATATTCTTCCCAGGACCTTGCCATGCCTCTAAAAAAATTCGAGGTGGCTATTAAAAATTCCTGCTTAAGTAGTTGATTCAGCGGCCTACCCTTTACCAAAACATCTTTAACCGCCAGATCACTGCGAATGGGACTGAGTACTATCTTATAACGGATTTCACTACTGAAGTGAGCAAAACCCCTGGGTACATTATCTTCTCCTTCAAGATCAATACGCCGAGCATTATCCTCAAGCAGTGCTGCCAGGTGTCTGCCCGTTATCCGGTAAAGCCTGATGTTATCGGCATAAGGCAGCAGATCATACCAATCGGCCAGGGTGAGCTCACCACGCACCTTGAAGCCTGTGGGCAAACAGGAACCGTCAAGAAGGCAAAAATCAACATCATAGCCCTCAGCCCGGTACTGTTTTACTAATGCATCGGTTATAAAATTGGCTAGCGCAGACTCTTCCGCAGCGCCGCGGTCTTGAAAAGCCTCAACACTTAGCTCAAGAATTTTATCAACCCTGCCAAGTTCTCTGTTAAGATATGCTTTACTCTTTTTCAAAAAGGGCTTTATAACTTTGTCTTCAAAACCAATATCTACTGCTAAATCAGGGGTAAAAAAGAGCCTGGCCCCGGTAACGGCTGCTTTGGGCCTTAAGGTGATATCCACTTCACCCAGAAAACGCCCCCCTGCCCCGGCCTGAACAATTGGGATCCCATTTACCACACTATCCGGACTCAAACCATGCTCATTTATCTCATTATGGGTGTGCCCTCCCACTATCAAATCCACACCACCGAAGGGCAGGCTTTCTGCCAGCTCAAAGTCACCTGCATCACGCACCTCGGCAAAACGTGACCCCAAATCTTTTCCCAGATGACTTAATACTATCACTATGTCACAGAGAGGGCGCAAAGAGGGGAGTATATGTTTCATTATCTTTACTGGATTGGCAATATGGTATTCTGAACCTTTACGATTTCTCATTTGACCCGGGGTAATTAAGCCAATAACCCCCAAGCGTATTCCTTTAAAAACCCAGATACCCACCGGATAGTATTTTCCGGAAAGCGCAGCAGAACCGGAAAGGTTGGCACAGAGAAAGGGGAATCTTGCTTCACTTTCCACAGCACGGGCCAGCAGAGTTGTGCCCATATCGAAATCGTGGTTGCCGAATCCAGCCACATCTAATCCAGCCGCCGAATAGCAATGATAACCGGCGTGGATCAGATAGGGTGATTCTCTATCACCCAACAGGATATCGAAAACAGAGCCTATCATATCATCACCGGCAGACATCACCACTACTTCCGCATTGCGGTCATACCTGCAACTCCGGCGCAGCTGCTTTATCTTCCAGACCATCCGGGAAAAGATAGGTTGATACCCATCAGGTTTGCTCAGACGGGAAACATGGCCATGGAGATCATTGAAGTGAAGCACCTTTAATCTAAAGGGCTCCTTTTTTGGTTCACTACCCGGTAAGACCACTCCTTGTCCGGGAACAATCCGCTTAATCGGCGCCGAAATAGGATCTCCGGTCAGCAGAAACAGGCGGCTGCCGGCAATACCTTGAGGATTTGGACCAGCCTCTACCAGGCGCAAAATACCGGTAGTATCGGCAGAGCCCGGAACAGGATCTCGCCCATTTAACATTTAGGCTATTCGTGAAAACATATCAGGTGTTATCTCATGGAGGAGATCTTCACCGCCAAAGAAACGGCGCAGCTCTTCAACTGCCAGTTCGCTCATGTGGCTGCAGTCCTCAATACATCCGGCTATATGCGGAGTAACAACCACATTATTAAGGCGGCGCAGAGGACTGTTCTGAGCCGGGGGTTCCGGTTCGGTTACATCTAGGAAAGCAAAAAAGCGACCCCTGGCCAACTCCTCTATGAGAGCAGTTTCATCTATTAAAGCTCCCCGGGCCGTGTTTATCAGCAGAGCATCATCTTTCATCAGGGCCAGATTTTTTGCGTTAAGCATTTTACCGTTTTCTTGAGTTAATGGCGCATGCAGTGAAACCACATCTGCCAGCTTTAAAAGCTCGTCAAGCTCCACTTTCAGAACCCCTAAATCAGCACCTTCCTGTTGGGATACAAAGGGATCATAAAGCAGAATATCGGGGCCAAAGAGTTTCAGCAGCTTGATTACCTGCCTGCCTACCCGGCTGGCCCCGATGATGCCCACCTTTTTATGATGCAGCTCTCCGGCGGGCCGGGTGGAACTGTCACGCCAGCCTCCATTACGGATATGTTCCGCCAAAGGCCAGATGCGCTTGACCCCTACTATCATTAACCCCACCGCAGTTTGGGCCACGTCCCTGGCCAGGGCCGGAGCAGCGCTGAACACCCGGACACCTTTTTGCCAGAGGGCCTCTGAGAGAAAACGCTTAACGCTGCCACCCATATGGGCCATGGCTTTTAGATTAGGCGCAGCGCCAATAACATCTTCATCCAAAGGAGCCACTTCCCAACTGGTAATACAGCCATCGGCCCGGGAAAGCAGGTTGAGCAGATCTTCCTTTGTGGCCGGATCATGACCCGGGTGATGCACCACCTCGGCAAAAGCGGCCAGTGCAGTAAGAGCCTGCTCATTTATCATCCTTGGATAGTGTTTCCTGCCTATGGTAATAACTATTATTGGTTTCTTCATGTCATCCTGCTTGATTAGTTTGATGTATGTTGATCTGTGGAAGTATATATATATACATCATGAAATCAATACTAACATTGCCCTTTTTTGCTGTCAAGGCGACCGAGGCACTTGAGCCTGAGTATACAAAAAAACACGTAGCCACACCATTATGTTAAAGGTTCGAAGCGAGAAAGATACTCACTGTATTGGGTCGGACAAGCATGCTGGACAGAATAAACCCCGGAGCAATCAGAAAGGTGACATAATACTGATTAAGGTGAAGCTGTTCTGTATCCTAAGATTATCCAGGTATTTTCCGCAAGGCTCCTACAGCCGCAGATGCGGCCAGGACGGTGAAAATTCATATATAGAATTTGAAGAAGATCCTATTGATACCTAAATTGAGGCTTTGATTAAAAAACGAAA
>SDBT01016888.1_pt1 | contig 11541 bp, 11 predicted proteins | sample 2277101 | NCBI WGS metagenome assembly SDBT01 (sample SAMN10404973, study PRJNA504765) | marine sediment metagenome | isolation source: marine sediment core GS10_PC15, 103 cmbsf | place: Arctic Ocean: Southern Knipovich Ridge | collected 2010
TTTAGCAATCTTTATCGTATCTTCCATACTGTATCCCCAACCTCTATGACAAGGAGAAAGGACATTTATAAATGCTGGTCCATCGGTGTAGAAAGCCTTGCGAGCTTTTTCTATCAGATCATTCCATCTCCAGATAGAAGCCTGAGCTACATAGGGAATATTATGAGCAACTACTACGGCAGTTAGGTCTTTGCGATATTGTGTCTTCCCGGGAATCACCTTTCCTACCGGAGAAGTAGTGGTCCGGGCTCCGCGAGGGGTAGCACTGGATCTTTGTGTTCCTGTATTCATATAAGCTTCATTATCATAACAGACATAGACAAAATTATGCCCTCTTTCTAAAGCACCAGATAGTGATTGAATTCCTATATCATAGGTTCCTCCATCACCTCCAAAAGCTATAAATTTAATCTCTTTATCAATTTTACCTTGTTTCTTTAAAGAACTGAACATAGCCTCTGCTCCACTTATAGTAGCGGCAACATTTTCAAAGGCATTATGAATAAACGGAGTATCCCAAGCAGTATAAGGATAGATAGTGGTAGCTACCTCTAAACAACCAGTAGCATTACCTACTACTACCGGATCATCTAAGGCGAAAAGAATTTGCCTCGCCACAATAGAAGCACCACAACCAGCACAAAGTCGATGCCCCCCGGTTAAAAGTTCTTTTTTCTTTGATAATTCTTTAAGATTTGCCATTTATCAACACCCCCTTATTCTCTTACACCAAAGTATTTGATTCGTTCTTCAACCTTACCTGTCTTTGCTATTTTTTCTAAATCAGCATAGATAGAGGTAATATCGGTCTGATTAATATTTCTTCCTCCTAAACCATAGATATAGTTAACATTTTGTGGAACTTTTCCTGCTTCTAATAAAGCAGATCTAATTTCGGTAAAGAGCGGTCCTCCAAATGCTCCAAATGAATTAGAACGATCCAGTATAGCGATTACTTTTAAATGAAAAAGAGCTTGAGTAATTTCCTTGTAAGGGAAAGGTCTGAATAATCTTAATTTTAATAAACCAACTTTTTCTCCTTTAGCTCTTAGTCCATCCACCACTTCTTTTGCCGTGCCAGCTGTGGAAGAAAGCACTACAATAGCCCTCTCCGCATCAGAAAGCCGATATTCTTCAAATAATTTATATTCTCTACCGAATGTTTGTTTAAATTCTTTACCTATTTCTAAAATCACTTTTTTAGCCTTCTTCATTGCTTCAATCTGTTGTCTCTTATGTTCAAAATAGTAATCATAAAGATCTAAAGGACCATAAGTTACCGGATGATTTATATCTAATAAAGGATAACGAGGAGAATATTCCCCCACAAATTTAACTACTTTATCATCATCTAATAATTCTACACATTCTATTCCATGACTAGTAATAAATCCATCGTACATTACCATTATAGGTAAACGAACTTCCATATGTTCGGCAATTCTCACTGCCTGTATAGTGTTATCATAAGCTTCCTGGACATTTTCGGAATAGATTTGAATCCAACTCGAATCTCGAGCAGCCATACTATCACCATGATCACAATGAATATTAATAGGACCAGATAAAGCTCTATTTACCATTGGCATAATAATTGGCAATCTATTAGAAGAAGCCACATAAAGTATTTCAAACATTAAAGCTAAACCATTAGCTGCAGTAGCAGTCATTACTCTCCCTCCAGCAGCTGCTGCTCCTACACAGGCACTCATCGCACTGTGCTCGCTCTCTACCGTAATAAATTCGGTATCTACCAGACCATCGGCTACATATTCAGAAAGTTTCTGTATTAAAGCAGTCTGGGGAGTGATAGGATAAGCGGCCATCACATCAGGGTTTATCTGTTTTATGGCATAAGCTACAGCTTCATTACCGGTTAAAGCAGTAATTTTTTTATTCATTTTGTTCCTCCTTTCTGCTCAGTAAACTCTTTTTCATCTACCATTTTAATTGCCTTTACGGAACACTCCTCGGCACATATCCCACAACCTTTGCAATGATAATAATCCATACCAGTTAATTTCCCGTTAGAAGTCAATATTGAAGAATCGGGACAATAGACCCAACAGATTAAACAATTGGTACATTTATCGACATCTCTTACCGGTCTGGAAGACCTCCAGGAACCAGTCTCATATTTTACAGCATTTCCTCCTTCTACGATTAAACCTCCTTCAGGGATTTCTTTCCATCCTAATTTCTTAGAATCGCTCATTCTCCTTTCACCTCCTGATAAGCCCTCTTAATAGCATTGGTGTTACCTTCTACAATTTTGGAACTAAATTTCTTTTTAAATTTATCCTCAATATCAGCTAAGACATTATCCAGAGTCAATAATCCGGTAACTTTTATTAGGGCACCGATTAAAGGAGTATTAGGCAAGGGTCTTCCTATAGTCTCTTGAGCAATTTTACTGGCATCTACTGTATAGACCTTTCTACCTTTTAGATTTAATTTCGCCCTTATCTGGGCTGGTGACTCCTCGGTATTTATTATTAAAACACCGTCTTCGGTTAATCCTTCAGTCACATCCACTACTCCCAACAAAGTGGGATCTAAAGATACTACTATATCGGGATTAGTAACATGACAATGAATTTTAATAGGATTTTCACTTATCCGAGTAAAAGACTGGATGGGAGCACCCATCCTTTCTGGACCATATTCAGGAAAAGCCTGAATATACCTGTCTTCAGCAAGGGCAGAAGTAGCTAATAATTTGGCGGCGGTAACCGCACCCTGTCCACCTCTTCCATGCCAACGCACTTCAATTAATTTTTCCATACGATCTCCTCCTTCTATTTTTATTTTTTAATCAACTCTTCATTTCTGACTAAGATTAAACTCTTTTTCTATAATATTAAATGGATTATCACTACCTTCTCTAACAATGTCAATAACTGGAATAGTAACGATAGATTTAACTTTGTTATAAAGTTTATCCCTATTTACCCAGCCTTTCTCATATCTACCATTTTCACATCTATACAAAAGATAAAAGGGATTAGTAGTTATAGTTAAGATCGGTAAGATTTTTACAACATTCAATTTTATTTTTAACTCTTTCATCCCAAATAAAATATCAAATAAAGAAATAGGATTACTAACTGAAAAATATATAGATATTATCAACTAAAAATACACAGACATCGTTAGCTATAATTACTCTAAATGTTCTATACTAACCTTAAAAAAAGAGATCAGTGCGAACCTTAAAGAATTAAGAGAAAAACTATAAAAAGATATTGAATATGAAAATCATCTCTCAATTAAGAAGGGAGAAAGTAATATTAAATTATAAGAAGGCATTAAAGATTATGTAAGAATTAGGCATACAAGGTCGAATAAAGCGCAAATGTTTCACCACTATTAATAGCAAACATAATAATAAAATATAATTCAATTTAATCAAAGATAAAGTAATTACCACCATTAATCAAACCTGATGTTCCGATATCATCTATATCGGTATACTTAACGGTTTTGTCTGTCTTGCCGCCAAAATAGATACCTATCCCTGAAAAATAGTAGGTTATGATATATGATATAGGTAAAATCTTATCTCCTAAACTTGTCATTGTTGCTATAAATATGGCTATAGCCACCAGAAAAACTGATAACTTGATTCATCATTCTGATCAGAGTATCCAATATGCTTGTAAAGAATACTTAAAAATCTTAAAAAATAATGGTATCAGAATAAGCTGTCCGCCAAAAGTAATTCTTATGATAATGCCTTTGCTGAATAATTCCTTAAAATTCTAAAACAAGAGGATGTAAATCTATGGAAATATGATACTTTCTCTGATGTTATAGAAAGAATTCCCTATTTTATTGAAGACGTGTATAATATGAAGAGTGTGTATTTACCTTTATACTATCAGCCTCCAAAGGAATACTAGAGATTATTAGTCAAGAATGGCTCTTGGGAATGTATGATGTGTTAAGACCTAAAGTGTCTAGCCTGAGGGGTTTGCTCCACCTAGGACATCCAAAAGGACACACTGCTTCACATTTACTGCAGTTTATACAAAGATCCTGGTTTATTTTATATCGTGTGTTACTTTCTTTAATAGCTCCAACTGGGCATACAGAACTACACTTGCCACAACTTATACATGGACCAATGATCTTGTGTGGCATTTGCATACTCCTCCTATGAAAGCCAAATGCAAATTTTGTTTTCTATGGGGCTGCATTGACTTTTCATTATTATTTTCCCCATCTTTTAGATCTTTGATCCTCCTTCTATCCGTGCCTATTTACAGCACACATCATAAAATTTGATATAGGATCCTCTAACCTTTTTAGGAACACTCCCGATAAACTGGGACGCTAGGAGAAAATCAGAACGTTCCTTGATGTTTCTGTTCTATAAGATCTATTCTCCTTCCAAACCTGATAGACAATCTTCAATAACCTTCTAGCGGTAGCAACTTTGGCTGAATTAGAGCCTTTTTTAGCCTTCATCGAATAATAATATCTTCTTATCCTGGCATCTTTTCTGGTTACCGGTATTACTGCTTCAATTAAGGCCCACCTAAGGTATTTATTACCTTGTTTTAGATTCTGCCATGCTGGGTCTTGCCCCCCCCCTCCCGGAAGAATAAGTAGATGGTATTAGTCCAGCATAGGAACATAAATTATTTGAGGTAGGAAAACGCTCAATTTTATTTATCTCATGCCTAATTAACATAGAAAAAAACTCACCTATACCTGGTATGGTCTTTAAACGTTCAACTATTTCGTCGTTTTCTTTAGGTTAGGCTAAAATAGACTCTATTAAACTAATGCGTGTTCTTAATTCTTCCAATAGTTCCAATTGACCATCTAAAAGCTTTCTTTCTAGGATAGGCAATTCAACACTCCTTAAGAATTGCATCCCCTTTGCTCCAAACAGGTCAGTAAAACTTTAGGCCTGTTCTCTGGCATTTTCTTGTCTATCAATGAGATTGTAAATCTTGTTTTTTACCATTGTCTGTAGTCTCACTAAAAACATCCCCTGTCTCAATACTTGTTGTATCCGCTGGCTGCTTTTACCTCTTTCACCTCCTTCCTCACGGATTTATGGTTTATTTTCCCCTATTTTACCTTATATGAGGGCATTTGGCTTTCATTTTCCTTCCTTAAAATAATCTTACTATTCATTTCATTTAATAAAGCAAATCGACTAAAAACAGTGATATTTCAGGAATGAAAGTTACGAGAATTAAAGTAATCAATAGAACTAAAAAGAATGGTAACACCTTTTTAATGAGCTTTTCTACAGGTTCATGCGTAAGGGAGCTTGCTGCGTAAAGACATACGCCAAGAGGAGGTGTAATAGTCCCAATTGTTATGTTAACACCGACTATTACACCAAAGTGTACCGGATTGATGCCCAAATTTGTTATCAACGGAAAGAATATCGGCACCAGAATCAATATACACGCTGTCGCTTCTATAAAACACCCTGCAATCAACATGATTACGTTCAAAAAAATCAGGACTAAAATTGGGGATTGACTTATGTTCAATGCAAAATAAGCAACTCTTTGCGGTATTTGTTGAATAGTAATAAGACGTCCAAACGCCCCAGACATGCCAACAATAACAAGTATACTTGCAGATATTAAAGTAGCACGAATAAACGTTTTTGTAATTATCTCCCAGCTAGCTTTATGGTAAACAATAATTCCAATAAAAATACTATAGACAGCCGCGACTGCTCCTGCTTCGGTAGGAGTAAAAATTCCTCCGTATATTCCTCCTAGAATAATTATTGGAGTTGCTAAAGCCCATTTTGCCTTCCAGAAGGCGCGAAAAATATCTTGAAAAGTTCTCCTTTCTCGTTGTCCACCGGTTTCTCTAAATCCGCTTCTTACACAGATAAAATTATTCATTAATATTAGGGAGATTGCCATTATAATACCCGGTAGAATTCCAGCAATAAACAGTTTTACGACTGATGTTCCTGTTACCATTCCGTAAATAATGAATCCGATACTTGGGGGGATTATTGGTCCCAGTGTTCCACCAGCCGCTAGAACAGCTCCTATATATGATTTTTCGTATCCAGATTCTACCAATTGACTTATTAGAATAGACCCTATAGCTACAGTCGTAGCTACGCTCGAGCCTGAAACTGCAGCAAATAGGGCACACGCAATTATTGCGGAGCTCATTAGTCCTGTTCTTGCACCACTAACAATAATCTTTGCCGCTCTAACAATGTCTTCAGCAATGCCCGTAGATGCCATGATCAATCCAGAAAATATGAATAGAGGGATAGCTAACACCGGAAACGACGAAACCGAATCGAGGAATCCCTGGACTACAAACATAGCCGAGACTTCTTGAAATAAAATAATCGTTACAAACGAAGATAAGCCAATTGCAACTGCAACAGGCACACTCATAAAGAGCAAAATAAAAAAGCTTGTAAATAAAAATAATGCACTCATACTTTCTTCTTTTTGTTTTTTTCTTGCCGTATAATCTCTATTAAACGGACAGTTAGTTGTAGGAACGAAAAGGAAAACGCAAGCATTACCCCACCGCTTAAAATGGCATAGGGTACTCCTAATATAGGAGTTTTTGTTTGATACGTAATATTTTGATACATATAACCCCATGCATGTATTATCATTAGTAAACAAAATAACAACCAGAGTATTCTACAACCAACTTCTAACGCTAGTCTGTACTTTTTGGGAAGAATGTTGTGAACGATAGTTATTCGAATATCCGTATCTCTCGTAGCTGCAGCTGCTATAGCAAAATCTAATGACAATAAAAAAAACAATAAAGTCACTTCCGTAATCCAGTAAAGTCCCGCGCCAATCACATACCTTGATAGTACTCCGGCGAATACAAGCAAAATAACGACACCAAACATATAGAAACTAATTTTTTCTTCTAACAATGCTAATTTTTTCAGCATAGTCAATGACTCTCCGAAGTACGGATAGTTACTTCTCCGTTGTTGATTACCACCCAATCTCCTGTACTAGCAATTTTAAGAGGATCCTTGTCAGGCTCATAAACAAGTGGTATGTTTGATAATATAGCTCCTTGTACTAGAATGGGATCGGCAAAATGATTTATAATACCTGCCGGACCTACTCCATTTCTTTTCGCTCTCCATAGACGTGTTGTGTCCCCCGTCGAACCTTTTGCATATGGGTAAATGATAATTTTCCCTTTTAGATTTGTACCCTTTAATTCAGGATAAGATTCTTCGTTAAACTCTCCCGTTTCCGTATTCACACCTTCCATATAAGACAGAGCTTTATGCAAAACAAGAGCATTTCCTTCAGCATACCCTTTAACGGCTACCTTACATTTTATCACTACTTTTGTCATAATAATTACCTCCAAACACCTTTCACTGCAGCATCGATACACCTTTCAGGTTCCCCAAGTAAGCATTTTTGCGCTCTCAAGATCATTCCGCTGTAGTGAGCCATTTTTATCGAGTCTGTCGCTAAAGTCCCAATAGAATATTTGGGGTGTCTAAAAGTGTAGACTGGACCAGGTTTACCTGCGGACATAACAGGACATGTTCCACAAATAATATTTCCGCCTGCATCAGTTATCCACTTGTCGAAACCCCCTGCTTTAGCGGCACTCCTAGCGAGCGGGGTTGCCTGAATCCATAATTTAACTCCATTTTTAACTTTTTGTCCTTTCAGCATTTCAGCTATTCTTTTTAACCAAAACACATCGTGATAAGGACAACCTAATACAATAAAATCCACTAATTCTCCTTTCCCTGAGTACTTATCGTATATCCGCTTTAAATCCTCGTTAGTAATCTCATATATATTACTATATCGAACGGGAAAAAATGAAGAGTCTGGAAATCTTGCTTCTGGGGTTATACCGAGAATATGATACAAAGCAACGGGTCCCCCAGAGGAAAGGCCAGAGCCAAGATGAACTAATTCATATGGGGCAGGATTTTCGTTCATACTAAAAGCACTTACTTTGGGCCCAACCTTTTCCCCGACTATAAGACCCAGAACGCCATAATCTATATAATTACGCAATTTAGCCTTGACAATTATAAGCTCACTAGGCTTACGATTTTCATCTAAATGATAGCCAAATCGAGGATATTTACCCGTAAGCACCGCTAAAAAAGCTGCTATTCCATCTCGATTCAGACGTGCCCCCAGAACAGAGTTGTAATAGGGAATTGCTGAGCTTTCGACACTCACCATATGGGATCCAAGAGAAGGACTGTCGGTTCCAACGTTTAGATATGGGTCACACGATGGTACAAAAATCAAACCAAGGGCTCTTTCCAATTCATCTTGTTTTTTAAGTCTCCGTTGCTCTTTCTTACTTATTTGGAGTGCTTTACACTCTTCGAAATCTATTGGCCCAAGACCACTAATTCCCGAGGCTTTAACCTTGACACCTAGTTCCACTGCTTCTCGAAAAGCCTCTTCTGAAAGAAAGTTTGCTGGACTGTCTTCAGGCAAACTTTCTGCACCCCATAGATCGGGAGTTGCGTATACAAAACCGAAATCGATGTCTACCATATCTTGAGCATAATAGGCTTCACCAAGTTTTATGAGAAACTCCATAGCACCTTTAACTAACCGTCCATGCTTTCCACTAAGCATTTCCTTACATTCCTCATCCAAATTCATCTATGCATCCTCCAAAATTATTTTTTATTTTACTATTTTTACATGCAATAATAGAGCTTTAATCGCAAGTTCACCCCAGGGAGGGCTCGTAACTCGAATGCTTTCAGATCCGTATTAGGTAGAGTACTGCCCCCCCCTTATCGCTTTACCATACAACACACAAACTATTCTCTCCTTATATTACTTTTTAAATACTTCATTCTTCATCCAACTTGCTATCCACTTCTGACCCCAATGTTCTTTATCCAAGATTAGCCCCTTGCTTTTGTAATTGTTTTCGTAGTTGACCCACATCAATTTGGGAGGGAAGCAGATTTTCTTTACTCGCAATTGCGGCTGCAGTCCCAGCTGCTTCCCCAACTCCAATACACGTTATAATGTCTCTTGGCGACAGAAAGGTAGCTGATGTATGATCAATAGAGATAGCTCTTCCTGCTACAATTATTCCTTCGATGCCAATTGGAAGTAGACATCGATATGGAATATCGAATGATTTTTGTTTCTTAACATCTTCTAATCTAAAGGCACCTTTTAGGGAACGTACAATTCCATCTTTAAAGCGTTTGCCCTCGTTAATATCCTCTGCACAAAGCCTATAGTGACCAGTTATTCTTCTTGATTCTCTAGTTCCCATTCCAGGCGAGGAACTAGATATATAAGAATTTTCGAAACCAGGAATATGCTCTTTTAGAAAGTTTGCAAGGACATCTACGTTGTCACGACACCATTGTTCAGCATACGAAAGGTCCTTTGTTACATCCTTACCGTGTACATGCAGCCCCCAAACCAGTACCTCTCCTTTACGTTCCACCTGGTTATACTTACCTTTTAGTTCCTCGGGAAAATTCACATAACAAAACCTAATCGCACTGGGAACTTGTGGGAGCGTAAGCCTATCTCCGAACGTTAGATTGGCTTTGTGAAGCGCGTTAGTTAGTCCTGGATCCTTTTTCAAATACTCTTTAAACTTTTCAATATTTACTCCACCTGTGTAGAATTCAAGCGTCATTGGTAAAACACCTTCTCCGAAATGCTGGTCATAAGGGGCTCCTACCATCGCTGCTATGTCAGCATCTCCGGTCGCATCGATTATAGTATTAGCAAGAATTGCTTTTAACCCCTGTTTTGTTCCTATGACAACTCCTTTAACATTGTTATCTTCCATAATGACATCAACAACTTTATTGTGAAGTTTCAATTGACCATTGGCTTCCAGTATCATCCTCTGGGATAAAATTTTCGTAATCTCCATATCTTGTTGTGTCCAAGGTGGGGTATCCGGGAATATTGGTGTGCCTTGATTGTAGTATTTTAGAACAAGGTTTGGATCAATTGTTCCTCCCATTTTTTCTAGTCGTTCAACAAAATCTTTCGCAATGCCCTCTACTAAAGAACGGTCCTCATTGCCATAAGGAGTAAGAAGCCATAAGGGCAAAAGCAGTACATAACCAACCGTCATCATACCTCCCAAGAAACCGTATTCCTCGCAAATAATAGTGTTGGCACCATTTCTTGCAGCAGCTACTCCTGCACCAATACCGCCTGGCCCACCTCCAGCAACAACTACATCGACTTTTTCAACCGAAACTCTTTTTGATTTAAGCTCTATATATTGCATATTTTTCTTGCACTCCCCTTTCTTTAAATTCCCGCTAAAATTTTCTGAACTTCATCCCATAAATCTTGACCTACACCTTCAATCACAATTTGTTGGGAAAGGCCTGTTTTTTCCTTAAATTTTGCACGTTGCTCTTTGGTCAGATAAGTAACCTGTGCTTTCTTTTCGAATTCATCATAAATCTTTAAGCGGTTTTCCTGAGCCATCTCTAATGAGAATTCTGTTACTTTGTCTCCAATCTCCTCAATTTTCCTCTGCATATCTTCAGGGAGATTGTTGAACCACTTAAGACCAACTACTATACCATGAAATCCGTACTGAATTCGTAGATCTGTTATGTACTTAACCACATCGATAATTCCGTCTGTAAGTACGTGCATATCTGTTGTTATGAGGCCATCTATTTGACCTTGTTGTAGCCCAGGAATCACTTCAGAATACGGTAATACTATAGCGTTTGCTCCAATTCCTTTTAATCCAGTCAGCATAACCTTGCTTTCCCATGATCGTATCTTAAGACGTTCACAGTCACTTGGTGTTTCAATGGGGTGAACATTATTTACCATAACGGTGGCTCCCATGCAAACAAATGAAAGGAGTTTAAACCCTGTCCTTTCATAGACTGGTGCCATAAGTTTTTCCTTGCCCCACGTATTATAAAAGGTGTAAGCTTGCTCAATACTTTCTAGCAGAAAAGGCTGCTCAAATATTAGAAGTTCTGGAGCGTTTCCAACCATATTCATGGTATTCGAACTTAACACAGCTCCCTGAAGAGATCCAGACAATATACCCTGGCCCATTTCTTTTTCAGCACCAAGTTGACTGCTGGGATATATTTCAATTTTTACCTTATCTCCAAACTCATCTTGGACTAAATCACCAAATTGTTTAAGTGATATGTACAAAGGATTTGTTAAAGAACCGGTTGTTGCTAAGCGTATCAGCATTTCCTTTTCGGCAGCCTCGACAACTTCCTGTTTGCCTGCTGCAAAAACTGACACAGAGAGAATCAATACTAGTAAAGTAATAAATAATTTTTTCATGTGATCTCCTCCTTTATTTTTAAAAGTAATAAATAATTTTTTCATGTGATCTCCTCCTTTATTTTTAAAAGTAATAAATAAATTTTTCATGTGATCTCCTCCTTTATTTATAAAAGTAATAAATAAATTTTCATGTGATCTCCTCCTTTATTTATAAAAGTAATAAATAAATTTTCATGTGATCTCCTCCTTTATTTTTAAAAGTAATAAATAAATTTTCATGTGATCTCCTCCTTTATTT
>SDBT01016889.1_pt1 | contig 11541 bp, 9 predicted proteins | sample 2277101 | NCBI WGS metagenome assembly SDBT01 (sample SAMN10404973, study PRJNA504765) | marine sediment metagenome | isolation source: marine sediment core GS10_PC15, 103 cmbsf | place: Arctic Ocean: Southern Knipovich Ridge | collected 2010
TGGGATTTCGCAGGGTAGTCACGAATCTCAGCCAATGACACTCCCACATCTGGGGGTTAGCTCTATCAAATGCCCAGATGTGGCGTATAACAAGTGTTCGCCCTGCGAAATCCTAGAGACCCGTCGTCGTTACTCTAGTGTGCAAGATGAATGGATATGGATAGAGTTACACGGCGTGAGAGAGCATGACCGTGGCTGGCTATACGACGGAAAAGCGGAACTGATGGCCTTTGAGAAAAAAAGGTCGTTTATTATCTTAATGCGCGATGACCTGATCAAACTGGTAGAGCAATTAGTTGACCTGAACGCAACCGTGTATGACGCAAAAGCTGCCAGATACAAGGTCTATAGCAGACCAGGGCGACCGGACAAAATAACCATGATCGAAACGGAAAAACTGGCGGGCATTAGATGGGATGAGTGGCCGAAATCCTAGGGGAATAGCCTGATGGAGTCTCTGAGAAACGGTAACCTCTATTTTCAAGCAGATTCGGTGTACATCTATCACGATGATTTTCTAACCACCGAATGGGTAGAGGAAAACAGCATTGACCTGATTGTAACCTCTCCCCCTTATAACGTGGATATTAAGTATGGCTCGTACGACGATGACATCTCCTATGAGGGCTATCTGGATTTCACCAGGGAGTGGCTTGCCAGATGTTTGAAGCTGGCAAAAGACGATGGAAGGTTCTGTCTCAACATACCGCTGGACAAGAACAAAGGTGGGCAGCAGAGCGTATGCGCCGACATCACCACCATTGCCAAACAAGTTGGCTGGAAGTATCACTCCACCATAATCTGGAATGAGCAGAACATCTCCAGGCGAACGGCGTGGGGCTCCTGGCTCAGCGCCTCAGCCCCTTACGTGATAGCTCCAGTCGAAGTGATTGTTATCCTTTACAAAAAACAATGGAAAAAGATAGGCGGGAGCAGACAATCCGATATCACCAGGGAAGAGTTTATGGAGTGGACGAACGGGGTATGGAACTTCAGCGGAGAGAGCAGGAAGAGGATAGGGCACCCGGCGCCGTTTCCTGTTGAACTGCCTAGAAGGTGCATAAAACTGTTCACTTTCGTGGGGAATACAGTGCTCGATCCTTTTCTGGGGAGCGGGTCCACCCTTGTTGCCTGTGTCGAGGGAAAAAGGGAAGGCATCGGGGTTGAGATTGATAGCAATTATTGTGAAATTGCCAAGCAGCGGCTGATTGCTGAAGGGCGAGTAGATCAAGGAATGCTTTTTGAACCAGATAGGCATGAGTGACTCAAGTGAACCCACGCCGGCTGTCCTTCACCTGGCCGAAGACTCTCGCCGCCGGCTGGGCACGCTGGATCCCCAGCAGGTGGCCATCTGGCGGCAGATGACGCCAGCTCGGAAATTGCAGCTTCTCTTCCAGTTGTGCAGTTTCGGTCTTAAGGTGGCCTGGACGACCGAACGCCAGTGGCACCCTCAGCAGACATGTGAGGGATTAACTGAGTTCCCCATGATGCTGTGCGGTGACATCGCACAGCGTTCTTTTTGGGAAACTACAACACTACAACGAATGGCCGGGGGGGAGAAGATTCGTTCTTTTCTCAATTCGATGTACTGTTGGTTGGCGCCAAAGCCGATCGAATTCAGCCGGTTCAGCCGCCGGATCTGGCGATCCGGCGGGAGCAGGTGAGTAACTACTTTTTTGGCCCTTGAGGTAACCTGTCACCCCAGGGGCACGGATGGTGAATGTGGAAGAAAACTCGTTGACGCGAGGTTGGAAGCGCAATCTATACGTTATCTGGGCGGCAGAGCTGGTGGCTATGGCCGGCTTCAGCGTGGCTTTCCCCTTCCTGCCCTACTACGTGCAGGAGTTGGGGGTGACCGACCCGGGAAGGGTGGAGATGTGGTCGGCGTTACTGTTTACTAGCCCGGCTATCACCATGGCCATCTTTGCCCCCATCTGGGGCTCCCTGGCCGACCGCTACGGGCGCAAGCTGATGGTGGTGCGGGCCATGTTCGGCGGTGCGGTGCTGCTCTGCGCTATGGGATTTGTACGCAACGTGCAGCAACTGGCGATCCTGCGGGCACTGCAGGGATGCGTGACAGGCACCGTGCCGGCGGCAACCACGCTGGTAGCCAGCTCAGTGCCCCGCCGGCGGGCCGGCTATGCGCTGGGGATGTTGCAGATGGCGATCTACAGCGGAGCCTCGGTCGGGCCACTGCTGGGCGGGTTAATAGCCGACACCTTTGGCTATCGGGCTGCCTTCTGGGTGACGGCCACCTTGCTCTTTGTAGCGGGCCTGGGTGTGTTCTTCCTGGTCGAGGAGCGCTTCGAGCCCTCCAGCCAGAAGAAGGATTCGCCGTCCGGGGGCTTCCGCCAGGGATTGGCGTTGGTGCTGGGGTCGCAGGCGCTGTTGATCATGTTCGGCACCAGGATAGTGATGAACTTTGGCCTGAGGATCATGGGGCCGATGTTGCCGCTTTTCGTGCAGTCTTTGATGGCGACTGGAGAGCGGGTGGCTTCCGTCACCGGGCTGATCACGGGCGCAAGGGCGGCCACCGGCGCTCTGGGGGCGATAGTCTTGGGGCGAATCGGAGATCGCATCGGCCACCGACAGGTGCTGGTGGCTTGTGCGCTAGGGGCAGCGGTGCTATACGCCCCTCAGTTCCTGGTGGTCACGCCCACCCAATTGTTGATCCTCCAGGCTATGGCGGGAGTGGCAACGGGGGGTATCATGGCCTCGGTCAGCGCCACGCTGGCCCAACTGGCACCCGAGGGCCGACAGGGGGTGGTGTATGGCCTGGACTCCAGTGCCAACTCCGTGGCCAGGGCCATAGCTCCAATGGCTGGCGCGGCCATCGCCGCAGGCCTGGGCATACGCTACATCTTCCTCTGCGCGGCGGGGGTCTTTGCTCTGGCTGCTTTGGGGATGATAGGGCTGTTGGGAAGAACGAAGAAAGCAAAGAAATGACGAGGTGCTGAAATGCCGCCTGATGACAAAGCCATCACCCTCGGCCACCCCAGCTACGTCTGGCGCTTTGGCCAGGACCGGAGATTAGCTCTGATCCGCAGCTACGCGCTGCTGGAGGGCAAGCGCGTCTTGGACGTGGGCTGCGGGCTGGGGACGTACGTGAAAAAGATGCGGGATTTCAGCCAGGAGGTCTACGGAGTGGACGTGGACCCGGAGAAGGTGGCAGAGGCGAGCCGGACGCTGCCCAACATCCACCTCGCTCCAGCGGAGGAGCTGCCCTTTCCCGACGGCTTCTTCGACGTGGTGCTCCTGCACGAGGTCATCGAGCACGTCGAGGATGATTGTCAGGCCGTCCGCGAGGCCCATCGGGTGATCAAAGAGGGAGGGCGCATCGTCATCTTCGCCCCCAACCGCCTCTATCCCCTGGAGACTCACGGCATCTTCTGGCGAGGAGAGTACCGCTTTGGCAACGTCCCGCTGGTTAACTACCTGCCGGATCTCCTGCGGCAGCGCCTCTGCCCCCACGTGCGGACTTACACCAGAGGTGACATTAGGCGGCTGTTCGAGGGCCTGGATGTCAAGTTCATCGTTCACGCTCAAATCTACCCCGGCTACGATAAGATCGCTGCTCGCCGCCCCATGCTAGGGACCTTCCTGCGCCGGGTCACCTACGCTCTGGAAAGCACGCCGCTGAGGGCTTTCGGGCTGTCGCACTTCGTGGTGGTGGAGAAATAGAACAGCTCACTTGACAAATCAGGGCAGTGGCTATACAATATGGTCACATAAAGTAGTCAGAACAGGAGGGCTTGAGATGACAATGAGGGTTTCTATCGCCGAGGCTAAGAGTGGTTTCTCCGCACTGCTCAAGCGCGCACAGAAGGAGCCTGTGATTGTAACCCGCCGGGGGGAGCCCGAGGCAGTGATCCTGCCCTTTGAGGAATATGAGAGCCTGCGGCGACTACGGGCCTATTCGAGCATGGTACGCCTCTCCCACGAACTGAAGGAGGTTGGCGTGACAGCCACCGAATTGTACGAGGCCTCCAGAAAGGAACTGGAGGACAGGCCATGATTGTTGATGCCAGCGTGGTGTTGAGGGGCTTCTTTCCCGACGAGGAAGGACATGCGAAAGCTCAGGCCCTGATCCGAGCATACGCTCAGGGGGAAATCGAGCTCCATGCCCCTACTTTGCTCCCCTACGAGGTGACCAACGCCGTCCTTCAGGCGATAAGGCGCGATCGCATTGGCCCGGAGAAAGGGCGGGAAATCCTTACTGCCTTTCAGGGGTTGGGCATTCCGACGGTGGACGTCTCCTGGCAACAGACGTTAGAACTGGCCCGCACTCATGACCGGTCGGCCTACGATGGGGCCTACCTGGCTCTGGCCGAGGAATCAGGGAGTAAGTTGGTAACAGGCGATCGCCGACTGTATAACGCAGTCAAGGATCGCCTGCCCTGGGTTCTCTGGATCGAGGATTACGCCCCTGAGTGAAGTCTTCAAAGGTGAAGCTGCTTTACCTGGGCACCAACTCCACTACAGTCGCGCCTTCCCCACCCTCGTACCGGTCGCCAGGCCGGTGGGAGGCCGCCAGGGGGTGGTCTACCACAAAGTTGCGCACGGCGCGGCGGAGCGCCCCTGTTCCTTTGCCGTGGATGATGCGCACCTGAGGCAGCCCCGCCAGATAGGCATCGTTCAGGTACTTGTCCAGACGAGGCAATACCTCCTCAACCGTCTGTCCCAGCAGGTTCAGTTCCAGGCCGGGCGAGGCGACTCTGGGGACGCTCACTGCCCGCTCACTGACCTCAGGTTGAGCGGCTCTCCCTCGCAACTCTAGGTCCCCCACCTTAGCCCTGATCCGAAAAGAGCCCACCTGCACCTCGGCCTCATCGCCTGCGAGTTCCGTGATCTCGCCAGTGGCCTGCAGGCCCGCTACCCACACGGTGTCGCCCAGGATCAGCGCGTCCGGCGGCCCAAAGCGCGGCTGAACGATGGGTCCGACGGGCTGGGGCTCCAACGACGCCAATCTATCCTCGGCCTGGGCCACCCACTCCTGGCTGACGGCAGCCAGACCTAGCCCAGTCCTGATTCTCCTCAACTCGGCTCGCACTTCCTCGAGCTTCTGCTGAGCCTCCTCACGAGCGGCATTCAGCATCTCGCGCCTCGTTTTCCCAATATCAGCCAACCCCTGCCGCAACTCTCTCTCCAGATCCTCTGCCCGGTGCCGTGCAGCTTCTGCTGCCTCCTGAGAGGCCAGGACCTCCTGGTGAGCCTGCTTGATCTCGGCTAGCAAACCCTCCGTTTCCAGGCTCTCAGGCGAGACCAGGCCCTCGGCTTCACTCACGATCTCAGGCGAGAGACCCAGCCGCCTGACGATGGCGAAGGCGTTGCTGTGGCCAGGCAGGCCGATGATCAGCTCGTAGGTGGGGGAGAGGGTCTCCAGGTCGAACTCCACGCAGGCGTTTTCCACCCCCGGGGTGGTGTGGGCGTAGAACTTCAATTCCGGGTAGTGGGTGGAGATGAAGGACGTGATCCTCCGTCGCAGGAAGTGGGAAAGCAAGGCTCTGGCGATGGCCGAACCCTCGCCTGGGTCAGTGCCGGCTCCCAGGTCATCCAGCAGAACCAGGGAGCGCTCTCCGGCCTGATCCAGGATGCTGATGACGTTGGTGATGTGGGCCGAGAAGGTGGAGAGGCTTTGCTCGATGGACTGCTCGTCGCCGATGTCGGCATAGATATCGCTGAAGACAGAGAGGGAGGAGCCCTGATCGGCAGGGATGGCCAGGCCACACTGGTTCATCAAGGCCAGGAGCCCGACTGTTTTAAGGGAAACGGTTTTGCCGCCGGTGTTAGGCCCGGTGATGATTACGATGAAATAGTCGTCACTCAGGTGGACATCAATGGGCACCACCATTACCGGGTCAATCAGCGGGTGACGGGCTTTGATCAGTTGGATGCTGGAGCCGGGGTGCAGACCGCCGTATCCACTTCCAAGACCGGCCACTTTTCTGAAGGCCACCAACTTGGGCTCGACTCCCTCGATCTCCTCGGCGTACCTGGCCTTGGCAAAGGCCAGGTCAAGCTCGGCCAGGGCTTCAACGGTGCGCTGGATGAACTTACCCTCCTCGGCCACCAGGTTGGAGAGTCCGGCCAGGATGCGCTGTACCTCCCGCTCCTCCTCCAGTTGCAGCTCCCGCCAGCGGTTGTTCAGCTTGACGGTGGAGAGAGGCTCGATGAAGACGGTGGCCCCGCTGGCCGACTGGTCGTGGACGATACCCGGAATGCGCCCTTTGAAATCGGACTTGAGCGGAATGACGTAGCGCCCACCCCGCTGGGTGACGAAGGCCTCCTGGAGGAAGGGGGCATTGGATGAAGAGGCCACAATCCTCTCCAGCTTGGCCATAAGCCTCTGGTGGGCTTCCCTCAGCTCGCGGCGGACGCGGGCTAGATTCTGGCTCGCTCTGTCCACCACTTCGGCCCGGTCGTTGATGCAGCGGGAGATCTCGGTGATGACGGTAGGGCATTCCTCGATCCTCCCAGCAGCGCTCGCCAGAAGGGGGAACTGATTCCGCAAGCGGGTGATAGCCCGGCGCAAGGTTCGCCCGCTAACCAGGGTGTCGCGAATATCCAAGAACTCGTCGGGCAGCAGGATGGCACCATGCTCCGCTCTGTCCACCAGAGGGCGCACGTCCCGCGCCCCACCCAGGGAGACATCACCCCGGTCATCGAGGAGAGCTCTGGCCTCACTGGTCTCCCCCTGTCGCCTGGCCACCTCGTCGTCATCGGAGGACGGCTGCAGGCTCAAGGCCAGCTTCCGGCCAGCGGAGAAGGAAGTGTGCTCCGCCAGCCGCCCCAGTATTTTGGGTAATTCGAGAATTTGCAGGTATTTTGAATTCATCATCACTCCAATAGCCCCGCCTCTTCTATCGCCAACTCCTCTTCCTCCTGGCCAGCGTAGAGATAGCGCCTCAGCAGAGTGTCGTATTCGGTCCAGGGCTTAGTCTGGTCCCGTCGAGCGGCGATGATCTGAGCGAAGCGGTTGACCTGGGCGTCCAGGTTATCAACGTAGTGAAGAACACAGGCCTCCAGGGTCTTGGGCCGACGGGGCGAGCCCCACTCGTAGCGGCCATGGTGGCTGACGACCAAGTGGCGCAGGCGCAAGGCCAGCTTCGGCGGGAAGTCGGGGATTTCGGCCATGCGCTCGGTTATCATCTGCTCGCTGAGCACCACGTGGCCCAGCAGGCGGCCTTCGTCGCTGTACCCGATGTCGCGCTGGTAGGTGAACTCGCGAGTCTTGCCCACGTCGTGCAGGAGGCCCCCCGTCATCAGCAGGTCGCGGTTGATCTGGGGATAGAGGATCAGCACCGTCTGGCAGAGGGCAATGACCTCAACTGTGTGCTCTAGGAGGCCGCCCAGGTAAGTGTGGTGTATGCGTCGGGCTGAGGGTGCTCGCGAGAAAGCGGCCACGAACTCCTCGTCGGCGAAGAATCTGTCCAGCAGAGCGCGCAGATGGGGGTTCTCGGCCGAGGCGATGGTCTCGCGCACTATTGCCAGCATCTCCTCGATGTCCCGCTCGGTGTGGGGCAAAAAATCCTCCAGTTCGTACTCGTCCTCTTGGGCCGGGCGCAGCTTGTCCACGATGACCTGGAGCCGGCCCAGGTACTCCTCCGCCTCGCCCAGCACCTTGACCACGTCGCCCTCCTCGAAGGTTTCGGCCAGCGCCAGCGCCTCCTCCCAGACGCGGGCCAGCACCTGGCCTGTCTTATCGCTCAGGAACAGAGTCAAGAACTGCCCCCGCGTCCGGTCGCGAAAATCTTCCAACTGCTTGTGCTTCACCAGGAAGAAACTCAGCACCTTATCGCCTTCTTTGAGATCCCTGACGAATTGTTCTTTCATATCGCCCTCCCGCTTTTATCCGTTACCAAAGTGTAGCACAATTTCTTCTATCTGACAAGGCCGGTTTTTGCCGATTTGCCTTCTATCTGGTATAATTGGCTTGTCTAAAATCCCTCGTTTTGGAGTAACGAAGATGAGAACCCTTTTCATTTCCCTATCCCTATCCGTAATCGCACTGTTGCTATATGGCTGCGGCCAGGTGATAACTGCGCCCACTCCCACACCAGTGGCCACGGCTCCTGTGAATCTGCCTGCGGTGACGCCCAGGCCCACCTCGACGCCAGCGCCGGCCACCCCCGCTCCGGCCTCTCCCTCTACGCCCACCCCTACGCCGGTGATCTACACCGTGCAAGCTGGCGATACCCTGATTGGGATCGCTGAGCAGTATGGGATCAGAGCCGAGGCTCTCCAGGAGGCTAATGCTATCCTGGATCCCCGGCGCCTGCAATTAGGGCAGGAGTTGGTCATCCCCCGCGAAGACCATTCGTCGGAGGCCCCCCCGACCTCCACGCCCACCCCTCTGCCTTTCGAGGTCAAGGGCCTGGGCTTCTACGAGACCCCCGCCGGCAGCCTCTGGTGTCTGGGGGAAGTGGAAAACACCTCGGGCCGAGCTATCGAACGAGTCCAGGTAGAGGTCTCGCTCTACGACGAACAGGACAAGGTGATGGCCACGGAATCGGCCTTCGTTGCTTTGGGGATCGTTCCTCAAGGGGGCCAGGTTCCCTTCGCCATCCTCTTTGCCAATCCACCAGTGAGTTTTGCCAAGTACCAGGCCCTCCCTCTGAGCGGAGAGGCGGTGACTTATCTGGGAAATCGCTATTGGGACCTGACCATCACTGAACAGCAAGGCGAATCCGAGGAGCACTACTTCACTGTGGAGGGCTTGGTCCAAAACACAGGCCAGGCCGACGCCGATACGGCTACGGTCTTGGTCACGGCCTACGATGCCCACGGTCGGGTGACGGGCTTCCGTCAAGCTGATCTGGAGAACGCCCCGACAGCAGGAGAGTCCTCCCCCTTCCAGGTAAACCTGTTGCCTTTCGGAGGCACAGTGGTAACCTATGCTGTCCAGGTGCAGGGAACGCGTCTCAAGTAAGATTTGGAAGTTAGAAGTTGGAAGTTGGAAGTTGGATTTCCAATCTCCAAAGCTGAGTTGAGGGGATGCCCATCTGTGCAGATGCTTCTCGCTTCCATCATTCGGATGAGCACTGAGAGGAAATGATAGGTTTCGGTGAATGATATAATAATCGTGGAGAACCTCCACTATGCCTACGCTATGTTTTCAGCCGCCCCCTTGGCGCCGGACGGAGAACCGATTCCAGTGCTCAAGGGGGTTAATTTACGGGTGCGGAGGGGTGAATTCCTGGCTCTCATGGGCCCCACCGGGGTGGGAAAGACTACCCTCTGCCTGACTCTCAACGGCATCTTGCCCCACCTCATGGGAGGCACCTTCGAGGGGAAAGTCGTCGTGGCCGGGATGGACACCAGAGAGCATGGCCCTGGCCAGATGAGCCGCCAGGTGGGGCTGGTGTTCCAGGATCCAGAGAGCCAGCTCTTCAACATGACCGTGGAGGACGAGGTGGCCTTCGGGCTGGAAAGCCTGGGGCTGTCGCCATCGGAGATGGAGGAGCGCATCGCCTGGGCTTTGGAGGCGGTGAGGTTGCCGGGGCTGCGCAGACGCCACCCACTTCAGTTGTCGGGCGGCCAGAAGAAACGCCTGGCCATTGCCACGGTACTGGCCATGCGCCCCCAGGTGCTGGTGCTGGATGAGCCGGTGACAGGCCTGGACCCACTGGGCCGCCACGAAGTGCTCTCTGTGATTGAGAAACTGAAAAGAGAGGGCGAGGCCACTGTGGTCATGGTGGAGCAGGATGCAGAGGCCGTGATGGCCTGGGCCGACCGAGTGGTGATCATGGAGCGGGGGCGACTGGTGCTCGAAGGATCGCCCCGCCAGGTATTCTCCCAGGTAGAGGCGTTACACAGCGGGGGCCTGGCCGTCCCCCAAATGAGCGAGTTGGCCCACCTCTTCAACCGTCGGCAAGGGACATCCTTTCACTTCACCACCGAAGACGAAGCTTGCTCCACCCTGGCGGATGAGCTGCACTCCGAAACTCAATATCCAATACCCAATATCCAATACCCAGTATCTTTCCAACATTCGCCAGCTATCCAGGTAGAAGATCTGTGGCACCGCTACGATGACGGCCCCGCGGTGCTGGCGGGAGTGAATCTAAGCGTCGAAGCCGGTGACTTCCTGGCCATCATCGGCCAGAACGGCTCCGGCAAGACCACCCTGGTCAAGCACTTCAACGGCCTGCTGCGCCCCACCCGTGGCCGAGTCCTCGTCGGGGGTCAGGACACGGACGGCCAGAGCGTGGGGCAATTGGCGCGGAAAGTCGGCTATCTCTTCCAGAACCCCGATCATCAGATCTTCGCCCCCACCGTCTGGGAGGAGGTGGCGTTTGGCCCGCGCAACTTGGGTTCCTCGGAGGAGGAGGTGGCTGCCCGCACAACCGAAGCCCTGGCCCTCTTCGGGCTGGGTGACCAGGCCGATACCCCTCCAGCCGTCCTCGGATATGGCCTCAGGCGAAAGGTGGCCCTGGCGGGGGTCTGGGCCATGCGTCCCCAAATCATGGTGTTGGACGAGCCGACAGCGGGCCTGGATTGGCGTAGCACCCGCACCTTGATGGAAGAGGTAAGTGATCTGAACAGCCACGGCCACACCATCATCCTGGTTACCCACGACATGAAGCTGGTGGCCGAGTTCGCTCACCAGGTGCTGGTGCTGGACGAGGGGCGGACTCTGGCCTACGGGCCCACCCGGCAGGTGTTTCAGCAAGAGGCCATCCTGCGGCAGGCCTCTCTGGCCCCGCCTCCCATCACTGCCCTGGCTCGACGGATGCGACCATACGGTTTAAGGGGTGACAGCTTGACAGTGGAAGAGTTCTACCAGGAGTACGGCAGCCTGGTCTGGAGAGACAAGAAATGAGCTTCGCCTTCGACTTATACGTGGACCGTCCCTCCTGGCTGCATCGGCTGGACCCGCGGACCAAGCTCGCTTTTGTGATCGTGAGCAGCCTCGTGCTGTTGAGTTTCAGCTCTCCCTTTGTCTCGGCCGCCTTTCTGCTGGGAATCCACGCGCTGCTTTGGTCTGGCAAAGTCCCTGCCAGCCGCCTGCGCTGGGCCTGGCAGAGAATGTGGCCCATCACTGTTCTCATTCTCGTGCTGTGGCCCATTTTTTATCCCCAGGGGACCGAAGTTCTTTGGCAAGTGTGGCGAATCAGAATCACCACTCAGGGCCTATGGCAGGGTCTAAGCACAGCCCTGCGGGTGGATGCCCTGTCTTTTGCCTTTCTGGTTTTGCTCTTCTCCACCAATCAGGCTCGTTTAGTGCGGGGCCTGGTGAAGTTAGGACTGCCCTACGAGTGGGGCTTGACCCTGGCCATCGCTCTGCGCTACCTGCCGACCCTCTACGGGATATACGCCGCCGTGAGCGAGGCCCAGCAAGCGCGGGGGTGGGTAATTGGCGAAGGGGGCTTCGTCCGGCGCATCAAGTCGTATCTGCCCATTCTGGTGGCCGTCATCGTCACCGCTCTGCGCCTGGCTGACAACCTCTCCCTGGCCCTCGCCGCGCGGGGATTCCAGCCTGGAGCCAAGAGGACGCATCTGAGGGAGCTAGAACTCAGCCCGGCGGACAAGGTCTGCTTG
>SDBT01016890.1_pt1 | contig 11540 bp, 10 predicted proteins | sample 2277101 | NCBI WGS metagenome assembly SDBT01 (sample SAMN10404973, study PRJNA504765) | marine sediment metagenome | isolation source: marine sediment core GS10_PC15, 103 cmbsf | place: Arctic Ocean: Southern Knipovich Ridge | collected 2010
ACCTTTTTTAATTAGATAAGCTATTTCTATTCTTTCTTCTCTTGTTATGTGTTGATATTTTATTTGTTTCATATGGTGATATTCTACATCACCAAGTGTTCGGCTTCAAACGTAAATTTACCTATCGCTACAGTGCGAGTTGGAGCGATGGCAGATAGGGGAGAAACAACGAAGAGGGTAAATAAAGTGGGAAACCCCCTCTTTTACAGGAAGTGCTTACATAAAAGCAAACGACTCACGCTAATATAAGGTGAGTCTTTTTATTTGCAAGAAATAGAAAAAGTGGGCGTATTAGTATTATAGTCTAGGGCTTTACTAAGGCAGGCGCTATCAGGTATAATGGATATCATAATTATGCAAGCAGATAACGATACTAGCAATAAAACAGACGAGGAATTAGTGGCTTTGGCCCTTGAGAGTCAAAGATACTTTGCTTATTTAATTGAGCGTTACGAGCCAAAGCTTTTAAGATATATTTTTAGGATTTCTAGTGTAAGACAAGAAGAAGCAGAAGATATTTTACAAGAAGTATTTATCAAAACCTACTTAAACTTAAATGATTTTAATCAAGATTTAAAGTTTTCTTCTTGGATTTATCGGATAACCCATAACCAGGCTATCAGCCATTTTAGAAAGAAGAAAACAAGACCTCAGTCTATTATGGTTGATGAAAACAGAAGTATGTTAGAAAACTTAGCTTCTAATATGGATCTTAATTATCAAATAGATCAAAAATATTTAAAAGTTAATCTTTTAAAAGCTATGGATAGTTTGCATATTAAGTATAGAGAAGTGTTGGTGTTAAGATATTTTGAACATAAGGATTATAAAGAGATATCAGATATTTTAAAGAAACCGCCTGGCTCAGTAGCTAGCCTGTTAAGTAGAGCCAAGGAGAAATTAAGACAAACCTATAAACAGTATGAATAGTCAATTAAAACAACAAATATTAGAGGAAATTGAAAAACAAGGGATTGAGCCTAAAGATAAATGGATGTTTTCTTTAAAAAACTATACTATCTGGTTTTTAAGTGGCTTTTGTTTATTAATCAGCAGTGTGACCTTTTCTATTATTATCTTTATGTTTGCTAACAATGACTGGGCTTTGCATCAAGAGTTTGGCAGAAGCTTACCTCGCTTTATCCTAACAACTATTCCTTATCTCTGGATATTTTTCTTAAGTTTGGCTATGTTTTTCACTTTTTATAACTTTAAACACACTAAAACAGGTTACAAACGTCAATTAAAACTGATTATCTCAAGTAGCGTTTTTATCAGTATTGTTTTTGGTGCTTTATTTTATAACTTTGGCGTAGGCCAGGCTATTGATGATACATTCTCAGATAGATCATTAGTTTATCGTAAGTTATTGAATCATAAAAAACAAATTTGGACTAATCCTGAAAATGGCCGTTTAGCTGGAGTTGTCTTATTAAAAGCACCTAACGGAACCACTACTATATTTTTGTTACAAGATGTTAATAAAAAAGAATGGAGCGTTAAGCCACAAGAGCATAGCCTTAAAAACGGATTTGTTATAGAGGCTGGGTTTAAATTAGTTGCCTTAGGGGTGCAAGTGAGTACTAGCAGTTTTGAGGCAAGGCAGATTATGCCTATGTTTAAACCATGTTGTGGAAGAAAATCTTTGAGCGTGCGTATCAATAAGTAGAAAGCGCTTTAAAAAGGTAGGATAATAAATTAAATAATAATAAATCTATGCAAGTTAAAAACATTTTACTAGGGGCTTCCCTAGCTGGTATCGTAGCAGTAGCTGTAGTTGGTGGCCTAGCGTCAGCTCATTATGGAGGGGCTGGTGGTATACCTTTAGACAAGCCAGTATTTACGGCAGAGAAGAAACAAGCCATCTTAGAGTACAAAACAGCTATCCAAGAAGCCATAGAACAAGGTGACTATGAAGCTTGGCAAGCATTAGTAGAGGGCAAAAGGATAGCTGAAATCATTGATAGCGAAGATGATTTTATCAAGTTAATGGAAATGTACAATCTAATGGCTCAAGTAAAAGAAATCAAAGAGGAATTAGGCCTTGAAAAGAGTATGGGCACACATAAAGCAAAATGGATGTACTCAAAAGGTTTTCATCTGCAGAAATAAAGCAATATAGGTAGCAAACTAAAAATGGAAGGAGTTCAACTCCTTCCATTTTTAGTTTAATTGTATAAAATATTGATTATTTCTTTTCAGCTAGGGTAATATGTAATGTCCTAGGCTTGCCTTTACGTAGGACTTTTAATGGTACTTTTTGTCCTATCTTACAATCTTGTAGGACATCAGTGACCGATAGCTTTGAATCTATTTTTTTATTATTAGCCTCTAAGATAATATCAGCTTCTTTTAAGCCAGCCTTATGGGCAGGGCTACCTGGCACAATAGCTTGTTTTATTCCTATAGTTACACTTGGTTCAGCTACTACTAAAGCCCCCGTGTCAACTGGCAAGCCAAATTGTTGTTTTAGCATCTTATCAATCATCATATACCTTACTCCTAAAAATGGTTGGCGGATATGTCCGTATTTTTTTAAATCAGATAGGTCTTTTTTTGCATTATTAATAGGCATGGCAAAACCAATGTTCTCCGCGCCATAGACCATGGCTGCATTAATACCAATAGCTTGACCATTTAAATCAATTAATGGTCCACCAGAGTTGCCTGGGTTAATAGCGGCGTCAGTTTGGATTAAGCCTCTTAGTTTTGTTTTTTCCATAGAGATACCACTCTGTGCTCTTATTTCCCGAGATAAACCAGAGATTACTCCAGTGGAAACAGTATTAGCAAATAATCCTAAGGCATTGCCAATGGCAATTACTTCTTCACCTAACTCTACTTTTGAAGAATCACCTAGTTTGATCACGGGAAATCCTTTAGTTTTGAATTCTTTAGGAGGTTTGATTTTCAAAACAGCAATATCATGAATTGGGTCTTTAGCTAAAATTTCTGGTTTAATGGCTTGACCATCTTGTAAAATCACCAGATATTCAGCCATTGGGTCTTCAATAACATGACGGTTGGTTAAGACAATGCCAGTTTTGTCAATAATAAAGCCACTACCACCACCTAGTTTTACTTTTTTTCTTAAAGGGTTGGGCATTACACCCATACCAAAAGGATTTTGATAAGGTTGCATAATTTGCAACTTTTTAGTCATAGTAATACTGATCACTGCGGGTAAAGCTTGTTTAATTGCTTTAACTACTGGGCTTTGTGTTTTAGGCATAATACAAAATAATTGTTAATCAATAATTAATTTATCTACATCTATATTTTACCACACTTACTAAACATTGAAAACCAGCCCAAATTATGCTATTTTAAAACCGTGGCAGTAATGTAGTTTTGATTTTTAATAAAATCAAAACATTGGTTCATTTTGTAACGGCTCTGCAGGAACTACGCTCAAAATGGCCGCAAAAGCCAATACTTTGACTTAAGCCCCCATAGCTCAACAGGATAGAGCGCAAGTTTCCTAAATTTGAAATCCAAGTTCAAGTCTTGGTGGGGGTACAAGAAAATAATCAGGGCCCGTGGCTTAATGGTATAGTTTTTCCGTGGCACGGAAAAGACGAGGGTTCGATTCCCTCCGGGTCCACATTAGTTATTAGGTGGTAAATTTTTATTAGAGTTGACCCCTGTTTCCATTAAGCAATGGAAATTCAAAAGAAGTTTTAATTATTGCAAGATAGTGTACAGTATTAAAAAAATATGAGCTATAAAAAACAATCAATCAAGATTACAGATCTTTTAATTAATATCGAAAATTCAAGATTTGATCCTGTGAAAAATCAAGAGCAAGCTTTGTCTATAATGATAGAAAAGATCAAATCAAAAATAAAAAATTTGGCTGAGGATATTTCTCAAAATGGATTAAATCCAGGTAAGTTATGGTATGTGGTAAAAAATGATAGCAAGTTTCTTGTCTTGGAGGGAAACCGCAGGCTTACTGCTATAAAATTAGTAAGTAACCCAGACTTAATTGACCTTGATAAAGAAACAAAAAGTTTTTTTCAAGGATTAAAAGATAATTTCGGTAAAAGTTTGCCTAAAGATATCGATTGTATCGTTTTTGATAGCGAAGAAGATGCGTATCGATGGATACAATTAGAACATACAGGTGAAAATAATGGAATTGGTTTAGTAAAATGGGATAGTGAACAAACAGACAGGTTCAAGGCTCAGGCGTCAGGATCAAAACTAACAAAAGGGGTGCAAGTGTTAGATTTTATGAGGAAAAACGAATTATATGTTCAGAATATTAATGTTACAAATATTGATCGTCTGATGGGTACACCTTATGTAAGAGAGCAGATTGGAATAGGCTTTGAGAAGGGATCTTTAATTCTAGATGATGACAAGAAAAATATTGTTGATGATCTAAACAAGGTGGTCGATGCTATGAGTCGATCTAATTTCAATGTTGGTAAAATTTATTCAGCAGATTTAAGAAAAAAATGGATAGATGATGTCTTGGGCAATGAAAACAGTAGCACTAAACATAAAGAAGAGAAAAAGATAGATAATAATGGCAGTAATAGAAAAGATGAAGACGTGGGTGGGTCACTGGCAAAAATAGATTGGGTGACTAATGATGAATATGAATTATATAAAGGTGCGGATAGAGTGAAAGATATACTTAAAGAACTAAATCGAAATAAACCAAATAAAGATGTCAATATTAACATTTTGGCCGTTACTCTTAGGGTAGTGATAGAGTTGGCTATTTATGATAAACTTAGAGATAAGGGACACATAAAAAAGATTGTGAGCGATCAAAAGACTGCTTATGAAGCTGATGGTAAAGAGTTGTCTCCGAACTGGTCACCAGGATTAAAGGCAATGTTAAAGTTCATGCTTAACGAGGCCAACAATATTGTGACTGACCCACAAGACAGGAAGGCAATTGGTAAAATTATGTCAGAAAGAAAAGATTTTATAGAGCATCTTGATTTTTACATCCATAATGTTACTTATTCGCCAACAGAGACAAAAATCAGAGAAATTTGGCAAACTTTCTGTAGGCCAATTTTTGATATTATTTCTAAAATAAAATAGAAAATATGAACTTTTTTTCACCACTAAGATACCCAGGCGGCAAGACTCGGCTTGCATCTTTTCTATCCAATGCAATTAATAAAAATTTTACGAAAGACGAACGGATAGTATTAGTTGAACCATATGCTGGCGGAGCAGGAGCCTCTTTGAAGTTATTATTTTCTGGCGAGGTCGATAAAATTATTATCAATGACTTAGACAAGGCTATTTTTTCATTTTGGGAAATAGCTGTCTCTGATACTGATTTTTTGATTCATAAAATAGAAAAGACAAATATTGATATTAATGAGTGGAAGAAACAAAAAGAGGCTTATGATAACGCTTCGTCGACTACAAAAGAATTAGCATTTGCAACTTTATTTTTAAATAGAACTAATCGTTCTGGGATTATAGAGGGTGGGCCAATAGGAGGAATGGGACAGTTAGGTTTTTGGAATGTAAGAGCTCGTTTTACAAAAAAAACTATCATTGAGCGTTTAAAAAAAATAAAAGAATTTAAAAACAGAATAAAGGTTAGAAATCTTGATGGTATTATGCTTTTAAAGCGATTAGAAAGAAACAAGCAGAAAGATAATTATTTTATTTTTCTTGATCCGCCATATTATCGGAAAGGCAAGTCTCTATACCTTAATCACTATGCTGATAAAGATCATAAAAGATTGTCAAAATTTTTAGAGAAATCATCTTTGAAATGGATTATGACTTACGATGACGTTCATTATATACAAAATCTGTATGATAAATTTAGAAAAATTAAATTTCTAACACATCATAGTGCATTTGAAGCTAGGCAAGGTAAAGAAATTGTAATTTTTTCTGATAATGTTGTTAGGGTGCCAATAAATTGATTTTTAAATCAATTTATTGTTTTTATAATTTTTTGTTCTTTTTCGCGAAGCGAAGGGGGGGTAAGAAAGACCCCGAAAGAAAGCCGACGGCTTTCTGTGGGGGATTTAGCTCCTTTAGAGTTTGGAGTGCAGAGGAGTTGAGCTATGATTGCACAACCAAGCTTCTTAGGGCGTAAGAGGGGCTTCAGGGCTACCACGCGCTCCGCGCGTGCTAAACTGTCTGGGTCAAGACTCTTTCCAAAACAACTTCGAATTTCGTCCAAAAGGTACTGAATAAAACAAAACCGCAAAAAGTTGCGGTTTTATTTTATATAAAAATCAAGTTGATTATCAACAAAAACAGGAGTAAACTGATAATAATAGTTACTAAAATTCGCCGAGGGCGGGCTTAGACAAAGACAACACATAGAGAGATGGTTACAAAATGATTTCTACTGCAATTTTATCCTTTCAGTAGCTACTTCGTCAAACTGCGTAAAAAGTCTTTCACCGTAGCTCTGCTACGGCTTCAAGTCTTTTCACTTGTTTTTCTCGTAGCTATCTCCAAAATATAAGAACCTGCTTACGATTACGTTCGCAGAACCTTGTAATCGGTATTGAATAAAATATATATTCCGATTATAAGAACCTACTCACGATTACGTTCGCAGAACCTTGTAATCGGTATTGAATAAGATATATATTCCGATTATAAAATTTCGAAGGCGGAATCATTTTGTAACCATCTCAGAGTCCAAATAAATATTATATGATAAATAACCAACCAAATAACGAACTCATCATCTATGAAGGGGGCAATGGTCAGCCGAGGATAGAGGTACGAATCCAAGGCGAAACTGTTTGGCTCAACCAAGCTCAACTCGCCGAGCTTTTTGGTACGTCTCGTCCGAATATTACCATGCATATAAAAAATATCTTTGAAGAAGGAGAACTGACCAAAGATTCAGTATGTAAGGATTTCTTACATACTGTCACAGATGGTAAAAAATATAATACAAAATACTATAATTTAGATCTGATTATTTCACTTGGTTATAGAATTAAATCAGATGTGGCTACGAAATTTCGCCAGTGGGCGACAGCTCGATTGAAAGAGTATATTATTAAAGGTTTTACAATGGACGATGAACGATTGAAGAATTTGGGTGGTGGTGGATATTGGAAAGAACTTTTGGATCGCATTCGTGATATTCGCAGTAGTGAAAAAGTATTATATCGGCAGGTGCTTGACTTGTATGCAACCAGTCAAGATTATAATCCGAAGTCTACCGAATCAATAGAATTTTTTAAGATTGTGCAAAACAAACTACATTACGCAGCTCATGGTCATACTGCCGCCGAAGTGATTGCCGAACGAGCCAATGCTGGAAAGACGTTTATGGGGTTACTTACTTTTTCTGAAGGTGGCGTTGTTAAAAAAGACATTGCGGTGGCAAAAAATTATTTAACAGAAAAAGAATTAAAAATTTTGAATAATTTAGTTTCAGGGTATTTTGATTTTGCGGAAATTCAGGCAATGAAGCACAAGCTGATGTATATGAAGGAATATATCAAACAACTGGATAATATTTTGTCAGCAACCGGTGAGAAGTTATTATCCGATGCCGGAAGTGTGAGCCACGAAAAAGCGATTGATAAAGCCGAATTGGAATATAAAAGATATCAGGAAAAGACTTTGAGTGAGGTAGAAAAAGTTTTTTTGGAAAGTGTTAAGGGGTTGGAAAAGAAAGTGGGGAAGAAAGTTAAGAAAAATGATTAAGAAACCATAAAAAATAGGGGTTAGCTTTAATTAATTTTACAAAATCAGAGTTGATTTTTGTTTTTTTGGAGTTGGATAGTCTAATTTTTGAAAATTGGGTGAAGCCAGAAAAACCCATTCCGCCGAAGGCGGAGTGTGAGTGAAGGGGGGGGGATTGGCTCCTTTGAGTTTGGAGTGCAGGAGTTGAGCTATGATTGCACCATCAAGCTTCTTAGGGCGTAAAAGGGGCCTCAGGGCTACCACGCGCTCCGCGCGTGCTAACTGTCTAGGTTCTCTACTCAAATTCATTTTATCTCTCATAAAACTGAGAATGAAAACAATAGAATCTCAGAAAAGGTCAATAGGGATAAGGGATTTGGGAGATTTTATTTTAGTGTAAGCTGTACTTGACACTAAAATATATTTAGAAAAATAGGGGTCAGCTTTAATTAATTTTAAAAAACTAGGGCTGGTCGCTATTTTATTAATAAATATATGATTAAAAAATTAACAAAAAGAATATTTGGAGGTAGTGTGTTGCTATTAGCCTTGTTGGGTGTTGGGTTGTATACGAATACAATAAAATTACCTATTGAAAAAGTGATTGGTAGTGAAGCATTGTATGTAGCTGATTTTAGTGATAATAGAAAGTTGGTAGGGGCTTCACAGAATGTTTTCGTGGCAAAGGTTATTAAACAAGTCGGTAATGAGGATATAGGCATAGGTCCTGTTACACAATTTGAAGTAGAAATTGTATATAATATAAAAGGAACTTTAAGCGGTTCTATTGAGGTTCTTCAGCAAATTGGTTATGAAAACGGTATATTACACGTTCCTCATGGTGGCTCATTATTGCAGTTAGGAGAAACCTATTTACTTGCAACTAGAAATAGGAATGGCCAGGGTTGGTATTATATAAATTCTCACCAGAATGGTTCTAAGTTAATTAGTCGAGACAGTAATCTTGACATTGTTCAGTTACAAAGCCTAGCAAAAAATGACGAAAAAGTTATTGAACTACAGGAGGCATATAAAAATGAGATCTTGTTGGAGGATGATATTAGAACAAACAATACGAGAAATAGTTATCAATCTATTCAAAGCATAAAATAAGACCCAAACAAGTATTATTAAAAAGAACTACTTAAAAGTAATTCTTTTTAATAAGCTAATAGCAGATTTATCAAATTTTTCAGCCGACGAAAAAATAGGGGTCAGTTTTAATTAATTTTACAAAATCAGAGTTGACCTCTGTTTTTCCACAAAATACACCTATTTCAAAAAAATAGCATTTTGTTTATAATAAAATAATAACTCAATAATAAAGAAATATGTTCAAAAAAGGATTTTCTACAATTTTAATTGTCATTATCGTGCTGGTAGTTATCGCTGGTGGTGTTTTAGCTTGGCAGTATTGGCCAGAGTCAGTAGAGCAAGAACCAACAGCAGATGATGAAACAGCTGATTGGCAAACATATCGTAACGAGAAGTATGGGTTTGAAGTAAAATATACAGGTAATCTTATTCCTTCAGAAAGGGTAATTAACATTAGTACGCAGGAAGAACCATTTGAGCTTTTTTCTTTAAGTTTCAACTTTAATAGTAATAGGGTGTTTCTTTTTAGAGAAACGAGCCATCAGTACCTTTTTGAGGGGCATCCTCATATCATTCTTGATGAGGAGACAGGTGAGAACATAACAAAAGAAGTAATAGTGAGTGGTGTAGAAGGGCTAAACTTTAGAGAAAGTAATGAGAAAGGAGGTCCTCCTTCTTATTTTTCAATTACTGCCATAAAAAAAGATAACAAAGTTTATGAGTTTTGGGGTGAAGGTGAGGTCTTTAACCAAATGCTTTCTACTTTTAGATTTATTGACATTGATGAAAATATACAAGTCGCACAGGACGAGTGTGATAATGAGTGGGGTAGCCCTGTTAATAGCGAAAAAACTGGTAGTAATTGGGATAGCATTATAACTTCAATCTATTCTTCGAGTAAAGTTATTAATTCAGAAATAGGATATAAAGTTGTTTCAGCTATTTCAGATAGCACGATTATTAAAAATGAAACAGGCAAAGCTCTTGGTTTAAATGATTTACATGTCGGGGACTATATTTTTGTTTCTGGATGGTATCAGATGAGAAATAAATATAGTGATAAATGCGACTGGGAAGTAAAGTTCAATACAGTAGATGGGGTTACATTACTTGGGAAATGCACGGCGGAGGGTCAACCTAGAGATAATCCATGTTGTACAGGCCTGACTTTAGTTGATAAAGGGCAATATTGTACACAGTGTGGTAATTTATTATGTAAGTATCCAGAAAACGAAGAAAACTGTCCATTAGACTGTGTTAGTGAAAATGATATAACGACTTTCACTGTAGATAATCTTAGTAATTTTGATTTTACTGAACAGAGCTTTGAAATGGTAGTGAGACCTGGTGATATAACTGGGAAAGTATTAGTTAGTGACTCTACAAAATTCTATTCAGTAGCAGTTTCAGAAGAAAGGATTTTGGATTATTTTACTTTTCTTGAACTTTCAGAAAAGACATTTTTACACTGGCTTTCTGTTAAAGGAGAGTTGGTTTCGAGAAATCCTGTTATGATAAGAGCTGACGAGGTCTTTCATTATGTTCAATAAATAACAATAAATAGAAATATGTCAAAACAAAAAGGATTTTCTACAATTTTAATTGTCGTTGTTGTGCTGGTAGTTATTGCTGGCGGTGTTTTAGCTTGGCAGTATTGGCCAGAGAATCAACTAAACGAACCAAATGAGACAGAACCACCAGTTGTGGAAGATGAAAATCAACCACCACCAACAACAACAACAGATAAATTAGATAGGCCAAGTCTTTATAAGATGGACAACTATATTCAAATTAATATTAGTTATGAATGCAATAAAAAACATAATATTTATCGTTCTGTGAGCCCTAATTCAGGATTTGAAAATATTTTTCAGGCAGACTATGCACGAAATCCAAATGGAGTTACTTGTGGAGGTGGTGCTTTGGTTGACTCTGAATATCCAAGAGAAGCTTCAAAGTTATATTATAAATATACTATATCAGATGAACAGGGCAATGAGATTCAAGAAAGTGAAGTTGGAGAGATTGTCTTGTGGGAGGACATTGCTCCAAGCGGAGGTGCCATTCAAGGCCTTTATCGTAATGAAGAATATGGATTTGAGATTCAATATCCTGATAATTGGATGCCTCTAGATGAAAGTTCTTATGTCAATGGAGTATTTTTCAAAATTAATTTCATTGACAAGGCAATTCTTAACGATTTTATGGGAGCAATCTTGATTGCAGTGTATGTGACGAACGAGAAGGCAGAGATTCTTGTAGATAATCCCTTAGAGAGAGCAGGGGGGAGCTTACTTTTTGAGGAAGATTTTTCATTTGAAGGTGCTATTTATAAAAAACAGACTTTCTCTGGACCAAACGGAGAGTTTACTAGGATTGTAATACCTAAGGATAAGAACTACATCTTAGTTTCTGGAAGTTTAAATTATAAGGAGGTATTTGATCAGATGATTTCTACATTTAAGCTTATTGATTGAGTGCGACACTAAAAGTAGGTTGTAATTTTTGATAGTTTTGTAATACTCTAATAATTTGGTTCCAACTGAATCTCTTACAGTCTATACTAAACTAAAAACCGCAGTTTAAACTGTAGTTTTTAGTTTAGTATGGTGTTCCTGTCCATTTTTATATTATAATAGAGATCTAATTCGTGTAAAAATACGCAACTTTTGACTTGACAGGATTGTTTACATTTGCTATATTAAAGATATAAAAGTATAAAAAATAATTATGATTCCATTTTTAAAACAACTTCGCCAAAAACACGACGTAAGTCAAGAGTTTTTGGCAAAAAA
>SDBT01016891.1_pt1 | contig 11540 bp, 10 predicted proteins | sample 2277101 | NCBI WGS metagenome assembly SDBT01 (sample SAMN10404973, study PRJNA504765) | marine sediment metagenome | isolation source: marine sediment core GS10_PC15, 103 cmbsf | place: Arctic Ocean: Southern Knipovich Ridge | collected 2010
GTTTCCAAAAAACGCCAAAGAATATCGCCACAACCAATGGTGGTGTAAGCGTGGAATGAAAATACCCATGAGCTTCGTAAACAGTTGGAAATCTATTAAATGGAATTACAGCTAATACTCCTAGAACGGTTATTCCGACTGAAGCAATTCTAGCAATACCGAGTTCACGGCGCTCGGTAACCTTTTTACTGGTGACCTTTTTACTGAAAAATCCTTTAATCGGACGATAAACATCATTAACAAAAATTGCTGATGTCGCATTAATTAATGTATCAACCGTACTCATTAGTGCTGCAGTAAGCGCTGCCATCACAAATCCAAAAATACCCGGACTTACAACACTTATAGCTTTGCCAATCCAACCGGCATTTCCAACAACAATTGCCGAGATCGGCAATATAAATAGAATATTAATTGCCGCCGCTTTACGTCCTTCATTTACGCTTTTGCAAGCCATAAAGCGCATTAACAATCCTTGATTCATAAACAAGAATCCAATGGAACCGGCAATACCATCTTGCCAAAATATTCCTGCAAAATTAAAATCAGGCGGACGATTAAAATCCGCTAATGGCATTCGCCACGAAACCGGCAATAAATCCCAAAATTCTTGGAACCCTCCTAAATATCCAATGCCAAAAGCAAATAACATCAATCCGGCAAATAGCAATATAAATCCTTGTAAAAGATCAGTAAAAATAACAGCAGTCTGTCCACCAAAAGTAATATATATACCTGTTATAACGGCAATTACCGTTATTACTCCCATCAAATTGATTGGTATTTGAGCACCAAGCAATACAAATGATTCCGGTAGTAAAGGAACCATCGCTTTTCCAAGCGTCAAAAAGCCGATTCCGATATAGCCGATCATATAAACTAACAATAGAATTGTCGCTATAAAACGCGATGAAGGACTGAACCGTTTTTCGAAATATTCCGGAATTGAACGAACTTTGGAGTATACAACAATTGGCAGCCAACCAAAAAGGAAAAATGGTACAAAGAACCAATCGTTAATGTAGGTCATTGTAGATGATAAACCATGCTCAAATCCTTTGGCAGAATATTTCACAAAGCTATGACTGCCCACTCCCGTAGCAACAATGGACATTGTTATCAGCCACCATGAAAACCGCCGTCCGCCGAAAAAGAAATCGGATGTAGAACGCGTATATCTTCCAAAATAACTTCCAAAAAGCATTACAAAAGCGAAATAAACTCCCATGACTATCCAATCGGTTGGAGAACCGATACTATGAAATGTTTGTGCTCCGGCTTGTTCCATTATGCCCCCGCTCTTTTGCCTAGTTTAAAATACCCAATCCCCAACGATACAACCATAAATACAATCCAAATCAAAAGACTTACTTTCAGACTAAGAATTTCTAAAGCTGCTAAATTCCATAATGCATGCATAACCATAAACCAGATAAAACCAAATATTAAAATCTTCAACCACATCTTATGCCCCGGTCGTTTTAAATCTAAGGAGCCGCTTTTTATCGTAATTAATAGTCCACTGCCAAATAATAATCCACCAACTCCATATAAATATATATAAGGTAACCAGGCATGTGAAAAAGGCATCTTAATCTCCTACTAATTTTATTTTTTCAAAATGTGGTTTTAACTCATCATAAGTTTCAAGTAAACCTTCTACCATTACTTTTGTGTGTCCAATTACCGGCATGAAATTTGTGTCGCCTAACCATCTTGGTACAACATGAAAATGAATATGATCTATTATCCCTGCCCCACCGATCGCACCGATATTCGCACCAAAATTGAAGCCATTCGCATTCATCGTCTTTGTAATAATCCGCATAGATTCATTAGCAAGATTCATCATTTCGTGAGAAGCTTGTGATGATAAATCTAATGTGCTATCTTTATGTTTATACGGTGCAATTAACAGATGAGCATTATTATAAGGATATAGATTCATTAATACAAATGATTCTGTACCTCTAAACAATACCAGATTATCACGATCTTGGTCGCTTTCACTTTTACGGCAAAATATGCAGCCGTCCTCTTTAAGATTCCGAACATACTCCATCCGCCAAGGCGACCATAATTTTTGTTGATCAGTCAATTTTAACTGCTTGCTTCTTCTCTAGATTTTTGGTAAGCGGCAATTACTTTCTTTTGAATGTCTCCCGGCATTCTTTCATAATGACTAAATTCCTCCGAATGTAATCCACGACCACCGGATAATGAACGAATAGTAGTAGCATAATTATGCAATTCTCCTTGAGGAATTTGAGCTTTAATAATTTGGAAACCACCATCAGAATCCATACCAATTATTTTACCGCGTCGCCCTGAAATATCTCCCATGGTATCGCCCATAAATTCTTCCGGTATTTTAACTTCTACATTCGTTATAGGCTCCAGTAAGCACGGTTTAGCTTTTTCAAATGCTTCACGGAACGCCCATTTCCCGGCAGTTTGAAATGCAATATCTTTAGAATCTACCGGGTGCTGTTTACCATCATAAAAATCAACTTTAACATCTACCACATGGTATCCGGCAATTACTCCTTCTATGCATACCGCCCGGACGCCTTTTTCCACAGACGGAACAAAAACACGATCTACATTTTGTCCCTTTAAAGTATCAGTAAATTCAACGCCTTCACCGCGTTTTTTAGGTTCTATGCGCATCCATACTTCAGCAAATTGGCCAGCGCCACCTGATTGCTTCTTGTGACGATATTTTGATTCGCCTTTTTCAAGTATCGTTTCACGATATGGAATTTTGGGTTCAATCATTTCAACTTCCACATCAAAACGTTCTTTTAAACGATCAACCGCTGCCTTAAGATGTAATTCGCCTTGCCCGGATATAATCGTCTGACGAATTTCACTATCCACGCGATATACAAAAGTCGGATCCTCTTCGTGAAGTGAAGCCAATCCCATGGATATTTTTTCCTCATCGCCTTTGGCTTTAAGCATAATTGCGGCATGGATGTTTGGGTTTGGATAATCAGTTTTAGGCAATAATACCTTAAATTTTGCACTGCAAAGAGTATCGCCTGTATGAGTGTGTTTTAATTTAACTACTGCTCCAATATCTCCAGCATTTATGTGTTGCACGCTTGTACGATTTTTACCATTCAACACAAATAGCTGCCCCATGCGCTCATTTGACACTTGAGAAGAATTGTATAGATCTTGTCCTGTTGTTACATTTCCGGAATAAATTCTAAAAAATGAAAGATCACCAACGTGTGCTTCGCTGATTGTCTTAAAAACTTGTATGACCGGTTCAGAATTGTCGAGCTTTACTTTAATGTCTTCTTTCTTGCTAACATCCATAGCCGATACACTCGCTCGATCTACTGGTGAAGAACCGTATTTACTTATAAAATCTAATAGTCGGTTAATACCGATGTTATCTGTTGCTGATGTACAAAATAAAGGAATAAATGATTGATTCTGGAATGCAGTATGAATTCCTTGTCTCATTTCTTCTTCGGTTAAACTGCCTTGATCAAAGAATTTTTCTAACAATGTATCATCAGCTTCAGCTATATATTCAATAAAATCTTCGTGTAATTTTTTTACCTGGTCTGCCCATTCCCCCTCGGCTTTAGTTTCGGTGAAACTTCCGCTACCGTCCTTTTTATACTTTATAATTTTACTTCTAACTACGTCAACAATTTGATTAAAACCAGGACCTGCATTGACCGGCAATTGTAATGGAAATACATTATTACCAAATCGTTCGCGAGCCTTTTTAAGGATTTCATCAAATTTTGTATGCTCTCTATCCATACCATTAATTACCAACATCTTAGGAATGCCTATTTTTGCAGCATTTGACCACATTTGCTCGGTACCAACTTCTATTCCTTGAACTGCGTGAATAACAATCAGTGCCATATCAACGACTGCTAAGGCACCGAGTGTCTCTCCGACAAAATCAAGATATCCCGGTGTATCAATAAAATTAATTTTCTTTTCGTTCCATTCGATGTGTAATGGCGTGGAGTGCATAGATATTTGGCGGCTATGTTCATCCGGATGGTAATCGGAAACCGTTGATCCTTTTTCAATCGAACCAATTCGATTTACAATTCCTCCGTTGGCTAACATAGCCTCCGATAAAATGGTTTTACCGCAGGCTCCATGCCCAACGACGGCCAAATTTCTAATGTCACCTGAATTATATTCTTTCATTTTTTCCTCTATTAAATTGTTTTAGTAATTATATCTCAATATTTAATTTGTCTTCAATAAATGAACGCACGGCCGGGATTAAATAATGATCCGACAACCCATAATTTGCTAATCCTTCCACTATTGTTTTTGATTGATATTCAATCGGTTTTATTTTATTGATTACAATCACTTTGTCATCACCAACACGACAGCCGCCACCGTTAAAATCACCCTTGGCCTTAACAATGCGAATCTCCATCCGCTCAGCTAATTCTAATAAATATTCAAATATATTATTTGTATTCAAAAAAAATTATAACAATTCTTTACGGTTTTGTTTTTTAAAATAGTCTACCAATTCTTTCACATTTTCTACCCGATCTTTTGAAATAACTAACGTAGCATCATCCGTATTTACCACAACAATATTATCTAAACCAACAATTGCAGTAAGTTTATTATCGGATTGAATAAAATTGTTTTTCCCATTTAACACAATACCGTCACCCTTGATTGCATTACCTTCATCAGTTTTACGCATATAATCATAAACGGTGTTCCAGGAACCTAAATCACTCCATTCAAATTTAGCTTTTATTAAATAAACATCTTTAGTCTTTTCCATCATTCCGTAATCAATTGACTCCGGTTTGATTCCTTCCCAAACTTCTTTAAAATCTTTACCTGCAGTAATTAATTTATCAATTTGCTCAAGTTGATGGAATAAATCAGGCATGTGTTTCTTCAAATTTTTAAGAAATGTATCCACAGTCCAAATAAACATACCCGAGTTCCATAAAAAATCACCGCTTCTAATAAACTTTTTAGCTAATGATAAATGTGGTTTTTCTGCGAATACTTTTACATTATAGGCATCCAAATGATCGACATCGCTTTTAGGATCATACTGGATATAACCATATCCGGTAGATGGAAAAGTCGGTTTTAATCCGATTGTAACTAAAGCCTTTTTCTTTCTGGCTATGTGTTTAGCTGAGGTAATTGCTTTATCAAACCGTTTGTAACCAACAATTAGATGATCAGCCGGAAAAATACCCATTAGGGCATTTTTTTGCAATTTGGCAATTTTAAGCGCTGATAACCCGATGCAGGGAGCTGTGTTTTTACCACTTGGTTCAATTATAATATTTTCAGGTTTAATCCCGCTAATTTCTTCCTTAATTACATCGGCTAAATCCTCTCTAGTTACAATGAAAATTTCCTGAACGGCATTAATTTTTTTTAGACGATCTACTGTCATTTGCAACATACTGGTTTCACCCACAATTTTGAGTAATTGCTTGGGGCGCTTATGTCGGCTGTATGGCCAAAATCGTGTACCGCTGCCCCCCGCCATTATTACACAATACATTATTTTATCTCCGGTAATTTAATTGGCACAATTTCTGTTTCCCAATTTGCTCGTACTTCGAAGGTATCAGGGTAAAAGTGAAACAGCTCACATGGAATATTTAGATATGCATTTCCAAAACTATATTTCATATCGTTGTCAATATCTTCAAAAAAATAAAGTGAATAATTACCTTCAGGTATTGTTTTAAACTCAAATTGAGATTTGGAATTTACAAAAGACGTACGTGACAACGATGGGTTTTTCGCAGAAAACAGTTCAACTGCTAAATTAAAATGTGCAGATTCACTAATAATACCGGTAATCGAACCGTATCCTATACTTTTAGTCGTACGTAATTTGATTGTTAATACAGAATCCTTAAGTCCTCTGCCACTATCTGTAATAATACTCTCTCGGTTGATTTTTAGTTGATATTTTTCATTTTCTTCCCATTGTAGTGATGGAACCAGTTGTAATTGTATAGGATTTATTTGTCTAATATTTACATTAACCGGTATAGAATCATTTTTAAATAATTTTAATGCTAATAATGAGTCTTCAGATAATTGTACGGGTTTTGAGAAAATAATATTTAAGTCATCTTTTGGTAAGGTATTAGGAAAAATTTGAAAGTTCTGTGCAGGCTTTAAAATTTGTAAATAACTTGTATCCGGTTCTTGTGGAATTTGGATTAAAACTTCTGATGAATCTAACAGTAATTCTTCATTTAATTTAAGTGATCCTAAATATACTTTTATTGAATTTGGCTTAAATGAACCGTCCATCTGTACAATCAAATTTTTCTGATCAATTGGATCTTGATAATATAGCAGTGAATCAAAGATCGTACCATCATCAAATTCCAATTGTAAATTTATTGTTATGCCTTTCGGTAAATCATTGTTAAAAACCAACCATCCCCAATTAAATGCTGACCATTCCCCTCTCAATAATTTCAAGTTCTCCGGCTTTTTCCAAAATCTCATATTAATATTCGATAATGTATCATTATCAGTAAGATTTAAATTTTCTTTCCAGTGTAAACCGTACCCAGTACGGCTTGTATTAAGCGGTAGTCCTGCCGCGGATTTCTCAACTGATAAAATTCGGTAATTGCCTGGTGCTAAATAACTAAAAGAGTAAAATCCGTCGTCATTAACATCGGTAATATAATCCGGTAGAGTTGCATATAATGAATCGATTACTGTATCATTAATTTTCCATAGATGTACTGATTTCTCTCCTGTACCATATACTTTTCCCCCAATAATTCCACTACTTATTTTATCTCCTGTAGAGTATGCTAATTGTATTGTTCTAGCCAATGATATTCCATGTTCATCTTTAATATTACGATTTAAATATATTATATATGTTTTTTCATTATCCAATGAATCGGGAAGCAGAATAATAATTTCATCGCCTTTAAATTTATATTCCAATGCGGTAGATAGACGTGGAAATACCTTAATATTATTTATAAAACTTTTTCCATCCATATATTCCGAAAACTTGATCGAAATTTTATTTGCGGTTAAGCTTGTTGTACTGCTTGGTGGGTTTACTTCAATTATCGCAGGAGGAGTTTCATCTACATGTCCACCGGGAGGTGCTTTGATGGATGCACAATTCCATAGCAAAATCATGCTAATTAAAAAATAAATTGGAAGTATTTGATTTAATCGTTTCAATAAATAAATCTTTTTATTAATAGATTGAATATACCGGTTTTAGCTTTTAATCTATATAATTCCTTCACGCAATTCTAACGTTTATTGCTTTGTCTCCCTTAATGCCAAACTCTCCATCAAATAAAACTTGCTGTCCTTCCCGTAAACCACGCTGCTGTAATTGAGGACGTAATCCGCTCACATGCACAAAATAATCTCGGTCATCTTCACCGATAATAAAACCATATCCTTTTGTGATATCATATTTTTTAACGGTACCTTTGATCATAAATACACCTTATTTTAGCGACAACGCTATTTTGCCAACAACCCGTCCCGTTTCGCTGTAGCGATGTGCTTCACGAACTTTGTCCAATGGATAAATTTTATCAATTACCGGTTTTAGTTGACCATTTTCTATCATTTCGGTAATCAACTGCAAATCTTGTGGTCTTGATTTGACGTTGATCATTCTAGCTTTCTTGGAGCTAAATATACCCGTAATAGAATTTAAAATTACACTTAGTGCCGGTAACGTTGTTACATATCTGCCCTTATTATTTAAAATCGGTTTGATTTTACCATACGATTGATTTGCAACAGCATCAAAAAATATGTCATATTTTTCGTTTTTATGTATTACATTTATTTTAGTGTAATCAATGACCTTATCAGCGCCTAATTCCTTCGCAAGTGCGATATTTTTTGTACTGCATACGCCTGTTACATGCGCCCCTAATGCTTTTGCAATTTGTAACGCAAAATGACCGACACCACCAGAACATCCATTAATTAACACTTTTGAACCTTTGGTCAACTCACCGTGGTTTACTAATGCTTGATAAGCAGTTAATGCGGCTAATGGTACCGTTGCCGCTTTAATAAAATTAAGATTTATCGGTTTCCGGAACAAATCTCTAGGTTTCACTACTACATATTCAGCATAGGCATTACTTTTCAATCCACTTAACTTGCCGTATACTTCATCACCTACTTCAAACCCCGTTACTTTTTCACCTACTTCAACAATTTCACCGGCAATATCTCTACCTAATCCTTTTGGAAATTTTTTCCCGGTCAATATTTTTATACTACCATTTCTAATTTTCCAATCTACCGGATTTACCGATGCAGCATGTACTTGTACTAAGATTGTCTCTTCATTGATTTTTGGTTTTTCTAATTCAACAATTTCCAACACATCCGCTGAACCGTATTTGTTATAAAATACCGCTTTCATCGTTTTACCTTTTATTATTTATGTTAAAACTAAGGAAACTGAAAAAATCATCAAATATAAAAGAGGATGAATAATTAAATAATATTTCTACATTATTTTATTAGGATATTTTATAACATATTAGCATATCATTACGTAATTGTTTTATTTATCAGTATATTATTATGTTATTTAATCAATTTACAATATAAATATATGAATATTAACAATATTGACAAAAAAATATTAGAAACATTACAAGAAAATGGTAGAATAAAAAATTCTGATCTTGCAAAAATAATTAATATATCACCACCGCCAACTGCGGAGAGAGTAAAAAAACTTGAAAAGAACGGATATATAAAGAAGTACGTTGCCCTGGTTGATCCAATGAAGGTTGGAATAACCTGTTTCACATACGTTGAGGTTACACTTATACGGCATGGTAAGGAAGCAGTTGAACGCTTCATGAGCTCCATCGTTGAGATTGAAGAAGTTTTGGAATGTCATCATATTACCGGTGATGCTGATTTTCTGCTAAAAATTGCCACAAAAGATATTCCAAGTTATGAACAATTCATAATTCAAACTCTTACAGCATTACCAGACGTTCAACATTTGAAGACCCTAGTAGTATTATCAACTTTAAAGCAAGAAACAAAAATTCCAATTAACAATTAATTGACAATTAAATAATTTAAAGTATTGAATTAATAATCGCTACAAAATAGAGAGAATTATGAAGAATATTAAATCAAAAAAACAGGATACGCAAGTTATCCACGCTGGAACAAATCCAGATAAGACTTATGGTGCGGTATCACCTCCAATTTATCAAACTTCCACGTTTAAATTTAATTCAGCTGAGGAAGGCGCTCAACGATTTGCCGATAAAAGTTCCGGATATATTTACACCCGAATTGGGAATCCGACTACTGCCGCTTTAGAGGAAGCAGTTTCAACATTAGAAAACGGTGTAGGAGCATTAGCGACAGCAACCGGAATGGCGGCTGTAAATACTGTCTATACAACGTTACTAAGCAGCGGGGCACACATGGTCGGTTCAGAAGCGATTTATTGTTCTTCACGTGTCGTTATAGAAAATGAATTCTCTCGCTTTGGCGTCGAATACGACTTTCTCGACACGTCGAATATCGAAAATATCAAATCAGCTCTAAAGCCGAACACCAAACTAATTTGGATTGAAACGCCGGCAAACCCGACAATTATTTTGACAGATATCAAAACGTGCGCCGACTTAGCGCACGAAAACGGTATCATTCTAGCCGTTGACAACACTTTTATGAGTCCGATCCTACAAAACCCACTAGACTTTGGAGCTGATATTGTTATGCACAGTATGACAAAATATATTGCCGGTCATACCGACGTTGTAGCAGGCATTTTAGTATTTAATGATGAAATATTACTGAATCGAACAGCAGAGGTTTTGCGCCATTTTGGCGGTACAATTGATCCTCATCAAGCTTGGTTGGTATTGCGCGGTTTACGTACACTTTCATTACGAGTTCTAAAAGCTCAAGAGAATGCACAAATTATAGCAAAATATCTTGAGAACCATCCCAAAGTGGCATGGGTTCGCTATCCCGGTTTAAATTCTCATCCTCAACTTCAGTTGGCAAAAAAACAAATGCAGGGTTTTGGTTCCATGATCAGTTTTGAAGTAAAGGGTGGTATAGATGGTGCAAGAACAGTTATGAATAATGTAGAAATCGCAACATTGGCTGTATCGCTTGGCGGGTATGAAACATTAATACAACACCCGGCTTCAATGACGCACTTTTCAATGAATGAACAAGATAGAATTGATGCCGGAATAACCGATGGCTTAATTCGTATCGCAATTGGTTGCGAAGATGTAAATGATCTTCAGGATGACCTAGATAATTGCTTAAGAAAGATTTAATTAATACTTAACCAATATTTCACAAATCTTATCTTGAAGTTGCCTAAAAGGTTCCGCTTCACCAACATAACCATTCATCATTATAGAGAAAGCTAAGCGCTCACCACTTCTGGTAAAAACATAACCCGACAGACAATTTACTCCGGACAGTGATCCTGTTTTGGCTCAGATACCGCTTTCATCTTCAATTTCGTCCAATTGATTCTTCAACGTTTCATTCCACCTCCGCGTTGGCAAAACCGATAGAAATTCTGCATTATAAGTATCATTTGAATACATGTATAATAACAGTTTGGTAAGGTGATATGCGAATATTACTAACACATAATTAGTAATTATATAATAAAAAATCTATCCAAATAATTTCAGATATAATGTTCCAACTTGAAGAGTATTATCCAGAAATAGGTAAAATATTGTTATGATATAGTGCAAAACACTATCTATTAATCTTAATTTTACCCACTTATTTTATTATAAAATTATTAGGATTATCTAATGCCAAAACAAAAATCATGGGCTGAACCTTGGAAAATTAAAATGGTGGAACATCTTAGAATGACCACAAAGGAAGAAAGAATTGACGCAATCAAAGAAGCCGGTTACAATACTTTTCTACTAAAATCCAGAGATGTCTATATTGACCTTTTAACCGATAGCGGTACCAACGCTATGAGTGATCGTCAGTGGGCAGGAATAATGCTTGGTGACGAAGCCTATGCAGGCAGTCGCAATTTTTACCATCTTGAAAAAACAATTACTGATTATTATTCGTATAAATATCTAATTCCGACACATCAAGGTCGTGGTGCTGAGCATATCTTCTCTCAAATTATGATTAAAGAAGGCGATTATGTTCCGGGCAACATGTATTTTACCACAACTCGCCTGCATCAGGAATTAGCTGGAGCTATCTTCGTTGATATAATAATTGATGAAGCGCATGATACTGAAAGTCATCATCCATTTAAGGGAAATGTAGATTTTAATAAATTACAAAAACTAATAGATGAAGTGGGTGCAAAACGAATTCCTTATGTAAGTATCGCTACAACTGTAAATATGGCTGGCGGACAACCGATTTCTATGGCAAATTTCAAAGAATTACGTGAATTCACAAATAAATACAATATTCCTATCGCCCACGACATGACTCGAGTAGCAGAAAATGCCTGGCTCATAAGACAGCGCGAAAAA
>SDBT01016893.1_pt1 | contig 11539 bp, 14 predicted proteins | sample 2277101 | NCBI WGS metagenome assembly SDBT01 (sample SAMN10404973, study PRJNA504765) | marine sediment metagenome | isolation source: marine sediment core GS10_PC15, 103 cmbsf | place: Arctic Ocean: Southern Knipovich Ridge | collected 2010
GCTGGACCTGGTGTCGCACGAATCCATATCAAAGGCGTTCGCCAAAATTCGAGATACAGTTGGTGACCCGGATGTCTTGCTATACAACGCGGGCTACCTGGAAGGGCGTGACCTTCCGCCAGAAAAAGAATTGCTAGAACACATCCCCATCGAAATGTTTGAAACAACGCAGCACATCGCCAGCCGAGGACCGTTCTTGGTCGCCAAAGAGGTGTTGCCCGCGATGCGAGAGCGAGGAGAAGGATCTTTCCTAATTACTAATAACTCGTCGTCATTGCGTGGACGAAAGCGAATGACTGGACAGTCGCTGTACTATCCGAGAGTTATGATGCGTACGCTGGCGCAGGTGCTTACGGAGGAATATTCCGAACATGGTGTACATGTGGCCAACATCGTGATAGACGGCCTCATCGACTCACCAGGCACCAGAGCGCTGCCAATCGCACAGCAGCGGCCTGAAGTGGTGATGAATCCCGTCAAGATAGCTGAGGCTTTCTATTACCTACACTCACAAGACAAATCCTGCTGGACGCACGAACTGCAATTGACTCCATTTCCGACAAGGCCGAGTTTTTAAGGGCTTCAACTTAGGACGGGTAGCAGGATAACTGAAAGGATAATCACTAGGCAAATAACTATTGAGAAGCGATCTTTCATTTTCTCATCCATTAAGGGATCTTAGCTATCAGAGTTCAGCGCATAATGGCACTTTTACCGTGGGAAGAGTAGTCTATCTCCACTTTCTTCATCAAGCAGAAGGCCATCCCTAAAGTCCTCTTCCCGCCAAAGGGACAGAACTTCATACATTTTGGTTTGTTTAAAGTCTTCTTTTATATCTGGCGGCAAAATAGAGTAAAATGCGTTTTTTGCTGCATCAATGCCTTTATTTTTTCCAAGATTATCACTAAGACCCCAAACTGGATCATGCTGCCTTTGGTTTTCACTATACTGAAATATTCTCTCCAATAGCTGACTAAGATGCCCTTTGGACTTAGCAAATTTTTCAAATTGAATACAAATTCCTGCATCCAAGTTTAAAAAGGCCGATTTCTTTTTTTTAGAATATCCATAATTCATTAACACCAAATCGTTACCACCGCTATATTGCCAACTAGTATATCGCTCTATATTTCTACAAAAATTATAAAAAAAATTTCATTAAAGAACCAAGTCCTCCCCTCTGGGCCTTTAATTTCATAAGAATATACACCGTATTTGGTTTCAGTGAAGCCGGGAAAATAGAAATCAACAAAATGATTTGAACGAACGTGGAAATACTCAATACTCGGAAGAATTTCCAGTTTTGCTAGAAGTAGTTGGGGTCGACAAAACATGATCCCGAGCAATTTATTGTCACCCTCAGGGATTGGTTTTGATTCTAAATCAAAAGAGATTGTCCTTAGCAAATCCTCTAGATTTTGAATTGATTTCATGATTCCCCCTCGCCTAATAATAATTAGGCTGTTTCTGGAATTTAGAATAAATCTTTCTGTCCACTGTCGCCGCTCCTAGGGTTCATTCATAAACTGCCACAAGATGAGGTACTGGCAAGGCGGCGGACGGCCAGCTCCGATTCCCGGCCCCGGCCGAAATACTTGCGCTTGGCCTTCTTCCGTTCCCCCAGCCGGTAGTAGTTGACGAACCACCGTCCGCCTTTAGTTTTATAAACGGCCATTGTAATCAGTCAAAGAGAGATCATCAAACTCATAATTAATCTTGTTGCATCTAGATATTTTTAAATCACCACTCACAATAGCTGATTCGATATCGAAAAAAACGTAATTGAACCCTTCACCAATTGAACTTTTATATTTTATCCCACCAAACCCTAACGATCTAATTTTTTCAGAAATTATTTGGGTTGGGATGTATTCTGTTTTGTGTTCGCTTGAAGAAACAGGTTTAGAAAAAGCTCTTCCAATCTGTTCCCAGTTTGCCCACTCAATTAGTATGTGATCGGGAGCGTTATTACCCGGAAACTCAGGACTTCTTATATCTAAAATCTTTAAATCAGATCGGACCCAGAATTCCCCGATGGTAACCTGAGCGCCAATCCAAGGCCTTACTTCAGACATGGCTGTCCTACAATCGTCTGATAAATAAAGGTACGCTATTCCCTTAGGATTAATCCTCCCCTCAGCACATTCCCTCGGTATTGGTTTCATCCTGTCATGTGAATAGGGGTAAAATTGAATACTATTAGGATATTCCTGGTCTTTATTTTCTTTACACCCTAATTGTGCCCGCCATAGTTTCGTACCCTTTTTCAAGACAGTCTTTTGGGCTTCACACGTATCAGCGACGGCTTGTAGGAATCGTTCATCGTCATCAGAAAAAAAATATCTGAAATCTCTGATAACCCTGTCACAAAAAAAAAGGAAATCAAATAAAGAATTGAAATCAACCATATTTACTCCAGTGTAGGGGGTCATTTTTTCCGGAAGACCCATGGTGGTTTTGGTTTGGGATCGGCCCAGAGGCCGCGCCGTCAATCAGAATAACCTTACAGACCAGCTGGGTGTACTTGTCCCGGCCCTAACCATGTTTCTTGCCGCTGTACGTCTGAGATCGTGAAAAGTCTACCATCAAAGCCAACTTTTTGGCAAATGGTATTCCCACTCGGTTATGACTGAATGGGTCCGGCAGGCCTGAGCTTGCCGGTTAAAAAAATCCATTGCATGCAATGGTTCGACCGGAGAGAGGGCTGGTCGGTGGGGCCGCTTCGGCGGCCCTTGCTTTTACCAACTTTAAGATGAAAAACTCATCATATTGCATCATTTTTCATCTACCCGCCGTATAATGTATTGACCAATGTATTGATCAAAAGCATTGACTAAAGCGAAAGGGGTTACAGACTGTGGCCTGTAACCCCTTGATATCCCTTGGTGGAGATGAAGGGACTCGAACCCTCGACCTCTGGCATGCGAGGCCGAAATGCTACCAGATTTTTATATTTACTTTTACTTACCATGATTTATATTTATTGCCTCAAAGTCCTTTATTTAAGGGGATATGCGAGAATTGCCTTTTCCCTTGACTTACCGTAAAATACCATGATATCTATAAAGAGTGTGGTAAGGAGTGTGGTAAGGGGAAATAAAATGGGGAGGGAAGGCAAATGGCACAAAAAAGAGTCAATACCAACTATCCCGGTGTGTATTACCTGATTGGGACTAGCTCAACTGGCAAGCCGGAACGCATGTATTATATAAGGTATAGGTCGGGTGGAAAGGCAATCAGCGAGAAAGCCGGTAAGCAATTTCAGGATGCCATGACCCCGAGCCGAGCGGCCAGGATACGGGCAGCCAGGATCGAGGGAAAGGAACCTTCAAATACAGCTAAGAGAGCAGCCGAGAAAGCCACCAGAAAGGCCAAGGCCGGGAAGTGGACCATTGACCGCCTTTGGGCCGAATACTCATCACAACGTGAAGGCGCGGACGGCCAGGGTAGCGATAAGAGTAGATACAATAAGTATCTTCGCTCGAAATTCGGGAGCCTGGAACCGTCCGAACTAATCCAGCTTGAAATAGACCGGCTGAGAATTAAACTTCTGAAAACGAAAAAACCTCAGACCGTGAAGCACGTCTTCACCCTGCTTCAAAGGATTGTTAATTTCGGGGTAAACCGGGGGCTCTGCCAGGGACCTGGTTTTAAATTCCAGATGCCGAGAGTAAATAATCTCCGGACAGAGGATTTGACACCCGACCAGTTGACCGTCTTACTGAAAGCGATTGATGAGGATGAACACCCGCAAGCCGGGCCAATGATGAAGCTGGCCCTATTCTCAGGCATGAGACGCGGCGAAATGTTCAAATTGAAATGGGAGCATATCGACTTTGAAAAAGGTTTTATTCATCTGGTCGATCCCAAAGGCGGACCGTCTCAAATAATCCCGCTTAATGATGGTGCCAGGGGCCTACTTGAGACGCACAGTAAAACGGGCTCCCCTTATGTTTTCCCTGGCCGTGGTGGAAACCAGAGGACGGAAATCAGGCGGCAAGTGAACAGAATCAGAGATAAGGCCGGATTACCAAAAGACTTCCGGGCTCTTCACGGACTCCGCCATGTTTATGCTTCAATGCTAGCCTCATCTGGTCAGGTCGATTTATACACCCTTCAAAAACTGCTGACTCATAAAAGCCCGGTAATGACTCAAAGGTATGCTCATCTTCGAGACGACACCTTAAAGAAGGCCTCGAATGTGGCCGGGGATATCGTTAATCAGGCCATGAACTGTGAACCGGAAAAGGTTGTTGGAATAGAGCGTTAAACACTATATCTGGTAAGAAAAACAGAAAATACCCCACATATTGAACAAAAATAGTTTGACATCCAATTAAGAAGGGAATATATTATTATCGTGTAAAGGTTTCCGTCCGACCATAAACGGACGAGGGGTTACCGAGTAACTCCAAAAAAAGAGAATCTTCAAGGTAATAACCGCGAAGAGCGGACAGGCTCTGAAATACGGGTGTATGTTCGTTTTTTCGCGGTTTTTTTTGTTTAACGGAAAGGAGAAAAACGTATGACAGCGTTACCGATGGTCAAGGCTCAGATTTACTTAAATTTTGGCAGTCAAAAAGAGTTCGCGAGCCGGGTGGGTATGGGAGAATTGGATGTTTCAAGGGTGGTATGCGGAAGAAAAATTTTAATCCCTGCGGAACAGGCCAGGTGGGCTCAGGTCTTGAACGTCAAAAAAGATGTCCTGTTTCCGGAACAGGCGGAGGTTGCGAAAAATGGCTGAGAAAGTCCGATATCTGACAGAAAAAGAAGTCAGCCGGATTACAGGCCGGGGATTGTCAACTCTCCGAAATGATAGATCGCTGGGGCGCGGCTTGCCATTTTGTAAACTTTTAAGATCGGTCAGATATGAGCTCTCGGATGTGATCGCCTATATGGCCGAACGGAAGATTTATACCAGCGACTTTCCGGGGCCGGAAACCGGCGAGAAACAGGGGTAGGCTACCATGGATGTGAAAATTTGGGATAAAAACGGATACGCCAAAATTATCTCCATTAATCGCCGGAAAGCGGTCAGGGAAAAGTGCTTAAATTGTACCGCATGGTCGCCGGCAACGGTTTCATCTTGTGATCCTTCAAAATACCAGCAGCCCTGTCCCCTTCACCCTTTTCGATCCGGCCAGGGGAAACAGGACGCTAAAGCCAGAGAAAAGGCCATTAGAGATTACTGCCTTCGGTGTACGAATGATCAGCCCGGAGAAGTGCGGTTGTGTCCTTCAAAAACATGCCCCTTATTTCCATATCGTCAGTACAAGGTAGACCGGTCTATGAATATTGACCGAGAATCGCCAAAAAGCTTACCTGGAGGGCTCCTGGGGAACTTTCAGGCTGTAGGTAATACTAAGGTATAGGATAGCTAACTAAATAAATTTCTGGGGCACAGATATGGGTAATGATGATTTTATATCGGCGGTTAATCCAAGGCAAAAAATACCAGATGGAAAATATGACGTTGTATGCTTCAATTACGATTCGAGTTTTGTTTTTGGGAAGACGCGAAAAATATTTCTACACTTCCAAGTTATTGAGGGTGAGTACACAGGGATGAAACTTTTTATGGCATATAACGCGCCCTACGATAAGAAGTTCAGGCCAGGACATAAATATTATAAAGACTGGGTCATGGTGAACGGGTGGAATCCACCTTCACGAAATGCGACGATGTCACCACGCCTATTTTTGAAAAAAGCATACATGATTAAAACAAGGACGGTTAAACCCCTACGCAATAAGAAACCGATGCCGGTCCAGTTTCACTATTCGGTTGTGGATGAATTGGTTGAGGTGATAGCAGGCTAGAAGGATTTTCGCAATGACGAGTGATAGTAAAATAATTACTTTTTACCTTAACCTTAACCAGAACCACTACCTTAACCTATACCAGTACCAACTAAGTCATGTATCAAACACCGATGAATAAAGGGAATTATGCACTTTCGATGTCAGGAAAATAAAAGAGTTTGGGGTGACCTCAAGTTGATGGCCTCAAAATCAGGCACACTTACTTTCTTCAACGACCCGGGGTCTTAACCGGCCCCGGGTAAAGGTCATGTTTTGGTGTGCTTCTTTTGGTGCCCCAGAGGAAGCGGGTAAGGGTGGGTAAAAAGATAGTATGAACGAACCGATAAACATAATCATAGACAGCCGGGAGCAGCGGCCTTATCAATTCACCTTACCGGTGGAGGTGGCCGGGCTGAAGGTTGGTGATTATTCGCTGGCTGGTTTCGAGGCTGAGGTTGCGGTTGAGAGGAAATCCATTAATGATTTGATCGCCAGTCTTTCTTCTGGCCGGGATCGCTTCGAGCGGGAACTTGAGCGGGGCCGGGCCCTAGACTATTTCGCTCTGGTTATCGAAGCAGACATAAAAGACGTAATTCAGGGCCGTTATCGGTCCAAAATGAACCCTGAGGCCGCTTTTCAGTCTCTTTTGGCCTTTTCAGTGAGGTACCGGCTACCGGTTTTCTTCGCCGGTGACAGGCAGACCGGGCAGGAAATAACAGAGTCTTTGCTTGTCAAATACCATCGGGAAATTGAGAAGAGGTTGAAAGCGGTAGCATGAGTGCTCTTTCCCCTGCCCTGCTCCCGCCCGTCTTGGTCATTGAGTATAAAAAAAAGCAAAAAGCTTTGAGTTTTAACCTTCAGGGTTCGGGGGGCGAGGGGGTTGGCTCCACCCGCTTATGATACTACTTGATGGCCCGAGCGTTCGAGCATTTTGAATTTAGTTAAAATCAAAAACGAGGTAAATATGGCCGGTAAACCCAGAATTCCAGGCAGAAAAGAAACACGGGGCGGAGAACGTGGGGGGGCTGGCAGACCAAAGGGAATGGTTGACTCTACGCCGAGAAAAAAAAGGGGTTCCCCTAAAGCAGACATGCTTCCCACGGAAGAAATGCGGAAACGCTGGCGGGCGGCTGCAAGGAAATTTAAATCTGAGTTTGGAAACACCCCTGAATATTACATATTGAGACTAATTACAGATTCTGAGATTTTCCCCACCGCCCAGCTCTCAATTTTCAAAGAATATCTGGCCGCGTTTAATGATCCAATTGGCCCGAAGGTGGTAGCCGGGGCTACAATCAACAACTATCAGCAAAACAAATACCCTGGTTCCCCGGAATTACTTGAAGAGCATCCAGGAGCCGTGGTGGGCTTACCCAGATTGAAGTCGGATATGGAGTCGGCTGATGTGATAGATATTAAAAGTAAGGGGAGTGATAAAACCGGGGTTAAAAAAAGGAAATAAAATCACAATGTAGTTCATATTCCCCTCCCCATTCCCAACTCCAGACAGTCTGACTAGGTTTTTCGTTTGCCCCTTGAGTGGGTACCCGTGTTTCAGTTAGGGTCCACAGACTTCCACCATTTTTTGACGTAAGCTCATAAGATTTCAATACGTTGGACCACAGGCCAGGTGTTTCTTGCTGGAATAACCACTGGCCTTTCCTGATGTATCTAAACTTCAGATTGAATGTATTAATATAGAGACTACATGTTTGGCTTTCGTGATAATATTGGATATCAGACAATTCCTTCAGGGTACGCGCTGAAAGTAGTCGTTTATAATACCTTTTTAATTTTGGCCCCATGGCTGGATCATTTAAATACTTTTCAAGTTTTATTCTTACTTTGGAAGAAATCAGACCAGAAGGAATTTCTTTTTCAACTATCTTCAAGTTTCTTTCAAACTCTTTTTTGAATGCAGAGGGATTCTTTCTAAATTCAGCAACTAAACTTGGGTCTGCTTTAATCGCGTCTTCAACTGTATACGGCATCCTGACAGGTTTTGGAGGATTAATGCGCTTATGGGTAAACGCACAGTCAACATTCCTAGCATTGAGAGGATCAGGGGTGCACCATGCTTTCAAACTTTCTGCTCTATATTTTTTATAAACATGAATAATCAAAGGATATTCGATATCTTGTTTTGGAGGGTTCGCATTCTTATTAGGCTGGCTGGATGCAGTATAGCCTGATTTTACTGACGAAATCACAAGTATGACTGTAAATATCAATGCAATTTTCTGTAAATATTGGTACATTTCTCCCTTCCCCCTCTGTTTTTCATATCTTGTATCAGATTCAATCAGAATACGCCATTACGGAGTCTGAGTCAAAGCAAACCGATTTGATCCTGATGAACCGAAAAGCAGAGCCCTTGGAGACCGATACACATGAGGTCGGTCAAGTGAGTGATAAAACCTGGGCTTAACAGGCGCGATATGCCCCAGAATCGGCTTTTGGAGCTCGGGGAAGGGGTAAGGGATGGGTTGCTCGTAGAACGTGTTTTATAAGGGGCTTGGAGTGGCTATTCCCCGCCACAGTCGACCCCACTGGTAGGGCGCTGACTGGAGAACCAGGCTTTTCAAACTGAAATCGACTTATTTTGGGTTGTAGTCTTCGTTATGGATAAATAACAGCATTTTTAACCAGGCGATAGTGCCGATACGTTGGAGGTATCACCGCTTTCAGGATTGCCGGAATTCCAGCGATTTATGAAAGTCACTTTAAGAAAGTTTTAATATAATCATCTCGTTTTTTTGGGTTAAAAGCAAAAAAGAAAAGGCTGTCGTAAATGTAGAGTTCTATGGCCCTAATAAGATCCTGTATTTCTAGTTTTTGTTTATTTATTTTTTTTCTTGATGATTTGGTAAGATCACCAGTATGGATAAGATTACTTCGAATATCATAACCAAGCCTAATAGTATCAAAGATTTTTTTCCTTTGCCGATCATCTTTCCCTATTAAATTAGCACATGATATTGAGAGACGAAATATTAGCTCACCTTTATCACTTGGTAAATAAAGGATTTCGAGAATTGTCATTAAGTCAATAAAATAGTCTTGGTCGAATCTTCTCTCGGAAACGGCTTGATGATATTTTAGTAGTCTTTTGCATGCAATTTCCAACCAGGGATATGAAAACATTACCTTATGAAATTTATTCCAAAATTCAATAAATTCATCTATTTCTTTTTTCCGAATAATAGCTGGTTTTGGAGGATATTGAGGTAGGCTGACTAAACCATGAAAATGTGTTCCCTCAAATACTCGCCAAAAATTTTTAGCTGAAATACACCTCACACCATAATAGATAGGTGCCTTTTTAAATATTGATAAAGAAATTGCAAGACTATTAAAAAGCTTGTAGTGTTCAAGTGTTGGGATTCTACTGGGTTTACTTCTATTTTGATGAACTTCGATATCTAATATTGTATTTAAGTTACTGTGATAACTATAAGTACTACTGCCACTCATATCCCCATACAAGTTAATGAAAAGCTTATGATCATCTTCTGACATGCTCCGAAAAAATACATTGTTCTTTAACCTTATCTCTTTCCCTTTTTCAATTTTGACATTAAAGAAAGGAATCTTTATTGAAGATATTAGCTTTCTATAAATTCCATTTTCGATTTTATTATATTGATGTTTAATTAAATCGATATCCCAATTAAAAGTATCATCGGAACTTTTATAGAAAATATGTATCATTTCGGGAATTATATTTCCATTTAACTGGGATTCATCTTTGTCTTTAAATTTTTCTCCGACCACATCAACATATATAAAGGATCTTTTCAAATCTCGATATGCTGGCCAGTCTTTATATTCACTTAGTAGCTGTTGAGTTAAATCATAAAATGATATTGCCTTAACAATAACTTGATTTGGATAGTTGTCTTTATTGAATACTGTTGTTATCGCCAGTTTTTTCGGTAACTGTTCATCCTCAAGTGTAGATAAACTGGATTGAAGTGTTGTAAAAAATTCTATAAACGCTTTTTCAAATTTTTTATTTCTAACCGACATTTGTAATTACACCCCACTATATTAAAGATATAATTGTAATTTTATTGGCACATCAAGGATTAATAAATTCTCTTTTCGTAGAATCCCAGAAAATATATCCCCAATAGGCTCTTGGTTCGAAGCTTCGTTCTGCATTGTACTGTGCATTATCTGGAGAAAAAATGATGCATGACCCGGGAACTGGCTTCAACGGCTTCTTAGAGATACCTCGTATCGCCTGTTTATTAATATATGATCTGATCCGGTGATAGTTCCATGTATGGAAATGATTTGATAGATCGAAAATCAAGCATTCAGCCTGACTAAAGCCACCTACGCTCCTGTTTTCAAGGGCTAAAATAAGATCTTCATGCATATCTCGGATTTTATCGAAATAGATATCATGATATTTCTCCGCATCTTCCTTAAGCAGTTGCTTATACTGCATCATTTTCCGATTATGCTGATCATGCCTAACCTTGAGGTCGCATGCGATTCCATCTATCGATAGATCAGGTGTTGACAACTTGGTAGATGTTTTGACTATTTTCACGTCAAATCCTGATCTTTTATAGTGATAACAAAGCTTTGCTAAGCTTAAAGCGTGAGCTGTGTCCTCCCAATTGTTTCCCTGCGCTTTATTGAATTCAGAAATCAGATCAATTATATCAAATCCTAAATTGATCAGTTCATTGCAGAACAGATCAAAAATTATATAAACCGACGCTTCCTCAAATGGCGTTTTCAATCCCATCTCGACTATACGGCTATGGATATCAAGAAATTCTACTGGATCGATTCCGTAGGCTGATTTTACATTCAGGCCGCTCCTGCCGAATTTGATCATCCCTCCTTCTTCTGCAATAGGCTCTATTCTTGAAGTCATTTAATCAGGTTATCCCTATATTTCATAATGCCGTGTCCACAAAGAGAGCGCCGAGAACATAGACGCTCAGAAATAACATCACAATCTGCCAAATCGAGACCACTGGCTCGGATGTCACATTGGGTTCGTTCATCTCACGCGCTCATTAATCCCGATCCTGACCAAGTTTCTTTCTGCTGTTATTCTGAATTCGGGGAAAAGTCTACATCAAGACCTACTTCCCGACAAGCGATTTCGGTATCGAGAAGAACTTCGGCCAGCTTGAAATATCCAACCAGCGGCGACCAAGGCTTGCCAATTATATAACATCGTAAAACCCTATAGAACCAGTATTAATCCTTAGAAACGATTCTGGGGCGTTTTATTTTAGAGATACCACCCGCGCGCATACTGGCCGTATTGGGTGAAGTCCACCCACCTCGTCCTGCTGTTCCAATACTTCCCCGCGCACACAGGCATTTTTTTATTTTGGGGAATCCTGAAACCGGGACAAAAAAAACATTTCAGATCCCTTTTAAAATCCGCATAACCTGAAAATAAATTGATTCCTATGTGGTAAGGGATGTGGTAATGCAACCATACCACAAAATAAAAAGGGGCCACGATATGACGTAACCCCTTGATATTCTTTGGTGGAGATGAAGGGACTCGAACCCTCGACCTCTGGCATGCGAGGCCAGCGCTCTCCCAACTGAGCTACATCCCCATGTTCTATCTAGCGTCTGTCCAGAAATGAGGAATTTTTTTCAAGATCGAGGCGGACGAAAAAAATTGCCGCAGGCATATATTTTATATTCCGAGGATAATTTTTTTCGTCCAACAAAGAGATTGGGGAAAATAACC
>SDBT01016894.1_pt1 | contig 11539 bp, 6 predicted proteins | sample 2277101 | NCBI WGS metagenome assembly SDBT01 (sample SAMN10404973, study PRJNA504765) | marine sediment metagenome | isolation source: marine sediment core GS10_PC15, 103 cmbsf | place: Arctic Ocean: Southern Knipovich Ridge | collected 2010
CTTGGGGCGGGGCGATCTCATGACTTCGGCTGTTGCCCTTGGCTGGCAATCATGACGGCCGGCGCGAGGACCTCTTCGACGCGAGTGATCATCTAAGCAGGCGCCTCTCTTGGGTGGCCAGCCGCTTGTATCCGGCCGGCAGTCCGGACTCACGTGAACTGCTGCGAACGAATGAAGTATGCACATTCCCCCGCGGCCCTCAAACAGATTCAGTCCGCCTTTGGACGCCCTTGCGCCGGCTGGGAACGCGACCGGCCCGATGTGATCCGCTACTTGATGAGTTTTCGGGTGTTTCTCCAAGTGTGACCGGCCGATAAAGGGCCCGGTGGCCAAGAGAACGCCCCGCTCGTATGGAACCGTGATGACCAAGACCGCCCGCGTCATTCCGCTCGTCGCCGCCATGACCATGTTGGCAGGGTCCGCGCGCTGCAGCGCCCAGCTGCCCGCTCGCACCCAGCCAGCCGCTCGCACTCAGCCGACCAGCCGAAACGACGTCGCCGCCCGGTTTGCCGGCCGGGACGTCCTCTCCTGGCAGCACCGCAAGGTCAGTGGAAAGGACTCCCTGGTCTCGCCCACCCAGAAGGCGCCCGCCGGGCACGAACGAAGCCACCACCGCCTGGCCGTCCGCTACAGCGGCAAGGGGCCGGTGCAGTTGGGAGTAATCCACTCAAGCAGCGACAACTTGGATGCCGCTCTGGCCAAGAAGCATCTGTTCAGGGGATTCCGATCGGTCGCCAGCGGCCAGGAGATCCTCCTCAGCTCTCCCTATAGAGGGGAGCGATTCTCCTGGGTCTGCGTGCGCCCCGCCGAGGGCGTTGAGATCTCCGAGCTTCGATACACCTGCTGGCAGGGCGAGGGCACGCTGTACGGGCACGTGGGCCGGACGTTCGAGTTCGGCGGCGCCAAGCTGCCGTATCGGCTGATGTATCCCCGCAATTATGACCCGAAGAAGGCCTACCCGCTGGTCATCTCCGGCCACGGCAGCGGCGGCGTGGGCACGGACAACGTCCGCAGCATGGAGATGGTCATTCTCGGCCGTTACCTGTTTACCCAGTACTACTTCGACGAGGCCCTGGAGTGCTTCAGCCTGGTCCCCCAGATCCCGCCGTCCAAGGCCATCCCCAGCCCGTATTACCCCAAGGGCCCCCACGGCGCGCCCAGCGTCTACCATCCGTCCTACTCAGCCGTGAATGAGAACAACTGGCACGTCCAGGCCACGCTGGCGTTGATCCAGAGCCTGATCAAGAACGAGAAGATCCACATCGACCCGGACCGGGTCTACTACGCCGGCTTCTCCTACGGCGGCCGGGCATGCTGGGAATTCCTCAAGGCCGGGCGGAGCGTCTTCGCCGCCGGCATGAGCGCCGCCGGCTGGCCCATCGGCAGGCCGTACTCAGACCCAAAGGGGGAGTTCCTCAATCGCCTCAGGCTCGATGTCCACCGCTACAAGCACATCCCCGTGTATATCTTCGCAGGGGCCAAGGACAGGATGCGGTTTGGCAGCAAGGCCGTCCACCGGGAGATCCTCGCCGCGGGCGGCAAGAGCACCTACGTCGAGTTCCCCAACACCGAGCACGTCCCCTCGGCCCAGAAAGCCTGGGGCAACCCCAAGCACGTCGCCTGGCTGTTCGCCCAGACCCGCAAGAACAACCCGCCAGCGGGCAAGGACCCCTTCCCCAAAGGTCTCTACCACGCTCCGTAGCCCTACAGCCGCCCTCCCGTCGAGCGACCTGTGAGCAGACACCCGCCGGACATCCACGAACCCGTGCATATAAGAAGAGCAGAGGGTGCACGCCGCCCAGGCCGGATTGTTTTTGCCGGTCCGCCTCGGTAGAATCCCCCCAGCGTGCGTACTCCTTGATTCCCGGCCGATCGTTCTTCCAAGGGAGGATTCGGATGCGAGTGAGGCGGGTTCGTTTCTGCGTGGCCGCGATGACGGCCTTGTCCTGGAGTTCCTTGGCTTGCGCGGAGGCCGTCAAGATGGCTTCAGCCCCCCCAGCGTACAAGCGCGTGTCCGTGGCGAACTTCGGCGCGGTGGCCAATGACGGCAAAGACGACACCGCCGCCGTCGCACGGGCCATCGCCGCCTGCGTCCGGCGGCCGGGATCGGCTCTGGTGTTCCCTAAGGGGCGGTATGACTTCTTCAGCGCCGCCCGCCTGAACCCGAAGGTCCGCTACCAGATGACCATCGAGGGGGCCCGCAAGCTCGTCATCGACGGGCGCGGCTCGCGGTTTGTCTTCCACGGCAAGACCGCGCCGTTCCAGGTGGCCGACTGCCACGACATCACGTTCATGAACTTCACCATCGACTGGGAGGACCCGGTCTACTCCACCGGGATCATCACCCGCGCCTCCGACCGCAGCTTCGATATCGCCCTGCTGCGGGAATACAAGGGCGAAGGCGCCGAGAAAATCGAGTCCATCATTGAGTTCGACGCCGACACGCACCTGCCCAAGCGAGGCGGACGCGACGTACACGACCTGCCGCACTCGTCCAACCCGACCATCGGCAGCTACGAGAAGATCGACCCCAAGACGCTGCGGGTGGTGCTGCGTAAGAAGCGTAACATGTCCGTAGGGGCACGCGTGGTCATTCGTCATCAGGTGTACGTTTACAACGGGTTCTCCGTGCGGGACTGCCGCCGGCTGACCCTCCAGGACGTCACGATTCACCACGTCCCCGGCATGGGCATCTCCGCCCGACGGGTCGAGGACGTCCTGCTCAAACGCGTGCGCATGGTCCCGGCGCCGGGACGGATGTTCTCCATCTCCTCCGACGCGACGCATTTCTCCGAGTGTTCCGGCACAATCCGCATCGAAGACTCCCACTTCCAGGGCATGGGCGACGACGCCACGAACATCCATGGGTTCTTCCTGGATATCGTCGGCCTGGCCGACGAGCGCACCGTCCTGGCCAAGTGCAAGGACACCTGGATCATGCCGCCGGGCGTGGGCAACGTCCTGGAGTTCACCGACCCGGACACGCTCCTGCCGTTCGGCACCGGGCGGGTGGAGGCGGTGACCGTAAACCGGCGCAAGAAGATCCACCGGATCCGCTTCGCCTCGGCCCTGCCCAAGGCCGTGGGGGTGGGCACGTTCCTGGCCAACGCGACGCGCGCCCCGCGCGTCCGGCTGTCCGGCAACACCGTCCGGGGCAACCGCGCCCGCGGCTTCGTCATCAAGACGCGCGACGCCATCGTCGAGAACAACACCTTCGACTCCGTCTCCGGGGCGGGGGTGTTCGTGGCCGTGGAAGGGGACCACTGGCGCGAGTCCATCGGCACGCGCGACGTGATCATCCGCAACAACGTGTTCACCAACTGCAACGGCGGGCCCAGCCGGCGCTGGGCGGTCATCAGCGTGTTCGCCTACACCAAGGGCGTCAAGCAGGGCAAGGCGGGAGTCCACCAGAACGTGCGGATCGAGAACAACCGGATCGACGGAACCGACAACGCCGGCATCTTCGTCTCCTCCGCCGACGGCGTGATCCTTCGCAACAACAAGATCACCGCTTGCAGCCGAAAGCCGACGCGGCGCGAGGGCGTCTACGCCGTGTTCCTGATGAACTGCCGCAACGTGACCGTCACGGGCAATTCGCTCACCGAGCCCGGGGAGGGATTCGACCGGTCCGTCGGCATGGGATCCGGTGTTGAAAAGGACAGCGTGAAAATCGAGGGGAACAAGGGATTCTGACCCATCCGGAGACGGGGGACGGTTGACGAACGACGCGCTGTACGGTGCGCGTCTGAAGGAGGAGAAGACCCATGCGTGCGTGGACAATTCCTGGGGTGATTGTAATGTTGCTGTCATGGACGGCGGGCTGTCAGGCCGTCGATGTCTGGGCCACCACCGACGGCGTGCGTGTCAACCCGGAAACCGGCCGGTACATGGAGGACCGGACCGACGTCCACAAGGACTACCCTACCGGGGACTACCGAAAGGCCAACCCCGTGTGGAACGCCGCCGGCCGGCGCGTGACCCTCAAAGCCGCCCGCAACGAGTTCGTCGCCTTCCAAGTCGTCGTGGAAGCAGACCGGCCCGTCTCCGACATCCGGGTCCGTTTCGACAGCCTGCGCGGCCCCGACGGAAAGATCATCGCCGGCAAGCACGTGGCGATGTTCAAGGCCTGGTACATGCACGTGCTCAAGAAGTCCACCGGCTACCAGAAGACTTCGCTGGGTGTGGGCTGGTACCCCGACGCCTTGATGCCCGTCCCCGCGGGCCGGCCCCTGGCCTTCAACATTCCCGACGCCCGCAATCGCATCGGACCCAGCCAGCGCAACCAGACCGTCTGGGTCGACGTATACGTCCCGCGCGACCGCCGCGACGCCCCGCCCGGCGCCTACACGGGCCAGCTGGCGGTCTCCTGGCCCGGCGGCAGCCGGACGCTTACGGTGACTCTGGAGGTGTGGGACTTCGCTCTGCCCGATGAGATCCACTGCAAGGGCGACATCTGGAACGGCACCCTCAGCCGCATGACCCCCGAACGGGAGCTGCTTTACTACCAGATGATGCACCGCCATCGCCTCCAGCCGGGGGTGTGCTACTACCAGCCGAAGGTCCTCACCGAGGGAACGAAGGTCAAGATCGAGTGGGGCCCGTACGACCGCCGGATCATGAAGTACCTGGACGGAACGGCCTTCACGAACGAGCACGGCTACTGGGGGCCCGGGTACGGGCTTCCCATCGAGCACATCGTGCTTCCCTTCCACGACAAGGGCTGGCCGTGGACGAAGGCGGCCGTGGGCACACCGGAGTTCGAGGCCGTCTGGGTGGAAACCGCCCGACAGGTCAAGGCCCACTTCGACGCCGACCCCCGCCGGCGGAAGGTCCGCAAAGTCGTCTTCCTCGGCGGACTGGACGAGTCCTACAACGAGAAGGCCTACGAGAAGATGCGGTACTACTGCGACCTGCTCCGCAAGGGAATCGGCCAGGGCTGGTTCCAGTACCGCATCGACGGCGGCTACTCGTGGAAGGCCATGGAGAGCCTCAAGGACCACGTGGACCTGTGGGTCTGCCACACCATCGGCTTCGACGAGAAGAAGATGGCGCACTTCCGCGAGCAAGGCGTGGAGCCGTGGTTCTACGGGCCGATGATCTACGAGCGGTGGGGCAACGCTTCCTGCGGGTCGAACACCTTCACCGACCTGGACCTGCTCACCTCCCGCGGGATCGGCTGGGTGGCCTGGAAGTACAAGTGCGGCTACTGCCAGTGGGAGTTCGACGCCGTCTTCCATGACAAGAAGCAGATCTGGAAGCGCCACCAGGCCGGCGACAAGGACTGGTGGGAGGCCATGAACGTCAGCTTCAGCCGGAACAAGTACAACGGCAGCGGCCTGCTGATCTATCGCGGCACCAAGGAGATGACCGGCTCGACGGATCCGGTGGCGAGCATCCGCCTCAAGGCCCACCGGCGGGGCTTCCAGGACTACGAGTACTTCTGGCTGCTGGCCCAAGCGGGCCAAGGCGACAAGGCGGACGCCATGGTCGACGAGATCGTGCACGGTAAGCCCTTCGGCCGGGCGTCCCTGCGGAAAACCGAGATCTGGAAGAATAACCCCGAAGCCTGGGACGCTGTCCGCGTCCGGGTCGGGGAGATGCTCAGCGGAACCTCGTCGAAGTGACCGGGCCGACCGGCGGGAATACGGTAGACAGCCGATCGAGAAAACGCGATCATTCCACGCCTGCGGAATGTGTAACCTCTCGCTTTAGGAGCAAGCGAAACGCATGAAAGAGCTTCCCGAATTGACCCTCGGCGTTCAGTACTACCGCCAGCCGACCCCGCTGCCCAGCGAGTGGAAGCGGGACCTGGCGGCCATCAAGAAGATGGGCATCGACCTGATTCAGCTTCGCCCCCAGTGGCGCTGGGCCGAACGCAACGAGGGCGAGCTGGACTTCGACGACCTTGACCGAATCCTCGATGTCATACCCAAGTACAAGCTCAAGGTCATGATCAAGCCCTACCTGCCGACCGCGCCGGAGTGGATCTTCGACAAGTACAACGGCAATCGCGTCAAGCCCAACGGGGAGGTGCTGCTCCCGCTGACCTACGGCGCGACCTACATCGGCGGCTTCGCCCCGTGCTTCGACCAGGACGTCGTCCGCCGCAAGGCCAATCCGTTCCTGCGGGAATTGGTCAAGCGCTACCGCAGCCATCCCAATCTGGTCGCGTGGAATGCCTGGAACGAGCCCCGGTCCAGGCCGTCGTGGGACTGCGCCTGCAAGGACTCGCTGCGAAAGTGGCGGGCCTGGCTGAAGGACAAGTTCGGCACGATCGAGGCCCTAAACGAATACGGGGGCCTGTGCATCCCCGGACACGGCGCGGACTTCAGCCACGTCAAGCCGCCGGTGATCTGCAACGATTACCTGGGCCTGATCCTCTTCCGCACCTGGCGGGCGGAGATGGTCGCCGACCGCATCAAGTGGGTGGCCGACGAGATCCGCAAGCTGGACAAGGATCACATCATCATGTCCCACGCCGGTTTTTCATCGGTGCTTCAGGACGCGGTGGAAGACGTTAGCAACGACTACCAGAACGCCCGGGTCGTGGACATGTACGGTTCGAGCTGCCCCAACCGCAAGGCGGACATGCCGCTGCTGGCGACCCAGCCGGTGGCCTACGAGGCCGCCACGGTGGACCTGCTGTGCTCCCGGCTGCGCGGCGTCAACAGGGACCGGCCGTTCTGGATCAACGAGATCTACGGCAACCACCTCGGCTGGATGGGCGAGATGGAGCCGCGCTACTTCCGCCAGACGACCTACCACGCCCTGGCCAGCGGGGCCAAGGGCATTCTCTTCTGGCAGTTCCGCTCGGAACGGCTGACCACGGAGAGCTTCGACTGCGGCTTGACGCGGATCAACGGCGAGCCGACCGACCGCAGCCGGGAGGTCGCCAGGCTCGCTCGGTTCTTCCAGGCCAACCGCGCCGAGGTCGGCCCGGCCAAGTCGCCCAAGGCCCGGATCGCCATTCCCTACGATCAACGCTCCGACATGATGAGCCGGATCGAGTTCGCCACCGTCGGGATCTTCGGCGTCCGCGAAGGGCTGATCGAGGCCTACCCGTACAAGTCGTCCCTTCGCGGCATGCACCTGGCCCTTTGGGAGTTGGACGCCGAGGTGGACATCGTGCCTTCCGAGGAGTTCGAGAGCCTGCTGGACTACGACATGGTCTACCTGCCGTGCCCGCGCATCGTCACGGACGACATGGTCCAGGTCCTCAAGAAGTTCGTCCGCAAGGGCGGCCTGCTGGTTTGCGATCCGTCCCCGGGCATGCGCGACACGAAGGGCTGGCTGACCACCGAGGTGACTCCCAAGGCCCTGGAGAACCTTTTCGGCTGCCGGGAGATCAACCGGGTCCTGACGGAAGAAGAGAGGACGCTCACGATCGGCAGCGCGAAGATCACCTGTCCGCCGGAGCTTTACCTGACCCGCCTGGAGGTCCGCAACGCAAAGACCGGCGGCAAAGTCGTGGGCCGATATGGCAAGGACGAGCCCGCCGTGGTCACGGCCACGCGCGGCAAGGGCCGGACGGTCCTGTTGGGCGCGCCGTTGGGAGAGATCTACTTCCACACGCGCCAGAAGGCCATCCTGGACTACCTCGCCCGGCTGCTCAAGAGCCAGAAGATCCCCACCGGCAAGCTGCTGGACTCGGCCGAGCCCGATCTGCGGGCGCGGCGATTGATCGCACACGACGGCGGCGAGATCGTGTTCGTCTTCAACTATCGCAAGACGCGCGCCCGGGCCGGCATCCGCGCCCGCGGCATGAACAGTTGCAAGGAACTTACGGACCTGGGGCTGAAGCTCCGCAAGGAGAAGGACTGCTTCGTCGCCCAGGTGCCGCCCGAAGAAGTGCTGATCGTCAAGCTGAGTTGAGCGGCCATCCCGGCTGCGCAGGAACGAAAGGTGCACCGTCATGACCAGAGCAACCGTAGAGGCGTGGGCGTGTGGCGACGGGGTCCGCGTGAATCCCGAGACCGGCCGGTACTTCGAGGATCGCACCGACATCCACGCCGACTATCCCACCGGCGACTACCGCCAGTGCAACGGCGTGTGGGACGCATCGGCCTCTCGGGTGTCTCTGCGGGCGGCCCGCAACGAGTTCGTGGCCTTCCAGGTCGTCGTCGAGGCTGACGGGCCGGTCTCGGGCGTGACCGTCGAGTTGGACCGGCTCACCGGTCCCGGCGGGGCCGAGATCGCCGGCAAGCACGTCGCCCTGTTCCAGGCCTACTACGCCCACGTCACGCAGGCCTCCACCGGCTACGAGGATACCTCGCTGGGAGCCGGCTGGTACCCCGACGCGCTGCTGCCGGCCGGGGACGGCCCGCTGCAATTCGACCTGCCCGATCCGCGCAACGCGATCGGCTCGACCCAGCGCAACCAGAGCGTGTGGGTGGATGTTTTCGTCCCGGCAGAACGCGACGCCGCCCCGCCAGGCAGCTACGGCGGCAAGCTCGTCGTCACCTTCCCCGGCGGGCGGCAGGAAATCGACGTCGCCCTGGAGGTGTGGGACTTCGCTCTGCCCGAGGAAATCCACTGCCGCGGGGATATCTACAACCGCTCGTTGCGGGAGATGCCCCCCGCCCAGGAGCTGGCCTATTACCACATGGCCCACCGCCACCGCTTCCACCCCGGCGTGCCCACCTACAAGCCGGTCATCGAGGTCGACGGCACCGACGTGAAGATCGACTGGTCCGAGTACGACGCCCGCTTGACGAAGTACTTCGACGGGTCCGCCTTCACCGAGGCCAGCGGCTATTGGGGCCCCGGGCGCGGCATGCCCATCCCCCACGTGATCCTGCCCTTCGACATCAACAAGCGCAACGAGACCGGCCGGGCCTGGCCGATTCCGCTGCCCGACGAGGGACGGACCGACGATTACGAAGCCGTGTGGGTCGAGGCCGCCCGGCAGTTCCGCGAGCACTTTGAGGCAGACCCCACCTGGCGGAAGGTCCGCCGCATTGTCTTCCTCGATGGGCTCGACGAGTCCTACAGCGAGGAAGCCTACGAGAAGATGCGCCACTACTGCGACCTGCTCCGCCGCGGCATGGGCGAGGGGTGGTTCCAGTACCGCATCGACGGTGGCTATTCCCGGGAGGCCATGGAAACGCTGTGCAAACACGTGGGCCTGTGGATCTGTCACACGATCGGCTTCGATGCCGAAAAGATGGCCCACTACCGCAAGCTCGGGGTGGAGCCGTGGTTCTACGGCCCGATGATCTACGAGCGCCAGGCCAACTCCGCCTGCGGGTCCAACACCTTCACCGATCTGGACCTGCTCACCTGCCGCGGGATGGGCTGGGCCGCGTGGAAACACCGTTGCGGATACTGCCAATGGGAGTTCGACTCCTTCTGGGACATGGACACCGACCGGTACGACCCGGTCCTGAACTGGACCGAGGCGATCAACTTCCGCAAACGAGGCAACGCCTTCAACGGCAGCGGCCTGCTGATCTACCGGGGCAGCTTCATCGGCACCACGGACCCCGTGCCCAGCATCCGCCTCAAGGCCCATCGCCGAGGCTTCCAGGATTACGAGTACCTCTGGATGCTGGCCGACAGCGGCCGGGAGGCCGAGGCCGACGGGATTGTCGACTCGATCATCCACGCGCTGCCGTTCGGCCGACAGAGCGTCGGCAATACGGAGATATGGAAGAACGACCCCCAGGCGTGGGAGCAGGCCCGCTCGCAGGCGGGTGACCTGCTCAGCCAGGCTGCGTCCTGAGGCGGCGGAGGCGTCTGAAGCATGTTTCGCAACAGGCTGATCAGCTACGAGGGCGCCGGCGGGTTCATCCTGGACTGGATGATCACCGGCTTTTTCCCCGGCCGGACCGTCGGCGGCAGGGCGCCCAACCTGTTCGATGCCAAGACCAGTCGCCACTGGACGAAGGATTACCTCAAGGCCTACGGGGGCGAGTCCGCCGTTCGGGGTATTCCCAGGCCGCGCGGCATCGGCCCGATCGAATGGCTGCCCCTGCAAGCCCCGAAGTACTACCCGAAGCTCCAGCTCGGCTCGTTCCGACGCGCGTACGGCCAGCTCGATCAGGCCTGGCCGGCGAAGTGGGACCACATCTGGTACGCCTTGGCGGTCATCGAGTGCGACACGGCCCAGCAGGCCGAGCTGCGCTTCTGCGGGCACGACGGCCACCGGCTGTGGTGGAACGGCCGACTCGTCGATGAAGAGCATTCCTGGCACAAGGTCATCTTCGACTACCGCACCGCGGCTGTCCGGCTTCGGAAGGGCCGCAACACGATCCTGTTGAAGCTGGACCGTTTCGGCCTGGTGGCCCGGCTGACGGGCCCGACAGGCAAGCGGCTGACCGGAACGGTTCGGTCGCTGTCGCCGGCCCGGCCGCGACCCGAACCCCCCGGCACCTTCGACCAGATGGCCCGGTACTCGCGGACGCTGAAGGTGACAATGCCCTGCCGGGCGAAGACCCCCGCCCAATTCCGTCGCTGGAAGCGCGCCGCCCGCGCCCACTTTCGCACGGCCATGGGCGCGCTGCCGCAAGCCGGCGCCGGCAGGGCCCGGCTCATCGAAAAGGCTACCTGCGACGGATACACCCGCTACTGCTACCACCTGACCCGCGAGGCCGGCACGCAGGTGCCGGTGTACGTTCTGGCCCCGGACAAGCGCCGGTTCAACGGCCGGACGATCATCTGCCCCCACGGCCACGGCCAGGACGAACGGGTCCTGGCCGGAATCGACCCGGCCCCCCGGCCCCGCGGTAACTGGTGCGGACCCTTCACCGGCAACTACGCCGAGCTGCTCGCCCGGGCGGGGTTCCTGACGGCCTGCTGGTCCGAGCGCGTGCTCTCCAGAACCCGCTCCGATATGTTCGACCGGCTCGACCGCGATCCCTGCAACATGGCCGGACTGTGCGCACTGTCGGTCAGCATGACGCTGCCGGGCCTGCACCTGTACGATCTGCATGGCGTAACGGACTTCGTCATTGCCCGCCATAGCGCGAACCCGCGGCGGCTGGGACTGACGGGACTGTCCGGCGGCGGGACCATGACCTACCTGGCCGGCGCCTACGACGAGCGGTTCAAGGCGGTCGCGCCGTTCTGCGGCATTCACAGCTATGCCGATTACGCCCGCTGCTTCAACAACTGCGGCCAACAGATCGTACCCAACCTGTACCCGACCCTGGACGTGGGCGAGTTGCTGTGCATGACGGCGCCCAGGCCGCTGCTGCTGGGCCAGGGCCGCCTCGACGCGACCTTCAACATCTTCCTGCTGGGGCGACTTGCCCGCCAGGCCCGCAAGGCCTACGCTGCGCTGGGCGCCGCCGACCGGGTGGAGCTCCATCTCCACGAGCACGCACACCAGTTGGACGTGGACGCGGCCGCCGATTTCTTCCTTCGTCACCTGTGAGGATCCTTCCTCGGACTGATTGGGAGCGCAAAGAAACATGACCAAACGCAAGCCCCGCAAGGCCAACCCCCTCGTCGCCCCGGACGCCGTCCTGCGACGGCTGGAGAAGCTGCGAAAGCCCATGGTGGACTTCGCGGTGAAGTTCTGCTCCATCGACACGACCAA
>SDBT01016895.1_pt1 | contig 11538 bp, 13 predicted proteins | sample 2277101 | NCBI WGS metagenome assembly SDBT01 (sample SAMN10404973, study PRJNA504765) | marine sediment metagenome | isolation source: marine sediment core GS10_PC15, 103 cmbsf | place: Arctic Ocean: Southern Knipovich Ridge | collected 2010
GGATGATGACATCAAGGGCCTCATCATCTCCGGCCTTGATGACGGCTCTGCGCTGATCGAAATGCTGCTGGCGGCGGACAGGCTTGATGAGGCGCGAGCACTCGCCGAGACGGAAGACGGCGTCATTGATGAGACCTATAGAGTTGCATTTATCCTCGCCTTTGCCCGGACTGGCCAGCAAGCCCAAGCCGAGCAACTCACCGAAAGCGCTCGAACGCCGGCCCAACGGGCCATTTACTACTCCGCCCTGGCCAGAGGGCTGGCCGCCCGGGAAGATGGCGAACTTGACGATTCCCCGTGACTTGGCGGGAGAACAGACTGCCGTTGACATGGAAATCCGCATGGAACATACCGAGGGGCTCGGAAGGCTGGCTGAGGTGTGGGTGGACGGCACGCCGCTGGCCGTCTGCGACGGCGTCAGCGCAGCCGACAGGCCGTCCCGCCCCGGCCTGATGGGCGCGGTGCGGCTTCAGTACGTCAGCCAGCAGGGATTCTCGTTGGAGCTCGCGACCGCCGAGAACCCCGGCGGAAAGAAGTTCCTGGACCCCGTCCACCAGTGGACCTACGTCGGCTACGGCCAGGTGGTTTCGCTTATGCCGGTAGTCATCGATTTCGGCCTGGTGCAGATGGAAGACGCCCACTGGGTGACCGATGAATCGCTCATCGGGCAGTACGTGGCCGTGCCGATCGACCGCCTGGAGATCGTCCCGGCCAGCGCCCCCGACTGGCCCGAGGAGATCGGATAATCGCTATGGGATCCGTCACCGCGTACATCGCCATCGGCGGCAATCTCGGCGACCGGGAGGCTACGCTGAGCAGAGCCGTCGAGCTGATGGACGAAGTCGACGGCGTGGCCGTCAAGCGCAGGTCCGAACTGGTCGAGACCGATCCCGTCGGGCCCGGCGAGCAGGACAAGTACCTCAACGGCGCCGTGGAGATTGAGACGTCGCTGGCCCCGCACGACCTGCTAGCCGCCCTTCAGGCCATAGAAGTGCAGCTTGGCCGCGACCGCGCCAGCCAGCAGCGATGCGGACCACGAACGTGCGACCTGGACATTCTGCTGATGGGCGACATCGTCATGGGCGACCTGGAGCTGACCATTCCGCACCCGCGGATGACCGAGCGGATGTTCGTGCTGGCGCCACTTGCTGAAATCGCCCCGGACGTCGTCCACCCCGGCTGCGGCAGGACGATCGCGCAACTGCTGGTCGACTGGGAGAGATGGGTGTGAGCGCCAAGCTCATCAGCGTCATAGGCCCACCGGCTGTCGGCAAGACGACGCTGGCTGAGTGGTTCGCGGGTGTCCTTCCGGCTGCATTCATTCGCGAGGATTACGCGGGCAACCCGTTCCTGGCTGACAGCTACACGGGCGACCGCCAAGCCTGCCTGCCCGCCCAGCTCTATTACCTGATGTCGCGCGTGAGCCAGCTTTCCCGCACGGCCTGGCCGACCGATGGGGCGGTCGTCAGCGATTACGGCTTCTGCCAGGACCGCATATACGCCGCGGCCAAGCTCGACGCGGACGAACTGGCGCTGTACGACCAGTTGGCCGGGCGGCTGGACGGGCTGGTCGTGGCGCCGAGCGTGGTCGTGCACCTGGACGCATCGGTGGCGACGCTGCAGGCGCGAATCGCCGCACGGGGCAGGCAGTTCGAACGGGCCATGGACGAGGCCTTTCTCTCGCAGATTCGCCGTTCGTACGATAACATTGACGGCGAGCTGGGCTGTCCGGTGATCCGCGTCGACTGCGAGGTCGTGGACCTTCTCTCGCCGGCCGACCGGCGTGGGGTGCTTGAGCAGGTGAAATCAGTATTAGGAAAACTATGAGAATCGTCACGACCATCGACGAGGCCCGCTCGTTTGTCAGCCAGGCCCGGGCCCGGGGCAAGCGCGTGGGCCTGGTGCCCACGATGGGCGCCCTGCACGCGGGGCACTTCAGCCTGATCGAGGCTGCCGCCGGCGAGTGCGATTTCGTGGTGGTGAGCATCTTCGTCAATCCCACGCAGTTCGGCCCTGCCGAGGACCTGGCCGCTTATCCCCGCACGACAGAGGCCGACCATGCCGGCTGCCGGGCGCGCGGCGTGGACATGATCTTCCAGCCAAGCGTCGAGGAGATGTACAGCCGCGGCGGACTGACAGAAGTGACGGTAAGTCAGCTAACTGACACGCTTTGTGGCCGGTCGCGTCCGACGCACTTCGCCGGCGTGTGCACGGTGGTGGCCAAGCTGTTCCACATCATTCCTGCCGATCGGGCGTACTTCGGCGCGAAGGACTATCAGCAGGTCGCTATCATCAGGCAGATGGTGGCGGACCTGAACTTTCCCATCGAGATAATCACCTGCCCGACCGTTCGCGAGCCGGACGGCCTGGCGATGAGCAGCCGAAACGCCAATCTGAGCGCGGCTGAGCGCAAGCAGGCGCCTGGGCTGCACTCGGCGCTGCTTCTGGCGGCGGAGACGATCCGCAAGGCTCACCCCGCGGCTGAGGAAGTCGTCGCGGCCATCATAGCCCACCTGTCAGACCGCGCGCCCGACGGGCAAATCGATTACGTACAAATTGTCGACCCTCAAACGCTGGCGGACGTAGAACAAACAGGGCGTCCGGTACTGGTCGCCCTGGCGGTCAAGTTCAGCTGCGCGAGGCTCATCGACAACATGCTGGTGGACGGCCCTTCGGCATGCCTCTAGAATGTCGTCTGGCTATTGGCGGGCTGGTTGCATTCGTTCCTGACAAGGTTGTGAGACTAATGCTGCGGAAAATACTTCGGGCCAAGATTCATCGAGCGACGATTACCGAGGCCCAGCCTGATTACGTCGGCTCGATCACGATCGACCGCGACCTGATGGACGCCGTGGACCTGGCTGCCGGTGAGTGCGTTCTGGTGGCGGACATTGACACGGGGTCGCGCTTCGAGACTTATGTTTTCGAGGGCGATAGGGCCAGCGGCGTGATATGCATCAACGGCGCGGCGGCGCGGCTGGTCAATGTCGGCGACAAGATTATCATCATGGCGTTCGGGTATGTCGACTCGGCTGAACTCCCCGGCCACAAGGCGCCTGTCGCGCTGGTCGATGAATCGAACCGCCTGACAAGAAAAATCTGAGCGATCACGGCTGTTGCACCGATAAGTATTGGAAGCGACGTGTGGTGCTTCGATAACGGCACGCCGTATCCGGCCGGCCTGGCGCGTGCGTCGGGCGAGCTTGACCGCGCACGTCAACGTTGGACGACGGCCACATCGACAGACAGCGGACCTAACGGTGACGAAAGGAACCGACATGAGCATTCGATCACTCATAATCGCAGTTGGAATTGCGGCGGCGTTGACGGCGCCCGCGCCGGCACAAGACGCCGACCCAATGGCTCTGGCGAGCGAAATCGGCAACGCCAGCCTGGGGGTGGTTACATGGGAAATGGACGAGGGCGCCGGCCCACAAAGGTTCACTGCGCTGGGCGCGTGCGTCCGGGTCGACGACGAGGGCCGAGGGATACTGATGGCACTGGGGCTCAGCGCCAGCGCCGCCCCGGAAGATTTCATGAACATCCGGGTGATCCTGCCTGGAATCGACGGCGCAGAGCTAAAGGCGACGCTGCTGGGCGTCGATCCGTACACATCGCTGGCCTTCGTACGGACGGAAGAGCCGCACGACTGGAGCCCCGTCGAGTTCGCCGGCCAGGCCGGCGTGTCGGTCGGGGACGAAGTGTTTTCGGTGGGCCTGATGTCGGCTGAGCTCGGCCGCCGGCCGTACGTCGGCAAAGCGTACATTTCCACGTCAATTCGCACACCCGACATGGTCTTCGTGGTCGCCGGGGGCTCGCTGACCGAAGTCGGGTCGCTGGTCTTAAACAGAAACGGCGTGGTGATAGGCTTGGTCGGGCGACAAATGTTCAGCGCCCACGAAATGGTGTTGCAAGGCCGGCGGATCAACGTCCCCCTGCGAGGCCGGCAGTGGACGGACTCCTTCCTGCCGGTTGATGGGTTTGTCGAAGTTCTTGACCGCATACCCACAAGTCCCGACGCGGTCCGCCAGGTACCGTGGATCGGCGCGCTGAACGTCGAATCCGTCGAGCAGGAGCTCTGGATCGGATACAGCCTGTCGAGTCCGGGCGTGAGGCTGCACGACGTCATACCGGGCTATGCCGCCGCCAATGCCGGGCTGGTCGACGACGATATTATCGTGAAGATCAACGGTGAGCCGCTGGAAATGCTGGCCACCCCGGACCTGACGGCTGGGCTGATGATCCGCAACCTGTCGCAGCGAGGCGTCGGTGGGGAAGTGACCATCGAGTTCGTTCGCGACGGCGTGACGGACACTACCACCATGGCGCTGGCGCCCTGGCCCATGCGTCCCAGCCAGGCGGAGCGTTACATAGACGTATCCCTCGGCATCCGCGTGAGAGAGAAAGTTGAGCTCGACCGGTACATCGACCCGACCCCGACGGCCGACGTCCAGGGGCTGATAGTGATGTTCGTCGCCCCCAACAGCCCGGCGGATCGCTACGGCATGAAGGCTGGTGACCTGATCCTGTCCATCGGAGGTCAACCGGTCAGGACGATCGAGGTGTATCAGGAATTGATAGAGGAGCAACAGGCGACCTCCATCACCAATTCCATCGATATACTGGTCCAACGCGGAGACCAGAACAAGGCGATCAGCATTCGTCTTAACTAGGCGCCGCGGATGCAACGCCGGCGGCGCCGCAGTAGGCAAGGATGCGCGATGAGACGATGCTTGGTGGCGATACTCTTGGTAGCTTTGGCTGGCCCACTGTCGGCCCAGACCGGGCCGCCCTCAGCCGCGGACCTGTCGGCGCCCGAGGCCGTCATCGCCGCCCAGAGCCTGGCCAATTCGGCAATCGGCCTGGCGCATACGCCCGGCGTGCCCGGCCGAGGAAGGCGACTCGTGATCCTAGCCGAGTTCGCCCTGCACGTTCAGCCCGACGACCAGGCAGTCAACCGCATCCTGGCCGACGTATATCTCATCCAGGGCGATTCCGCCCACGCCGCCCAGATGCTGCGGCAGTGCCTGTCGGCCAGCCTCGAGGACTACAACCTGTTGATGCAGTGGCTGGCGTCGAGCTTGGCCTCCTTGCAGACCGCCGAAGCCAGGCTGAGCTTTCTCGACAGCGTCATCCGCGATGAATCCCTCCCTCCATCGATCCGCGCCGAGGCGCTCGTGCAATACGCAGAAGTCCTGATCGGCCGCGGCGATGACGACGACGTTGAAGAGCTCTTCGCCGCCGCGATCCAACTCGATCCGTACCACTACGGCGCGCTGCAAGGCTGGACGGACCTCCAAGAGTCCATGAGCGTCGTCGACAGGGCCAATCTGATGTTCCGCATGTTGCGCGGCTCGCCGCTGGACGCCAACGTCGCTCACGACCTGGGCCTACTGATGGGGTCGATCGGACTGTGGAAGGATGCGGTGACGTTCTTCGACCATGCCTGGGCTATCGCATCGCGCGACGTGGGGGTCGACGCCATTCCCCACACCTGGGTGGTGGAGTACGCCAACGCCATGATCGATGCCGGCCAACTCGAAAGGGCCGTCGACACCTTCCAGCCCATGCTGGAACGCTACCCCAACAGCGTGGACCTGCGGGCGCTGCTGGTGGAGGCAAACCTGGGCCTGGGCGACAACGAGCGGGCCTTCGAGTTGGTCAACGAGATAGAGCGGACCTACCACCCCGTTTCTGATGACATCGATCTCGGCAGCTACGACGTCGACATGGCCATGTTCTACCTTACCACCAGGCCCGACGATCGCCTGGCGATGGCCCATGCGCGCGGGGCCATGCAGGGCACCGACGCCGAGCAACGGCAGTCCGTGGTGCTTCAGCGGCTGCTGGGCGGGGCGGAACTGGTGGCCGGCGCGATAGACTCCGGCGTGCGACGCCTGACGAACATACAGGACACCGACATCTATGCCTCCGTGTTCCTCGCCTCGCACTACTTCAGTAACGACCAGCCCGAGCTCGGCCGGCAGGCGGTGCTGACCGGCGCGAAGCTGGGCCGCAGCGGGCCGGCGTTCCGTCGGCTGGACTCCATGGCCCGTCAGAACGACGTGGCTATACCGACCGTAGCCGGGGCCGCACAGATCAGCCGGATGATTTTGGCATTCAACGATCTGTACCTGCAAATGGGGCTGCATCCCGAGCGGTTCGTTGAAGTCAGCATTGTCCCGCCGGACCGTCCGTTCGCTGTCGGTGAACCTATCGTCTTGACGATGCTGCTGCACAACGCCGGCCCGATCCCCCTGCCCGTCGGGCCGAACGGTCTGTTCGAGCCGACCGCAGCGGTGCAGGTGAACCTTGCCGGGCTCTGGGAAGAACCGATTCTTGTGACCAGCCTTCCTCTGGCGGTATGGCCCTCGCCGCATCAACTGGAGCCCGACGAAACCGTCCGCTGCCGAATACGCCTCGACGTGGGCCGACTTGCCAGCATCCTCGCCGCCCACCCGCTCAGCGAGATAACGATGACCGTCAGTGGGATTTTCGATCCGGTGCAGCGAGATAGCGAACTGTCGGGCTCACTGCCGGGGGTGGGTATCGAGCCCGTCACCGTTACGCGGTCGAGCCTGATCGACATGGTAGGCAGCGAGGACGTCGATCTGGCGGCACAGGCAGCCCAGGATGCAATGGCGACGATCGCCGCCGACATCTTCGGTGGCGATATCGCCCTGCGCGTGCGGGCGGCTAGACAGGTCGGGGCCCTGAAGGTCTTCCTTGCCCGCGTGGAGGCAGGCGAGGCCGAGGCCCCTGACAGCCTCCCGCGCGAGACCATACGCGGCCAATTGGCCGAGTACCAGCAGAGCCTGCTTGGCGATGGATCCGCCGTGGTGCGAGCGGAAATGATCCATTCGCTGCACTTGGCCAGCGTAGCCGATCGGGCGATGGTCCTGCCGGTCGGGGTGAACGATCCGTCACCGCTGGTGAGGCTGCGAACGGCGGAACTGCTGGGCACGATGGACGACCGCACGTCTCGCCAGATGCTGGCAAGGCTGGCTGACGACCCGGACCCGCTGGTGGCGGAGATGGCTGGCGTGTTCCTTGACGGAACGGAATACGAGACGCCCGCCGATGAGTCAGACGACGCGACCTCCGACGAGCCCGCAACTCCGCGGACACCCGTCGAGCCGGACGATCAGCCTGGTCAGCCGGACGATCAGCCGGACGACCAGCCTGGTCAGCCGGACGACCAGCCCGATCAGCCGGACGATCAGCCTGATCAGCCGGACGACGAAGACAGCTCCACAGGCCAAGGCCAGTAGCCCGCCGCCCCTGCCCTTCCCGCCAGCCCTCACGGCCGGACCTTGCGATATCATATTGCCGGAGGTACCCTTGCGTGGCGGCTGACACACCAGACCACCCGCCGCATACCGGCATGATCGATAAACTAGTCCATATCTGTCGGGGCTTGTTGTCCCGCCCGTCCTATATGCTGCTGGCGGCAAGCGATGATGAACTGTCCCGGCAGCCGCCGCAGCGGTTCGTCCACGCCTGGTGGGGGCTGTTGCTGCTGTCGCTGGCGTGGGGAGTTGCTCAGGCGTGTCTGTGGGCTGGGGCGTGGGGCGTTTTCCGCCATAGTTCTACCGGCCTGCATCTGATCCCCGCCCTGTCGATCGTCCTGGCGACGACGCTATGGCTATATCGGCCGGCGACTCTGTCTCTGGCTGAGGCTCTGGCCGGTCGCGACGCCCGCTCTTTGGGGGTATCTGTCGTCGTCGTTTCGTTGCTGCTTGCGGGAATCGGGCTGCCCCAGGGGGGGCTGCGTTCCTCGTTGCACCTGCCTGTGTGGTGGCAGTGGCTTCAACCATACCCCGAGTACCGCGTGCTGGTCCTGGCGCCGGTGTGGGGGGCGTGGGCCATGCTGGTCACCTGCCGGTTCCGCAAGCCCTGCGACCAGACCGAGCCGGCCGTGGCCGCCCTGGCCCGAGGAGCAGGACCGATCGTCACCACCGTCTCGATGGGGGTGATAATGGCCGCTTCGTTATGCTGGCTTAGCTTTCTGCCATGGACACGGGTGCTGATTCCGGTCGTGGCGGCCGTTGTCGCGACTGTCGGCGGGCTGGTCCTGTGCATCCGGGCGGGTGGGTTGAAGCGCTCGTCCCTGCTGGCCGGCAACCTGCTCACACAGTTTGCGTTCTTGATGGCCTATCTGGCTTGCCTGGTCCGCCGGTGACACGACCGGCCATGCGCCTTGCCATAACCGTTTCTTTGTACGTATACTCATACTGTCACCCAACAAGGAGCACAGCCCATGAAAACATACCAAGGTGAACTGGTGGCCCCGGCAAAGGCGAGGTTCGCCCTGTTGGTCAGCAGATTCAACGAGTTCGTCACGAGCAAGCTGCTGGCTGGCGCGGTCGACGCGCTGACCCGCCACGGCGTAGCTGAAGTGGACATTGACGTGATCTGGTCGCCGGGCAGCTTCGAAATCCCCATCCTCGCCAAGCGCCTGGCCACCACAGGACGGTACGCCGCCGTCGTCTGCCTCGGCGCCGTCATCCGCGGCGGCACGGACCACTACCAGTACATAGCGTCGGAAGTAGCCAAGGGCGTCGCCCAGGCAGCCATGGCCACCGACACACCGTGCATCTTCGGCGTGCTGACATGCGACACCCTGGAGCAGGCCGTCGAGCGGGCGGGCAGCAAGTCCGGCAACAAAGGCGCCGACGCCGCCGTGGCCGCCATCGAAATGGCGAACCTCCTCTCTCAACTGCCGACCAAATCGTCGGGCGGCAAGTAGCCGAGCAGTGAGCCAGCCGCACCGCGCAAGACGCCTGGCCCTACAGGGGTTGTGCTGCCTGGACGCACAGGGCGACAAGGTCGCCGACCTCGTCGACGACTTCATCGGCCAGGCAAAGGACGACCAGGACACCGTCGCCGCCGCCCGCAAAGTGCTGGCCGATGCGCTTGCCGACCGGGACGAGTGCGATAAGCTCCTTAAACAACATGCCAGCCGATGGGAACTGCACCGGCTGGCGATGGTCGACCGCAACATCCTCCGCCTGGCCATCTGTGAGCTGCGCGCCGGCCGGCCCCCTTTAAAGGTGATCATCACCGAGGCGATCAAGCTCGCCCAGGAATTCTCCACAGCCGAGAGCCCGCGATTCATCAACGGCGTCCTCGACGCCGTCGCCAAGGAAATCGCCGGAGAAATCGCCGATCCGGGGAATACTGAACAAGGATGAACACAGATGAACGCAGATGCAGGGGAAGGTCTTCACAAAGACATCACCGAAGCGATTATTGGTGTCGCGTATGACATCGCCAACACGCTGGGGTGTGGGTATCTCGAAAAAGTCTACGAGAATGCCTTGTGCGTGGGGTTGCGTGAGAAAGGCCTAAGCGTGTCCCAGCAAGTGCCGGTACGAGTTAGTTATCACGGGCGGACCGTGGGCGATTATGTCTCGGACATGATCGTCCAGGGCGCGGTGCTGGTTGAGGTCAAGGCGACGCTGGAGCATCAAGCTATTTACGCTGCCCAGGTTTTGAACTACCTTAAGGCGACCAATCTGCCGGTAGGCCTGCTGTTAAACTTTGGCCGACCCAAACTGGTCGTCAAACGCTTTGTTCTGGGACGAGCCTTGCGTAGCCAGCCTGGCGGCGGCCCGGCATTAGAATCCTGAAATGAAAAAGTTATCTGTGTTCATCTGTGTTTATCCCTGTTGCAGATAAATAGCCATGGCGATATTGAGGAAACTGTTATCGGGTCTGGCGCGGACGCGTGAGAAGTTCGTCAAGTCTCTCAGGGGCCTGCTGGCTGGGCGACAGCTTGACGCAGCCTTGCTGGACGATCTTGAGGCGCTGCTCATCCAGGCGGACTTCGGCGTGGCCTCGACGATGCGGATTTGCGAGGACCTCCAGGCCGCCTGCAAAGAAAAACGCATCGACAAGGGCGACGATGTGATCGAGTTCCTCAAGGCTGAGCTGGTCAAGTGTTGGCCCGAATCCGACAGGACCGTCCACTACGCCCCCACTCCGCCGACGGTGATCCTCGTGGCGGGCATCAACGGCACGGGCAAGACCACCAGCGTGGCCAAGCTCGCATACCTCTTCAAGAATGACGGCAGGAAAGTGTGCCTTGCCGCGGCCGACACGTTCCGAGCCGCGGCCGTCCAACAACTGACAATCTGGGCGGATCGCATCGGCGTCGACATCGTCACGCCCAGCGGCAGCGACCCGGCTGCGGTCGTCTTCGACGCCTGCAACGCCGCCCTCGCACGCAGCGCCGACATCCTGCTGGTCGACACGGCCGGGCGAATGCACACCCAGGACAAGCTCATGCGCGAACTGACGAAAATCCGCGACGTCGTCGCCAAAAGAATCCCGGGCGCCCCCCACGAGGTCCTGCTGGTCCTGGACGCGACGACCGGCCAGAACGCCATCGACCAGGCGCGAGCCTTCGCCAAGGCGATCGACGTGTCGGGCATATTCCTGGCCAAGCTGGACGGTACGGCCAAAGGGGGCATCGTGGTAGCCATCCGCCACGAGGTCGACCTGCCGGTCAAGTTCGTCGGCGTCGGTGAAACCTACGAGGACGTCGAACCGTTCGACCCCGAAGGTTTCGTCGAAGCGCTCTTCCAGTAAGACGGGGTCGGCGGAAAATTATTTGACCTTTCTTCCTGAAGACAATACTTTTGGCAGCATGAGTCGGGCCCGTCCCGTGCGGGGCAGTGTGCGGGAGGGCTGAATAAACATCAGTCACACTTGAACGAAAGGCAGACAAATGACGGAAACACCTCCTCCTCCTGCGGCACCACAACCTGCCGGCGGACAGCAGCAATCCAATGGCAAGGCCCTTGCCGGTATGATTCTGGGCATCGCAGCTTTGGCGCTGATCTGCATCTGGTGGATTTCAATTCCAGCTGCCATCGTCGGTTTGGTTCTCAGCAACCTCGGCGGAAAGCAGGCCAAGGAAACCGGCGTCGGCAAAGGTATGGCAAAGGCCGGCTTGATCATGTCCGTCATCGCACTGGCCTTGGCCGTGCTGCTTGTGATCCTGGGCATGATTGGGATTGCCATCTTTCGCAGCCAGATAGAACAGATCGATCTGGAGCAATCGTTGGCGGCGCTGCGGTATCTCGCCTAGGTGTCGGCGGCTTTTCAGCATCAGACAATCCGAATATCGTGCAGTGCGGCGCGCCGGCGAAGCGATGGGATAACTCCCGTTTCGCCGGCGCAGCCGACTGCCGGACGCGCCTGCGGGGCGGCGTCACTGGGCCGGGGTTATCGGCCGCAGCGGTGCCGGTGTCGCATTGGCGGCGCAAGAAGTAGAACCAAGGGCCTGTCCGTAAGTGCCCGGTGGACAGGCCGTCCCGCTGCGGCCGATCCCGTGGAGGGTTCTCATTTGGTGAAACACGGGTAAAGGAGATCTGATGAACGAGTGGCATTGCGCTATCGGGAACACCCAGTTCGGCCCAATCTCACTGGAGCAACTGCTGGAGTGGATCAACCAAGGCCGAGTTGGCGCCAACGATTTGGTCTGGCGGCAGGGAATGGCCCAATGGCAGCCTGCCAGCCAGGTCCCGGAGT
>SDBT01016896.1_pt1 | contig 11538 bp, 21 predicted proteins | sample 2277101 | NCBI WGS metagenome assembly SDBT01 (sample SAMN10404973, study PRJNA504765) | marine sediment metagenome | isolation source: marine sediment core GS10_PC15, 103 cmbsf | place: Arctic Ocean: Southern Knipovich Ridge | collected 2010
CTTTGCTAAAACCTTATATGTAGTAACATGTCCTATTTTAAAAAAGTCTAAGAAAACCTGTTCAATTATTTCTTCCATTCCCACATCGAAACACCATGTATCATAAAACTGTTTTATGTTATCATCATCAACATCATTTTCAAATCCTTTAGCAGATAAATTGGCCAAAAGATTTACAACCGTACCTACCAATGGGTCTGTATAATAATATCTGTCAGCACGTTTAAATAAATTTTCTGCTGTTTCTTCGTATGGATCTTTTTTTGCTAGATCCGTAAAAGTTCTATCTAGGGAGTCTCTTGTAATAGTAGCTGCCTGCTCTCGAAAAATATGTGGTCTAACAGCTTCGCCAGGACCATCAAGAAATGCCAAAGACTTTTTAGTTGGATCTAAATAAAAAGAAGAGCTTCCATCCTCATTAACTTCTATTTTTCTTATTCCAACATCAGGATATTTTTCCTGTAATGTTGACGTTACTTTATCGATTGTGTTTTCACTCATATAATTCTCCTTACACTAAAATGGTTCCGTCAGTACCCGAAACAGTTCCGCCAAATTCTGTAGCATATTCAGCTACAGTTTTTACTTTTACATAATCAGGTCTTCCAATGTAATCATCTACTTCTGGTAATTCTTCTCCAGACCACGTAGTAGCCACCTGATTGGCTCTATATTTTGTATAGTCTTCTAAGTAACTATCTGCCATGATTATTAATCTCCTTTATTAGAAGGGTATTGAAATTCCTACTCCATATTTTGTTTTTCCAGTATCATCAATGTTTATATTTGGTCCTATAAATAGGTTCTCAATTACAGGAATTACTTTTCCCAAATTATACGAAACTGGTGTTACTCCAATGGAAACTACATCTCTGTCACCTGACAAAGAGAATGTAAGGAATCTCCAATCCATATCTACTTTTGTTCTGCCGTACGAGAAAAAACTTACATCTATTGCTGGTGTAAAATCATCCGTGTTAAAGTTCGCTCCAAAACCCAGCCGTGTATGAAAACGAAATTTCTTATCAGTTATCTTGCGTTTTGTCCATTTAAAATCTTTGACTTTCATCTTAAATTTCTTGCCCCTATATTTCTTTATATATGGGCTTTCCACATTCAATTCAACAATTCTGTCATAAGAACCGTCTTTTTTTTCTGTCATCAAAATACCAACATGAAATTCTAAAGGCATTGCATAATGCGTGAAGCGATCTTCCACTTTTTCCATATTTGGGTTGTAATAAATATTCCCTACTGGAATTTTCTCACCGTCAACTGATTCTCTATCTAATGGTATAATCACCACTTCTTTTTCTGGATCATCTGGTGATTCTATAACAATTAGGTCTTCTTTCTCCATTTCAGCAATTGAGGAGTCAAGCCTTCCTACAATCTTACCAAGCTCATTTACTTTTTTGTCGGTGTTTTTTAAAAGCTCACTTCCTTCAGCTTTAAATTCTTTCATCATCGCCTTGAACGCTTTATCATTTTCTACCACACTTGCCTTCATGATATTCTCAGATATTCGGGTATACTGCGTTTCTGTAAGGTTATTAGATCCGAATCTATCTAAAAAAGCACTACCTTTAGTGAATATAAATATTACACATACTACCAAAAATGCAGATTTTGCTATATCAAATATACTGTGTTTTTCCCAAAAGCTCATATTCTAAACCCCTCATATCGTTTTTTCTCTTCGTAAAACAAAGGCCATTTATTAGACTTCTCTCCGTTCAGTTTTCTTGTTAAAATTTGTAAGTTGTCTGGATGATGTAGTCCGCCTTTTGAAATTGGTTGTATGTGATCGACTACGAAATACTTTCCTAAATAATAACTAAATCTATAAAGAGTCAAAACTCTCTTCTTCTCCAACTCTGTTAAAGTTGGTGTTTGGTTTAATTTTGACATATTATATTTCTGACTTAACATACACTCATAAGCTTTAGTACCTTTCAAACCGTGTCTGTAGTTCGGGTGATTCTTAGGGTCCTTATATCTTTTCTTTGCTGATTTAGATATCTTTTTTCTTTCCTCTACTGATTTAATTCTACCTTTATGTGTTTTAGAAACAGTCTCTTTTTGCAAACAACCACAAGATTTTGTATGGCCACAACTCAAATTATCACTACTGATAATTTTTTTAATTCCGCAGTCACAAAAACATAACCAACGGACATGGCCGTTTTTACTTCTACCTTTCTCTTCAATAACGAACAATCTACCAAATCTTTTATTTTTTAAATCTATCTTTCTCATTACTATGTTTCCTTGTTTCATTCCTATTTAATTTTATTTATCCGTGTCCAAATCCCCATTACCGTTGCCATTTTCTGTAAGCTTTGTTTTCGCCACTATACGAGACGTAGCAAGAGTAACAAATCCTCCACCCAAAAAACCTAGGCCTAATGTGGCGGAAATCCATGGTAACTTCGTTACTGAATTTATATTAAACATACCCCATATTACAGGCACATATAACAAAAACAACCACTGATATTTTACAGAAGCAAAGTTACGCCATACCTTTTGTAGCCATAAATCCCAAAATGATTTTTCAAACCAACTAACTTTTCCATTATTTTCAGACATAACTACCTCCTAGAGAAAACATCTCTACTGTAACGAGGTTACATTATTATTTTATTATTTTCTTTAAAATAGCTGCTGCATGCATATTTGGAGCTGTTCTTACAATTGGAGGGGTAGATTTTTCTCCTGCGGTTACAGGAGACCATGAGCTGTTAGATGCACGTTGTCTAACCATTCCATCTGTATTGTGTAAAATAGGCTCTCCATCTTCTTCTAATTCCTTTTCAACCATTCTTACACCATAAGCTGCAAGTATTAACGCTGAATATAAATCCTTATTTTGTCCCTTCTTTGGGGTGTCAAAATGTAGAAGACCACTTCCAGTTTGTGTAACTATTATATTTAACATTTGTGATTTTAATACACCAAAAACATCGTAAGTAATACTATATCTATCATCTGCAGCAGAAATAGGTGACTCTGGGAATCTTAATCTTTTGTCTTCTAATAAAGACAACGTTGTAAAATTAGCATCAGCTATCCATGATGCATTAAAATTCACCATTTCTAGTATATGTAAACCTTTCATATGTATTTTATCTTTGTCAGTTCTGTCAATCAGAGGTGTATGCCCGTCATAACCTTCTTCCAGTAAATCCATTATGGCTTTTCCTCCGCCACCTTTGTCCATAAAGATTCTTACCACATTATAATTATTACATATTTGTTGAACGTTTTTGGTTAATCCTTGTGTTGTTTTATCTTTTAATTCTAAAACATTTACTATTTTATTAATCTCACCCATTCTTATAATAACTACACCACAACTTGCAGATCCACCTTGGTTTGGATCTATACCTACAATATATTTAGCTTTCGGATTGCCTCTTAGTTCTATATCAAACCCACTATCAATAGTACACTCTTCCAATAAAGAAGCTTTAAAAAATCCTTCAGAATCAGAAATCATAGCAGCTTCATATTCCATCTTGAATTCATAACTTGACATGGTCCGTTTGGCTTCAATGATGCTATCTTCAACCAAAAACCCTTCAGGCAAAAGTTGATATGGGACTTGATGTACTACATGTTTAGAATCATCACCGTGTCTATCCATCATCACCCAGTGGTCTTTCATACGTCTCCACATATGATTAAATTTAAAAAATCCAGATGATGTCATTATCATTTTATTTACAGTTTCATCTTCAAAAGCATCTGCTGAAACTATTCCTTGTTCTATAAGTTGCCTTTGCTTTTCTAACTTCCTCACATTTTCCATTGGTTCCAAAACAACAGCAGCAAACGGTCTAACTACTAAATCTAATACTTTGTCAGGAATTTGCGCTAATTCGTCAACACATATTAAATAAAAACGCGATCCACGTATTTTAGCACCATCTACACCCAATGGCAATGCTTCTATATATGATCCAGATCTTCCACCAACAGATTTAAACCTTAAATAACTCCTGTCTGTTGCACTTATAGGCTTCTTTTCACAGGCTTCTCTAACAATGGGGGATTTAGCATACAGCTTCTCTACCTCAGAAAACATATATTTACTTTGTCTAAAAGATGGTCCTATTAATCCAGTTCTGTATCCTGGATATAACAAAGAACTCAAAACAGCAAGCAATCCTTGGAGAAAGGTTTTTCCGCCACCTCTAGAAACAACCGCAATAACATAATTTTTAAACCACATATCTTCAAAAATAATACGTTGAATTGGTGCTAAATCTACACTACACAAGTCGTAAGCGGCTATACAGGGGTTTTTTCTATAATAGTCTATAAGCTGAACGCCTTGCTTCATCAGAAGATCTTTTTTTGCTGCGCTTCTAATACGAGACATTATCTAACCTCATTATCGTCTGTTACTTTTACATCTAAATCATATCTATTACCTTCAAATTTTTTGTACACTTCTGTAACTTCTACTTCTTCCTGTTTATTTCGTTCAACTCTCTTAGCAAGTTTATCTTTTTTCTCTTGTTCAAAAGCCACTGCAAGATCTATTATGGAAAATCCTTTGTGCTCATGCGGGTCTATCCTGTCTTTTCTTCTGCTTAATAAGTTATCTTTCATTTTTTCACTTTGTTTTCTTAATTTCTCTATTGCAGCAGACGTGTCTATTTGTTTATCAGGGTTACCTTTACTGGCTTTAAGAAGTCTTATTTCTAAAACTCTATTTGTTGCCAAACTTATTACATCATCCATGTCACTGGAAGTAAGCTCCTCTTTCTCAAAATCTCTTAGATATATATCTATTAATGATTCATATATTTTCTTTTCTTCTTCATCGAATATATCATCTATAGGAATTACTTCTTTCAACATCTCTTTTATTTTGGGAGGATTTTTCGGTCTGCCCATTTTTTTATTGTTTTTCAAATGTAATACCTCCAATTTATCCTAATTCGTCATAAAATTTTTCTGGGTCAAGATTATTTATTTCACAAAATTCTTTAAATAACAAAAGTATTTCTGGTGTCACGTTATGACTAAAATATTCTATATGATTACCACAACATAATTCTATTCGTCTTTTATTCCTTATAACCCTATCAGTTAATACATCTTCCAGTTCATCCAGTTCTGCCCTTGCGTTCTGAATCCAACCACAAGTTATATCATCATCTGCTCTACAATATCTATTCTCTAGTTCTTCAGAAAAGGGATATAGTTTTCTAAAATATATTATTAATGACCTGGAGATCTTATCTCTTGTTTCCTGAGTGTGTCTCTGACCTTCTTTAGATCTACTTATAGCTTGTTTGCTCTCTTCGCTTAGCCTGAAACCACGTGGGCGGCCTCTTTGTCTTTTCTCTCCATTTCCATTATTATTTTCTACATCCACGCAATCTACACCTCCCTGATATTAACATAAACCTTACATTCATTACATATCATACCAACTGTATTAACTGATACAGATGTAATATAACCACATTCAATACACTCTACCATCATCTGTCTTTTCGATTTAGGTGGTTTTGAAAATTTGAAAGGTAAATTTTTATGACTATCTACATATTTACTTTCTCTATGTATTCTTTCATTATGTTTATTTATACCGCCTTCAGGTTCCCATCTTCTTTTTGTAACTCCTGGTGAAAGCTCTCCTATCCCTAAATCAACATTTTTTAAATCAACTTTTTTAGACACTGTGTTTTCCTCCTTATCTTCTACAATCCACTCCCACACAACGCTTCGATGCTATATAATCTGACAAATATAAACACAATTCTTCTGGTGTATATTTAGATAATTCTTTTTTCCACTTACCTGAGCTCCAAGGACCATAATGATATCCTACCATATTACTGATAAGTTTATGAGATTTATTACTTAATAATTTGGTATCTCTCTGTACCTCATTAACTAGTTGTGACGCTAAATCTGGGTGATTTTTTAAAGTATGGCCACTCTTTGTTAGTCCTTGTTTTCTCAAATCGTGTATTATACTTGCACTCAATATCTCATCCCGGCTATGCTCACAATCAAGGCCTCTACATAATTCATACGCTATTGTAAAAACTTTTTTAGTGTGTAGCATTGTACCATCAGGACCCAATTCACTAATAGGGTGATACTTTCCAGTTGATGACGCAGGACAATCTGTAAAAAAATAATTAGGTGCTGTTACTATACAAAGCCTAGTAAATTCTTTGATATCATCATCAAATATTAACTTCAATTCATCTTCAAATATTTTGCTTTTTTCTTCAATCGTTACCATGTAATTCTCCTTTTCCTTATATTGATACCAACCTCTTAATTATATCAGGAGCATTAGTATCACCATCAACTCTCACATAACTAATACTGTTTTCATCTAAAAAGTTCAAAACATTCTGACTTATTAAATTTGATTCTTCCTCAGTTCTGTCCCTTCCGTATGTCTCATATTCCTTAACTCTATTAATAAATATATTAAAATTATCAAAAGAATTATATATCTCCTTCAGTAAACTTGGAAAATATGTAAAATAATTATCAGGCATATACATCAACCCTTGTATTAATGGGGAATCTGTTATAATATAATCAACCTGATCTCTAAGCCTTTGAATTCTACTATATTGCTCGACAGTCACATATAACTGATTATCATTCAACTCTTTAGTACGACCAGCATAAATCAACTCCTTTGCAAATTCTGTAACCAATTCAACACTTCTTATATTCTTATCTAGCTTCATTTTAAAAAATAAGCCGGCAGCAGTGGTTGATTTTCCTGAGCCTGGACCTCCAAATAAATTAATAACCACCATAATTTATTACCTCCTTATCACGCCATTACTGTGATTCTCCATACAACGAACTCCAATAGCTACAACTTTTCTTATTTGATCTAACGCAACGCCTTCACCAAGAGCACTAGCATAGGAAGTCCTGGCTTTATCAAGAAAAGTTTGCATTATCAATAACTCTTCAGCTACTGAACGTTGCTTCGGCCACTTTTCATCTTGATATTCTCTTTCGTTGTCAATAATTTTGTATACATTTTCTCTTTCCATTAAATTATTCCTTTCCTTTAACGCGGTTTAAGTGTGTAATCATCTCTTTCCAAATTTATTTTTTCTACACGAATAGCTTGGTTATTAGGATTATATCCTGCCTGTGGGTATATACCTCCTCTATAATTACGAGGATATTGTTCAAACTTCATAAATCTAGACTTAGCGTCTGTATGGCCAGCAATAGTATATCTTTTTCTATGCCTGATCCATTTAGGTTCTCTATACTCATCTAGACTAATTGGCATTTATATTCCTCCTTATCGTTGTAGTTGTATAGGTTTAGTTACTATTATCTTCTTTTTCTCCAATATAAGTAATATCATAATTACCATTTAGAAACCCCGCAATACATTTTAAATTATCATTCCATCTGTACAAATCATCTTCGAGGCCAGAAACTTTAATTCTGAATAATGAACTATCTTCATAATCCCTTCTATTAATTGTCTTCACCATTATATTATTTAAATCAACATTCACTTTAAACTCAACACTAGATAAAATATTAACCCAATAAAAAAATTTATCTTTTTCATCTACTTTAACAGAAAATTCATATGTTATTTTATTTGCAGAACTTAATAGACGAAAATCAGATAACTCTTTATCGAATTCTCTACTAAATTTAAATCCATCCATTTTAATTACCTCCTCTTCCTTTTCTATATACAACTAACATCATTTTGGTATTCTATATTATTTCTCTTCTCGTGCTTTATATCCTGCATATTCTTCTTCCATAATAACTGTATTATGCTCAATTTCATTTGCCTTCATAAAACCCATGAGATCCATAGCAAAACCAGGTACACCGTTACCTTCCCATTCATAACTAATAGACATGTATTCCTTTTCTCCGCGCTTAACAACCATTCTAGCAGAATTATACCCATCTTTAGATTTAGATATGTTCGTGTACATTATCTCCTCTATAGCAATAGTAATTTTTAATTCTTTTTTCTTTGATGCCATGATTATTTCTCCTTTTTATTTATTTTAATTAAAAATTTTGCCACATCTTCTGCAGCAACTTTCAATTCTTTTAATGTCCAATTATTTATTACATTAAAATCAACTTCGTGGCTGGAGTCTAAAGCAGTTTCTGAAATATGCTGTTCATTATGAACACTATCTTTATTCTCACGTTGCACCCTAATATGGTAACCACCTCTATCAACGACAGCATTGATTTCGTTTCTGTGTCTCCCATCAGTAATAATTACATTCTTATATTCTCTCTCTTCAATAGTATTAAATAATTCCCTAACCCAAAAATTATAATCTATAGTTCTAAAAAACTGACCATAATTCTGCATTATCTCACGAGCTGTCCAATAATGCGGCGGTAATTTAGCAGCCCTTCTATCGTCATGAGCATACCTAACTGCCATTCCACTCATACCAGGATCGGCTTGTTTATATCGCTTATCCTCAATCTCTTTTTCATCACCCCACAACTGCGCGTAAGATAAATCAAAATCTTTCTGAATCATGGTTTTCAATTTATGAGCATAAGCCATAAGAACATATGCTTTACCAGTTTGTTTTTGTAATTCCCTTGCCAACATCTTTGCAAACGTATCTTTGCCCGATCTCGCTTTTCCTGATATTACTAAAATCATAATAACACTCCTTATATCTTAAATTTTCTAATACTTTTCCTTAGCTCTGTTTCCTGTTTTTTTAATTTCAATACTGCATCTTTAAACAATTTCTCTCCCTTCTTAAACTCTATATCTTCTTTTTGCCTTTCTATTTCTATTAATTTAACAATATATTCTTTACAGACAGGTTTACTTTCTGGAGGACATTCCTTTCTGTTTTCATTACAAAAACATTCAATATCCATTTCATTAAATTTTACCCATAGCTTTTTAATCAATTTCTACCAACCAATCGCTTATACCAATAGCTTTACTTAATAGAATATATTCTTCCACAAGCTTATCACGTTGTTCAAGTAAATTAATAATATTTAAAGATGACTTGTTATTCTCTATTAATTCCGTAAACACATCTATTTTATTTGATGTTGCATTTCTCAATTTGACTATATTAGCTGCTACTATTTTACTATTACCAAACTCAATTTCAATGGCCCTATTAATTTCATCCAGTGCAACTGAATATTGTTGGTGTCTGTCTTCTAATTCAAATAGTTTATTTAATATTTCGTTTATGTCTGGAATTGCGTCTTCAGAATCTAAATATTTTTTAAATTCCTCTATTTGCATTTTTACATATCTTTTTCTTATCAATAATTCACCTACAAACATTTTTACTCCTTTAAATAATGTAGTTGTTCGCCATTCATCTGTGTATTTAATCTAACGCGGTAGAACAATTACCACAAAAACTCATTGACGACTTCCATTTTTTACCACATGTAGAACACTGTATTCTGGATTTTACTGTGATAGGTTTTTTTACCTGCATCACCCTTCCAGCACGTTTTGTTGTTCCTTTTAATTCTATAATAATAACTGATGAGTTATTCTCAAGTATTCCTACACTTCCATAATTAAATTGTTGATTAGTTTTTGAGCCTTTTACAGTTATTCCTTCTTCTTCAGGAATTTCACTTTTTATAATTTTATTTAAATCTCCTATAAGCTCACTATCAATGTTGGAAGAACAAAAATTCGATGTATAAGTAGCTTGACCTGGTCCGCCTGTTGAACCTTTATAATCAACATAAAAACTATTATCTTTATCATAATTATTGTTATATATTGTATAAGAAGGCCATACCCACGGAGAAGAGCATTGTTCTTCATACCAAAACTCCACTCTTACTAAACCATCATCAAGCTTATCTCCTCTGAAATCTGATATTTCTTTAGTCTTTTTAATAAACCTAAATTTATTTTTAGCGTTAAGACCTTTAAGAAAACCTTTCAACTCTACTGAAGTGTTGGCTGGTACTATATATTTATGACCATTCATAACATCTTCGCCGTCAATCTCAACACTTGCAACTGCTTTCCTCGAATCTTTGTTTTTCAACATGATTGAGTACTCAGAACCAAATGGAAGCGTTACAGCCCCATCCTGTTCTCTCATCACTTTACCATTACATTTTACTACTACTATAAAATTATTTTTATATACCATTATACTTCCTCCTTTTCTCAGGCTACGGACTAAAGCCTCTGTTTTTATTTTAAAAGTCCGTTGGATTATGGCGAACAACTACATTTATTTTATTCCTCTACTACAACTTCTTTAGCCTGCAAACCTTTTGATTCTTGTTCAAGAACAAAAGACACTTTTTGTGTGGGTTTTAATGTTTTAAATCCGTCCATTACAATACTGGTGAAATGAACAAAATACTCTGCATTTTCATCACCATCTTTTGTCAAAAACCCATAACCTCTCTCATTACTAAACCATTTTACTTCTCCAAAAATTCGTTCACTCATAACTCTAAAATCCTCCTAATTAGTTTTTTCACAGTCGGCATCACAACAACCTTCGCCGTCTTTACCACCGCAGCAAGTGTCTTTCTTCGTGACTTCATCAACTGTCTTATTAAATATCAAAGACTTTATTTTGTCTGTTAGATATTTAATGTTTTTAATAATCCATTTAATAAAAGTTACAATCACGTCGTCAAATTTGTTAGGTGTTACTGTTACAATTTTATCTAAAACCAAAACACCGGCAGTAATTTCTGCCCAATGGTATATCATCCACCAAGCAATCTCTAAAAATATTCCCATTGTTGCCTCCTAATTTTATTTTTAGTCAACATATAAATTCTTTATATAATCAATAGTAACACTGTTATAATTATGATTTTCATCTTTCAATTTTAATTTTTTACTATTTCTATTTTGTCTATAAGCTATATGAACCCAACCATCTGGAAAATATTCTGCTATCAATGCTCTATACTCCAAGTCATTATGAATATATTCAAGTATATCAAACAAAGTAACACCATCTGCTAAAGGTTCTATGTCTACAGCTTGTCCTCTAGCATGATTAGAGTATTTGTTGCTTCCAACTGCTTCACATAATTCAACACTTCTAAATCCACTTGTAATTCTTAATCTACCAAATCTTTCCCTTATCGGCTGTAAAATCTCTTTAGCCAATAATTCTATACATTGCCATTGCTCCTCGTTTGGTTCATTCTTAATACCCTTCCTTAAGGCTGTAGTTGATTTAACAAATTCTTTATATCTAAAATTTAGAGCTCCTGGTATTTTTGCATTTAAATTTCTCATAATTTATTTAGTATTCTCCAATTTGTTATAATTGAGCTGCAAGCAAACATCCATTACTTACCGCAGTCATAGGGTCTTTAGCTTTACGTACTCCACTAATTTTTACAGGGAAGTTTAAATTTTTTAAACTCGTTTCTACCTTTTCAGTAAATCCTTTTGCCAATGACAATCCTCCAGAAACTACTATAGGAACAGCAGATTTAAACTTAGGTAGTTCTTTCCCGCGCCTGTTAAGCTCATAAACTATA
>SDBT01016897.1_pt1 | contig 11537 bp, 5 predicted proteins | sample 2277101 | NCBI WGS metagenome assembly SDBT01 (sample SAMN10404973, study PRJNA504765) | marine sediment metagenome | isolation source: marine sediment core GS10_PC15, 103 cmbsf | place: Arctic Ocean: Southern Knipovich Ridge | collected 2010
GCTGCTGGTCGCTTCGCGGGTGTAGGCACAGAGTTCCATTAGCGAGACTCGGCCGTTGCGGTTGCCGTTGGCCCGGTCGGCACGGCCGCGGAGCCCTTCGAGCACGTAGTACATGAACACGCCGTGGCCCAGCTTCGGGTGTTCGTGCGACTGCTCGCTGGGCAAACAGCTTCGCATAGCGACCAGCCCGGCCGGTGCGTTGTCGAGCGATTTAGTGAACCCGCCGAGTGCTTTGGCCGAGCCGACCGCCTTCGTGCCCGACCCGAGCGGATTGTTGCGGCAGGCGTCGACCAGCAGCAACTCGAATCGGGCCGGGCAATTGGCCAGTTGCTCGTAGACCGTATCGAGGGAGACCATGGTCCGCAACAGGCTCTGCTTGTTGGTCGGGTTCATATCGGCGGGACAGAAGTAATTCTGCTCGTCGATATTCGTGCCATGGCCGCTGAACGCCATGATGACAATGTCGTCCTTCGTCACCTTGGCGAGCATCGCCTTCAACCGCAGTTCGATATTCTCCTTTATCGGCACCGTGCCGATCTCGCCGCCGGAGGTCAAGTAGACGATGTTGGCATCCTTGAACCCGATCTCGCCCAATCGGGTCCGCAGTGCGGCGATATCGGCGACGCAGTAGTTCAGATCCCACTTGGTTCCAAGGTAGTCGTCCACCCCGACCAGGAAGGCCCAACGTCGGGCATTCTCGTCAAGCGTGATCGGTTCGACCGACATAGCCCGCTCGCCGCCGACCGCCCTTTCGCCCGAGCGGAGCTTTTCAGCCACATACTTCCGGTCCGCAAGGGACAACTCAGCCAACGGCACCTTCTTCAAGTCACCGTCATCCAACAGGATATGCACCTTCCCTTCGGCCACGCCCGCATACTCGCCTTCGCCAATCGTCTTCCCGTCGGCCCCGGTCCATGTTCGGGCAAGCCCCGAGGTGGCGACTGCGAACACGCAAAGTAGTGTCAACAGAACAAGAGGCCATGTAGTGTTTCGTGTCTCTCGCATTACCGTATTCTCCGATACTTGCCGTCGGTTCCGCGGCTGTCACCCAACAAAAAACGCATCCGGCCGTATTCCAAGGTCGAAACCAAACATGATTCATGGTGTGTCGCGACACACCCTACGGGCTAGCGAGTGTATCGGAAGGCAATTGTGGCCCGCGGGACCCCGATCGTCCTTCTTACTCCATTTGTTTGCGTTCCGACATCCCTGCCAAAACCGGTAGCTACGCGATTTTCAGCAACGAGTTTGTAGGACTTGTACGTGGAACCATCAGCGCGCATGCGTGTTTCCCACACGGGTTTCCTAACTGTATACACTGTTTCCACTAATGGCTCGTCGGAGGGACGCCCCCCTTTCCACGAGGCGTAGAATGTCGCCGAGATCATGCCGACTTTGTCAAACGGAATACCGGCGGATGCCACGGCACTTTCTTCGAATGGCGTTATCTCGAATCGTGATGAACGTCTGTTAGTCTTGTACCATCCCACGACTTCTGTCTTGCAGGACCGCGCATGTGCGATCCAGTACGTATATCGTGGCGAACCATCAGCACGGAATGAAGGTTCGCTAAAGTGGAAGGAGTTCAAGCCGTCAATCTTCAACTCAACAGCAACTTCGTGGTTCGAGTGGTTGTGGATGAGGATCGAGTACTCTTCTCTCTGTCGTAGATCCACATAGGCAAGGCCCTCTACATCCTCCGTGAAGTGTCGTGGCTGATTGTTGACTCTGACTTCAATCCCATAGAGGGATTTTTCGCCACCGAATAGGACCTTGCGATCGTCGTCCAGGTGAATTGTTTCCTCGTCGTAAGCCCGGCGGAAAGAAGCCACGCGTAGGGGTCCCGTGACAGGCCCGAAGTGCGTCGAGATGCCAAGAATTTCAGCAAGATCCTTTCCGTCATCGATCATCCTGCTCTCGGTCTTATGGACGATTTTGCCACGATCATTCATGACGTTTCCGATCAAGCGAACACTGAAGCCGCGATCTCCCCTTGAGTCGGTTCTTTCCAAGTGGGCGTCGAACACGTAGTTGGCGCGAGAACTGACTCGGATTCCGTAGGAAGCAAGTTCTTCCTTGAGCATTTCCGTGAAGCCAATGCTAGTTCCACCAGGAAACGCTAGCAATCCGCTAAACTTGGGAACTACTTTCTGCTCATCCTCTCGCGACAAGAAATTGGCTAAGTCGCAAGCCGTCAAGACCATGGCGTCAGCCAGAGTTGACGCTGTCGCCAATTTTGGCTGCCAGAGGATGGATGCTGTAACCAACAGAATACACAGTCTTCCGAAAATAATCATTCAACCGTTCCCTTCATGTGAGAATGCGTAAGAAATAACTTCCGAAAGTTAACGCGGTTCGACAGGGACCTCGCGAACCACTCGGAAACCGAGATCGTTCGAACGGTAGCCGGTGTCGTATTCACCTCGCGATGTGGATCGGCAAAACGTCGGCTGATACATCCAACTTCCACCACGGTGGTGTTTGCTCGAATCACTTGCGTCGGAACACCATTCCGCCACGTTTCCGTGCATGTCGAACAGCCCCCACCCGTTGGCTTCGTACGATCCGACCAACGTCGCTCTCTTCAAGTGAGGCCCTTTCTCTGTTGTCTTATAGGGTTGAGTACCATTGCAGTTCGCTTGACGGCCATTGCAGACATTCCCGAAATAAAATGTCGAGCGAGTACCCGCTCGACAAGCATACTCCCATTCGGTCTCGGTCGGAAGCCGATAGCCCTTGCCACCGTTGACCGTCACTTCCGCCTTGATGATCGAGCCATTCTCCCTCTCAACCGTTGATAACGAGTAGTATTCTGGAAGTCCCTCTTGGCGGCTGAGCTCGCCGCAGAAAGCGACAGCGTCGTACCACGAAGCCCGCTCAACCGGAAACTGATTCGCATCCAACCCCACATACCTCAACCTTTCCTGTTCGCCTTGAAAGTAGCTCGGATTCATTCCCATCACTCGTTGGTACTCTTTCTGCGTCGTCTCAAACACCCCCATAAGAAATGGCTTATGAATCTTCACCAAGCGAGGAAGGCCTTCGTCGCCGTCGCGGCCTTGCTCATCCTCCGGCGAGCCCATCATGAATTCACCCGCGGGAATCAACTTGAACTTCATGCCAATCGAGTTGGTAATCTCCGGCACTCTGGTCAGCCTGAAGTCGGGCAAATCGATGCCCGTATGGGAGTAGGGACGTTGCGTCTCGCCGCGCGTGCGGAGAACGTGTTTCTTAGTTTCCATCCGAACGTAGTCGCAAAGCTCGAAGAGTTCGACCCAGCCGTCTTGATCGCCACTGCTGGCCGTCCGGTCGGCGTTGCCCGCCAGACCCTTGAGCACGTAGTGCATGAAGACGCCATGTCCGAAAGTCTCGTCTTCCCATGAACGTTCGCCGCTGGTGCAACTGGCCAGCAGGACCACCCCTTCGGGCAGGTCGCCGTCGGAGAGCGATTTGGCAAAACCGTCGATCGATTTCTGCTGTTCGACCAGCGGTTTCGCCTCGACCGGCAGGTAGTTGTTGCGGCACGCGTCGATAAAGACCATCTTCAGCCGTGCAGGGCATTTTTCCAGTTGCGCGTAAAGATCCTCGATCGGGATCATCGAACCCTCGGGATCGTCGGGCCGGGCGTCCATCGGACAGAAATAGCTCTTGCCACCGATCCGCGCACCGTGGCCGCTTAGAGCCACGACGATCAGATCGCCTGCGTCGGCCACCTTGAGCGTCACGTCGAGTTGTTCCAGGATGTTTCGGCGGCTCGGCTTCATCTTCGAGTCGTCGGTCAGCATCGCAATGTCGCGCCGGTCGAACCCGATCTTGACCAACTGGTCGCCGAGCGCCGTAACGTCGGCCTGGCAGTATCTCAGGTTGCTGCACTTCTCATAAACGTTCACGCCGACCAAGACCGCATAGCGCGAAGCCGCCGCCCCAATCACGTCGAACCCCTTGTCGTCGGCCGGCGGGGCGGCCAAGACGTTGCAAGCGAAGCCCACAACCAGGCCGGCTGCCAGAATAGATCCTAATGCCGTGTTTCGCATCGTGATGTTCCCCGAAACCCCAGATTTCTTGCATTTCTCGCATAAGTCGCTGGCAAACGAATCGGCTGGGCACCTTCCCGCCAGCTTGTGTACTAAGCATTGTAGTCGCCGGGATGGTGGATGCCAAGCACCCATTTATGGGCCTAATCGGCAATCGACCTACTCGGCTGTTTGGGTTTAGTCTGACGGATCGCGTCTCGGCTCACTTACCTGTATCGAAGATCGGGGTACCGGTCCAAAAAGCGCAGAACACCAGTTCGCATTGGGTGCAAGGATATCCGTCATGTAACGACGTTATCAACGCCCCATTCCTCTCGGTATCTTCAAGTCCAGCACCGAAACGTGGGATGCCTGACCGAAGATGAGTGCGATAATCGAAAACACCACCGTTGTTGCTGGTTGTGAATCTCATTAGTTCCGGAGAATTGCCAATGGCATTGACGCACTCCTCGCGTATGGCAATATTCTGGCCGTTAACGCTGACGATGACATCGCCGACACTTGGCTGCCACGAGTTCCGGCTGTTGTCTCCTCCATCACCGCTCCTTGGCAGATCGCAGGCCTGCGGCGTGACAATACGTTGCACACGGCCCCTCTTGTCGGGCTCTATTCCGGGCATGTAACGACTTGCCAGTTCTCCAGGTAGTGCCCGGGATGTCTCACGTGCTTGGCCTGCTTCTGACCAATCAGTGTTGCTAGGTATTATGACAAATCTTCTGGGATCTCCTGGGGTTTTGAAGCGCACCGAAGCAGGGTAGCGTCTGGCAGTGATGGAACCGCGTTCTTCAGCTTCCGTCAACTCGGGCAACAAGTTGACGCTGTCAGACTGCGGTCGGGTCGTAGAGTTGTTAGGAACTGACGGTTTGCATCCTGTGACCGCCGTCAATAGAACGGCGGATGCAATGTTCAGCAGGATAACTTGCTGCTTCACCATGACTTGAATCCTTATTCGAGAGTATTTGGAGTTACTTGGCCGCGTCGATGTAAAACGTCGTCATGTCCTGGGCGAACGGGCCGATAAGCTCTTGCGGCTTGCGGCAGCCGAGTTGTTCGGCATTGGTTTGCTGCTGGTCTTGCGTCAGAAGCTGCTTGATCTGCTGTCGTTGCGTCGGGTGCCAACGGAATCGGACGGGGCGGAATCGCCTCTGTTGTTGTTTCCTCGTGGTCGCTTGCTGCCGGTTCGGCCGCTGGTCCGATTGCGATACTTGGCGTTGAGTCTGTTGCTGAGACTGCTGTAAAGCTTCCAGCGACCCGGAAAACGCCAACGGTCGGGAGGTAACGATCGCCTTGACGCGGACCACGCCTGCCGGGCCGATGATCGGGAATCCGCCCGCCGCACCGTTTGGCTTGACTTCTACCATCTTGCCGCCCGGGATGCGGTTGTCCTCGCCTACCGTTGGGTATAACAGCGACGGCGTGCCGGTTGAATCGACCTGGAGCACGTAGAGGTAGCCCGGCTTTTCGCTCTTGACTCGCATGAAGAACGTCTCGCCCGGCTTGTAGCTTGCACCGTCGAACTTGTCGATTGTCGCGTCGAACTCGAACGAGGATGTCTTGTTGGCGATCAATGCCACCAGTTCGATGGGCGAGAGGACCGTCGGCCCGGCCGCTTGGGTTTGAGTCGTCCCTGTGGGAGCCGTCGGCTCAGGATTGGGCGGCGTATTGGGCTGTGTCGGTGGCACCACAGGTTCGGTCGGTTGCGTCGGAGGCGTAACCGGAGGCGTTGTGGGAGTAACCGGTGGCGTTGGGGGAGCGGTAGGCTCGGTCGGCGGAGTAACCGGCGGCGTCGGTTGTGATTGTTCCGCACTGACCAGCTTCTGCACTTTCGGATACTTTACTTCCGGGTTCTGTGCTACCGCCTTATACGGATACCAGGCGAAATCGGGATGGTCCTTCTTGCTTCGCCCGGTCCACTCGCCCGACCCGCTGATCACCGAATTGCCGCGCATCTTGAACGTGAACTGGTAAGTCTGCTTGCGGACCTTTGTGCCTCGATAGGCGGGCGGAACCGCGTCGTCGGCCATCAATAGGGTCAGGTGGGCCAGGTATCGGCCGCCTTGCACCGGGCGATATTTCAGGTCGTATTGGTAGATCGGGTAGTTCCAGACCTCTTTACCCGCCTCGACATCAAGCACCAGCGGCACGCCTTGCTGCCCAAGATGCAGTTTCAGCAATCGCCAGAGCCGGTCGGGCCGCAAGTCTTTCGGGTTTTCACTACCCTCGCCGTCACCGAAACGGTCGCCCCAGCTATTGGCAAGGTCTTCGGTGTGGCAGGCCGTAAGCAGGCCCTTTTGATCGCCAACGTCCAGACCGAGACGACTGGACGCCAGTCGGAACACACGTTCTTTGCCCGGCTCCCTTTCTAGAACCGACGCGGCGGACCAGGCATGGCAGTAGCCGAACCACTGAGGAACGCTGGGGCCCGGCGGGTTCTGCTGTTTTTCCCATACGGCGGCGAGATGCCCGGTCAGCCGATCGTACTTTCCCAAAGGGACCAGCAGCCTCCCTTCGCGGATCGGCCACCAGTAGCCCGACCAAGGCTTGACCTTCGCAATGCCGCGTTCGAAGCCATTGCCGGCTTCCAGGCTCTTCGTGCCGTCATCGTCGCCGCGCACGTCTTCCACCGCAGCCGTGTTGCTTTCGTGGGACTCTTGATCGGTTGCTCGGTTCGTCTCGACCAATCGGGCTTGTGTGATGCCGTTATCGGCAAAGAGCGGCCAAGGGGAGTTTTCATTCCATACCTGTCGAGTCGAGTAATCGGGCGTTGCCAACTCGACCTCGACCATCGGGCCGTTCTGAAGGCTCTTGACGTTTTCATCGCCGAAAAGGCTCTTCATCCGCTGGGCCGACGGCTTGGAAAAGCTCTGGCGGATCTCGGTCGAAAAGCCGATGTCGCCCAATGCCTTGACCCCGTCCGGACCGGAGACCGCCTCGTATTGATACGTCTCAAGACTCTTCACGCCCTGCTCGGGAAACTGTGGCAAGTCGATTGGCAACACGGTAAGCGGCCCGACGACCGGTGTGGCCTGACCGTCCGTGCGGTAGCTCTCGGTCATCGTCTTATAACCGTCGGGCGTGGGCAATTGTGTCTGGATCTGCCGAATGGCCGTCGTCTTCCGATCGACCCAAACGGTTGTTTTAGGCTCCGGCGCGTCGCTCGGTCGGATCACGATCCGAAAACAGGCGTTGTCGCCGATCCGGTCAACCGCCTCGACAGTGAACTGCCACCGTGCGGCGACCCGTTTCTGCCCGGTCGCGGCCACCTGCTGCTGCCGGCTCTGCGTCTGGACGGTCCACTGATCGCCAACGTTCCATTTGGGCCGGAACTGCTGCGTCTGGACCGGTTCGGCCGCATAGGCAACGGCGACCGTGCCCACGATCAGAATGGCGAGTGTTACGAGTCGTTTCATGGCTACTTGCTCCTATTTCTGAAAAAAACGGCAAACCTCTCTGACCGGAAGATGCTTGCCATCCGCATTAGTTGCGCGAAAAACGGGCAATCTTTCGAGTCGCGTGCATTGATCCCCACCACCCATGCCACACGCATCTCTACGTAATTCGCCCAATAAATCACGTATCCAACCGTATTCCAAGGTCGAGACTAAGCATGATTCATGGTGTATCGCGACACACCTTGCGGAACTCGCCGGACAAAATAAATCCGGCCGTATTTCGATGTCGAAACCAAACGTTATTCATGGTGCGCCCAGACGCACCCTACTTACTAACGCCTAGCTTCCTTCAGCTTTTCCTTCAGCTTACTTTGGCTATCTGAGTCGATGTGCTTGTTGCCGGTGAGCGAGAAGTCCCGGAGGTTCGGTAAGTAACCCAGGCAATCGATGCTGGTAAGCTCCGGACAACGCAATCGAATATAGCACAAGCGATTCCGTATTTCGGGCAAACTTACCACCCATTTCAGTTGTTTATCGGACGTTGGAATGGGAAGACCGAGGTCAGTGAGATACTGCATGTTTTCCAGAATGGTCACGTCCTTGAAGTTACCACATCCGGATAAGTCCAGTGATGTCAGGTTAGTTAATCCCGCCAGCGGTGCCAGATCTCGCACGCCGTCACATTCATATAAGCTCAGGGTAGAAAGCTGGGTCAGCCCTGCCAGCGGAGCCAAATCAGTAAACTTGTTGCACTTATAGAACTTCAGAGACCGGAGCTTGGTCATCTCTTTCAAAGGCGCCAAATCGGCGATTTCAGTACAGTAACGCAATTCCAGTTCACTAAGGCTGAGACCCTTCAAAGGGCTGAGATCGGTCAGAAGGTTGCTCCCCTGGATCGTGAGCGACTGCAGTGTTCGCGAGAGGACCTTATTCGTCTGCAACCACTTTAGGTTCTCGTTGGTCATGCTGTGAGGCAGGCCAAGTGATTCGAGATTCCCAATTCCTGCCAACGGGGTCAAATCCGTGACCAACCTGCAAGGCGACAAATCAAGAGACGACAGGTCTGCTGAAATCACGCCATGGTCGCGCAACCACTGGAGTTGTTCATTTGTCGTCTTGCTCGGCAAGACCAAATTCCGCAGGTTGGTGACACCCGCAAGGGCGCTCAAGTCGAGCGAGTAGCGCGTTCCGAGATCAAGAGAGTGCAGGTTTTCGGACACCACGCCCAGGCCACGCAGTTTGTGAAGATTCTGGCTCTTTGTGTAAGCCGGCAGGCCTAGCGACTGGAGTTTCGTCATTCCATCCAGCGCTGAGAAATCGGCAAGGGAACTGCTTAAATGCAGCGCTGTGAGGTTCGTAAGCTGCGCTAAGTGAGAGCACTCAGCTTCTGATAGGGACCAGGATTCTAAATTCAGGGATGAGAGATTACTCAGTCCGGGCAGGATGGCCAGAACATTCTCATTCTCGCTCCTGCAATACCCCAAATCCAAGGAGCGAAGGTTCTTCAGTTCGCTCAGAAAGCTCAGGTCGCTCATAATATAATGTTTGTCGTATGTGCGACGCAAGCTGAGTGTTTCAAGGTGTTTCATGTGGGACAGCGGCGTATAATCGGATATGTAGCAGCAGCCACTCAAATCGAGCCAAGTAAGTTGGCGCAACTCTTCCAGTGGCTCTAGATTCTGAACGGCAAGATTTCCCGAGAGATCAAGCCCCCGAAGCTGCTCTTTGATTCGTAGGAGTTGATAGAGCTGAGCAGAGGTTGCGTCCGTGATTTTCACATACGCCACGGACGTACGCTCTAGATCGGGAATATGGGAGGCAAGTTCGGTGCCACGTACCGTGACCCAGGTCGGTGAGGCCGTGCTCTGCGGACTGTCTGCTCTTACGTTGACCAGATCGAAGTTCGGTAACTCCCAGGCGGAATAGAAGTTGGGCGTCTGCGCTCGATTCACGGTATTCCAGGCGTGATCGCTTGTCTTGCGGTAGACGTAGTCCTTCAGTTCACGATAGGAGACGCGGCCATCGCGGTCGCCGCGGTAGACGGCGTCGGCACGGCCAGCCAGACCGTCGAGCAGGTAGTGCATGAAGATTCCGTGGCCGCGGTTCGGATCTTCGTAGGACTGCTCGCCGCTGGCGCAACTGATCAGGGCGATCGTGCCCTTCGGGAGAGTGCCATCTGAAAATGACTTGGAGAACTCGCTCATACTCTTCGCCTCGTCGATCGCCGACCGGCCGATTCCCGGCGTGTCGGTTGGGATAAGATGCGGGTCGCGGCAAGCGTCGACCAGCAGCATCTTGAATCGAGCGGGGCATTTGTCGAGCCGGTCATAGATGTCCTTGACCGGGACCATCGTACCATGCGGATCTCCAACACGAGCATCTTGTGGGCAGAAGAAGCTGGATTTCAGTACGTTGCCCTCCTTATTGCGCGACTCGAACGAGCCGCCGTGGCCAGAGAGCGCAATCACCAAGACGCTGTCTTTGTCGAGACCGGCGAACAGGGCGTCGAGCCGCTCGGTGATATTGCGATAGTTAGGCCGGTGGGCCGGATCCGCGTCGCCGGTCGTGAGGCACTTGATCGTATCTCGCTGGAATCCCATCGCCACCAGGCGATCTCGCAACGCCGTCACATCGGCTTCGCAAAACTTGAGGTCTTTGAGTCGTACGTAGTCGTCGACGCCGATCAACAGCGCCCGAAACTGGCCCGACTTGGGCGAGAGCACCGGTTCGACATCGATGGCCTTCTCTTCGCCCGACTGCTGGGCCAGGAGGTCTGCGCCGGAAACGGCTGCCAGGACCATCAGGAGAGAAAGCGTGCCAGCCAAGGAAGTTCGTAACATGATACATTGACCCTTTCAGTAACGGGTGTCTCCCAAGGAAGAGACCAGCGGCAGGCAGAAGTTGCGCTGCTGATCCGCCCTTTTCCCTTTGGTGCGAAAAGTGGCTGAATTGCCTTTTCCATGCCACCCGAAAGGTGGGTAGCGGATTATCAAGGCCCTAGCCCGATCCACGTGGCTATTCAGCACTAATTCGAGTGATTATAATCCAGCTCATTGCGGGAAGCCACCCCCGGGAAGCCACCCCCGCCAGTATGAGCGGTTCGAGACGCAAAAACTGCGTTCCGGCAGAACAGTTACATCGACCCACAGCAAGAACGCCCCACCGTCGCGCAATTTCTTCGCGGTTCGGGCGTCTTCCACGGAGAAGGCCAGCTAACCATGAGCAATACGCAGGTTTTGGACATGTTCACCAAGGACCAGACATGGCTTGAGCAACAACAGGGCATGACCCCATGGGACGAGGGGTGCCGGTGTCTGGCCGAACGGCTTGGGCAGTGGCTCGAAACCTACTCGGAGCCGGTTTGCGATGTGGTTGTTACCGACGACCACAAAGAACGGACCGAATACATGGCCCGCTTGTGGCAATGTCTTGGCTATCACTGGCAACAAGGGACCGAAGAGAACAATGGCGTCGGGGCCGAAGCGGTCGCCGAGCGGATTCAAGGCGGCCAGGGGTATCGTCGCGGAGGTCGGCTTGGCGGCGACCCGATGCGCGACGTCGTATTGGCCCTGGCCATGACACTCCGCGACGGCAATGCGCCGATCGTCTTCGAGGCCGACTATTGTGGCTTCTCCCGAGGGCTGGCCGGTAAACTGAATCATCGTCTGGCCGACAACCCGGACGAGTGGTGGAACGATCTGCTCGACTTCCTGGCCGGATACACCAATCCGCCCGGCAAGCTCGAACGGTTCAAAGGGAGGTGTGCCTTGCAAAACTGGCTTGGTACGGTCCTTTGGAATTTCCTGAGGCGCTGGATTCAGCGCGAGTGGAAACTCACCAACACGGCGGAGATTGAAGACATGGCCCAAACGCACACTGCGACCGGCGATGGCGTGGCGGCCGACGAGTCGCTCGGGTGTTTTGTCGAACTGATCCGCCAGTCGCTCGGTGCGTTGTCCCCGAACGAACGGCTCTTGCTCTCGCTGGTCTATCTCGACGGAATGAAACAGAAGGAAGCCGCCGCAGTCCTGGGCATCCATCCCGGCAACGTGACCCGGCAGCTACAGAAGGCGATCGGGCGGTCTCAGAATCATATCGAGAAGATCGCCGC
>SDBT01016898.1_pt1 | contig 11537 bp, 10 predicted proteins | sample 2277101 | NCBI WGS metagenome assembly SDBT01 (sample SAMN10404973, study PRJNA504765) | marine sediment metagenome | isolation source: marine sediment core GS10_PC15, 103 cmbsf | place: Arctic Ocean: Southern Knipovich Ridge | collected 2010
GGGGAGAGGAAAAGAGCCGGGCAAAAGGACGGGCAGGGGCACGGGCAAGGGTGGGGGCGGGGGCAAGGGCGATGGGAAGGGGGGCGAGCTTACATCCCTTCCCAGCCGTAGATGAATCTCCAGTACAGCAAATGGACGTTGTCGCGGCCGACCCGGGCGGCGGAACGCAGGACCGTCTGGCGAATCGCGTGCCGGAAGTTCCGAGCGGAGACACAAGCCGACATCCTGCGGTCGCTCTCGACGCGGGGGGGCAGGGGTACACTGACGATGGAGCCGCTTCGCTCTCCGGCGCAGGGGGGCACGGGTTGGGGGAAGGGGAAGAATTGCGAGAATCACGTTGACCTTGTTACTCTTGGGACGTTCTCGTAGCGCCAAGGACTTTTTATGATACGATTGTTCACAACAGAGGTTACTCCGAGGAGGGACCGATGAAGCAGATCATTATCCCCTGTCTTGCCGTTACCCTGTTGGCAACGCTTTCCGACGAGCGAGAATATGCTGTGAACAACATGGCAGGAGATTGCAACAGATGAAGACCTTTGTGACTGTGGTCATTGACCAGCTGGGATGGGCCGATCGCGACAACCTAAAGTATATCACCAAGCGACTGGGGCAGCCCGCTAGGGTGTTGACGCCGTACTTCCCTACAGTCACCGAGACCGCCCACGCATCATTGGGTACTGGATCGCTGCCGTGTTCCCACGGTGTCATCGGTAGCGAGACCTTGACGGGCCGTGACCTTCGGCATTGTCGCATCAGGGAATCGATCTACGTCGACAACCGTGCCCAGCAGACAACGTCTCGGCTTGAGGTATTGGAAGACCAAGGTGTTCAGGTTTTTGTTGTGGCTGGCAAGGAAAACGTCGCCAAATTGGTGGACCCGCGCCCGAACTTCTCAGGTCCCGGCGTCCGGGTCACCTACGAGACCGACCAAATGACGGAGGCACTGGCACTAAGCGTCCTGGATGAATACGGACATCAGGCAGATCCAGTGTGGCAGCTTGATACCGCACCCTTCCCCAATGGTCGACGTGATCCGTGCTTTGATTCATGTCTCATCGAGATCGCCAGACTGTTGCTTCGGAACGCCCGCGATCCGGGAAGAGACGCTTTTCTCTTCTTGGGCCTGCCATACCTGGATGTCTTCGGCCACGATCATACCCGCGCCAACCCGGATTTCGCTACGACTATTCAGAAGCTCGACGCCCGGCTTGACAAGTTCCTCAACGAAATTGGCATTGGCCAGGCGCAGAACGCGGGCGCAGTGGTGACAGGCGACCACGGTTGTCGCGACGTCATTGCGGCGGTATGGCCAGACAGCACCAACCGGATGAGGTACGCTTTATCTTTGGGCAGGACTGGGGTGCTGAGCCTTCCGACGCAAGAGTTGCTCACCTTTTTCGACGAAGATGGGGTGGAACGCCCGGCCATCCTGTTCGATGGTGGTACTGTGCGGCTCTGGACAAAGGATGGGTGCGCCGATGCGGTGACTCGATTTTTGAACAACGAGAACAGCGAGTGGTCGGCTTTTTTGGAGACGGCGGTGATTGCCAAGGATCTAACGGCGTGCATACGCCAGGTAGATGCGTCCCGGCACGATAATTGGGGCCACGTCGTGGGCATCGCCAAGAGGAACGTTGCCTTGTGCAAACGGTCATGGATGGACCTGAGCCAAGACGGAAACGCCAAAATCCCGAGGGGCGAACACGGCACGGATTGCGATGAAGATCGGGAAGTGCCTTGGTGGGGACAACCAGACTCACACCATACGCTCATAGAGGCGGCCCTTGCCTTCTTTGTGGGTCAGACACCACAAGCCACGCAGCTCAGTGGTCCTCCATGAGTAGATCCGCGGCGTTGTCGAAGGTGACCCGCTCCTCAGTGGTCAGCGGCAAGCCGGCGAGGCTTTTCTCCAGAAACTCAGTATGTAGTTGGCGTAGCTGAGAACCGCGCCGCTTCTTCTCACGGACGATCAAGTCGAGTGCTTTGACTCGCAGAAGCATCTCTGGTGAGCCGGCGGTCGCATTGAGGTCCGCCACAATACGGCGCAGATGCGTGAGTTCCTGATCGGTGAGTTCTGCGCGTCCACCCAGAACGTCCAGTACGCGCCGCGCATCCTCCACAGCAACGGGTGGCTCCAACGCGGGCCGACTGGTGCCGTGATACTTCATCCGCCAACGCCCGTCGAGGAACCGGTGGCTATACCAGTACGGACCGTGCTCGTCAGGATCCTTGCGGCAGCGGGGATTGCCGCATGGGACATACTCTAGGCGCAACCAGCCACCCGAAATGGGCTCATCTTGTTCGATCCGTCGGCCGTGGCCGATCGGCGGGAAGCCAGGTTGTTCGGTTGCCTTGTCAACTCCGCCTTCCACAACCGCGGAGATATCACGAAGCAGGCCTTCATCTCGGGCAACGGCGCGGATAAAGTGTCCGCGCAGCCGCTCGTTGGCGCTTAGCTCCTGGATGAGTTGGTCGACCGGGTCGGTATCGTCCTTTCGGGACTCAAGGCACTCAACAAGTCGCCCTCCTGCTTCCTTCAATTTTTTCATTGGCGCCTCCCGTCGTAGTTCACTATCTTATTACCATTATGTCTTATAAGACAAGGTTTAGGGAAAAAATCTCGTACACGCGAAATTCCTTATGTTTTTCAGTCAATTGTGGAGTGCGCTCGAACGACCGTTGCCGCATGCGGCACCTTTCGAGCAGGCGTGACAGGTTCCGACGCGTCTCCCAGCGGCGGGTTCTGGCGCGACGGCTCGAGCCGCGCAACGGCCGGGCGGGGGCGCGGAGCGGGGATGAAGAGCAGGCACAGTGGGCGACGCGGGGCAGGGGCAAGGAGGTTGGGACCGAGGTCGAAGGAGATGGCGGGTGGTGGAGAAGACGAACGCGGGAGCGTTCGCGTTCGCGGGGAAAAATCGTGGCGCGGGTGGCGCCATGGGGCAGGTGCACGGGCATGAGAGGCAGGCGTCATATCGAGGGCTTGCTTGCTGTGAGGGTTGGGACTGCGACGGGAACCTTGACTGGAGGTTTCTGTTGAGTGGGGCAACCCTTGTGAAGATAGGGCTGCTGCGCTGACGACGGGTGGGCGGAGTGGCTTGAGCTGGATCCTTCTCCCCAGCCCTCCTGCAGGTGGCCGGAATCCGGCCACCGGTGGCCGAAATCCGGCCACCTGGCATCTTCGTAACTCCTTGAAAAACCTCGTTTGGAAAATTTGGCACGGGTATTGCCCTGCATGTGGAGACATGGACACGACTGCGAAACACAGACTCATGATTTCCAACCTCGAACGAAGGGAATCTACCAGCCCCAGGGTGGACGAGGCGACGCACGGACGGGAGGCGAACCTTTTTGTCGACATCGCCGAGGCACTCGGGGTCCTGGACGAACTTTTCGTCGAAATGTTGCGGCGACGTGGTAGACTCAGGCGTAACGCTACCGATTCGCCGCGCCGAGGAGAAAGGAGTCAAGAATCATGGCGCGACGAAGAAAGGGATTTCGTGTCAGAGGACCGTATCGTCACGGGCGTCGATGGCGTATCGAATTCGTACGACCGGATGGGGAAAGAGTGCTGGCATCGTTTGCATCAGAAGCCGAGGCGAAAAAGGCGGCCGTCCGGTTCCGGAAGCAGATTCCGGGCCGGGTGACCTTCGCCCACGTGCTTGATGAGTACGAGCAGCACCTCGCGGAGAAAGGCAACAAGCAGAGCTCGATCAAGGTGACCACCTGGCGTCTGAACAACTGGCTGGAGCCGGAAATGCCGATCGCCGACGTGACACCCACCCAGACGAAGCGCAGGTACGAGAAGCGGTGCAAGGTCGTGTCCGTGGACACCCACCGCGGGGAACTGTCCGAGGTCAAAACGTTCTGGCGCTGGGTCGTCAAGAAGGGCTACGTGACCCGCTCGCCGGCCGAGAAGATCGAACCGGTCGGGCGTCGTCGCAAGGGCAAGCTCCAACTTCGGCGGTCGGAGGCCAGGGCGTTCTTCGTCAAGGCCCTCGAGCTTGCCCGGCAAGGCGACGAAGGCGCGGTCGCGGCGCTGGCCGTGCTCGTGCTCGGTCTGCGCTCGGGCGAGATCTGGTGTCGAAGGGTGCGGGACGTGGACGCGGACGAGGCCGGGGCGCTTCTGTGGATCGAGGAGGGCAAGACCGAGGCGGCCACCCGGTACATGGAGGTGCCGGATCCGCTGGCGGGTTTGCTGGTCGACCGGACATCCTTGAGGCGGCAGGAGGAATGGCTCTTCCCCTCACAGAAGGCCGCCAGCGGTCACCGGGAGTCCGGCTGGCTGCGAAGTAACGTGAAGCGCATCTGTGAGGCAGCAGTAGCGCCCGTGGTGACCGTACATGGCCTGAGGGGCACCTGGGCTACCTTGACCACCGACGCGGGAGTCTCGGGACACGTTGTTGCCCGGGAGCTGGGTCATACCAACGAGACGGTAACCCGGGAGCACTACACCGAGCATGGTGCGGAGGACAGGGCCAAGGCCCGGCGGATGATTGGACTGCTGGTGGACGACGTCGCCGGCGAGCGAGAGAGAGGGGCTCGATTGGTGACGATTGGATCGGATAACGTCACCAGCTGTCCGGGCCAGGAAGAATCTCCTGGAATTACATGGAGCTGAGGGGGATCGAACCCCTGGCCTCTAGAGTGCGATTCTAGCGCTCTACGCTGGAGCATGCCTCTTAGAAAGGCTTGGGCGTAGGTGGAAAATCAGGGGCTTTATTTGCACTTGACCCAGTGTGCGAATACGTAATACAATTGTCAACATGTATACGGGGCAATGTGATGTCGAAGATCGTGCATGCGCGGCTGGATGATGACAGTCGCAAGGTCCTTTCCCGGTTGCGGCGGCATACCGGGTGGAACGATTCAGAGATCGTCCGCCGGGGTATCCGGGCGCTTGCCGGGCTGACGCTGACGCCGGCGCGGAAGGACATCGTAGGACTGGGGGCGTTCGAGTCCGGGGTGCCGGATCTCGGCTCGAACGAGGAGCACCTCGAGGGATTCGGAAGGACATGAAGCCCGTGCTGCTCGATACGGGCTGCATCGTGGCGCTGCTGGATCGCAGCGAGCGTCATCACGATCAATGCGTCCGGGTGGTGGGCGAGTTGGCCGGTCCGCTGGTGACCTGCGAGGCGGTCATCGCCGAGAGCTGCTACCTGCTGAGGAACTTGCACGGGGCGCCCGAAGCCGTGCTGGCCAACGTGGAGCGGGGTGTTTTCCAGGTCCCCTTCCGACTGGAAGGCAACGCGGCCGAGGTCCGCACCCTGCTGCGCAAGTACCGCAAGGTGCCGATGGACCTGGCCGACGCCTGCCTGGTGCGCCTGGCCGGGTTGCTGCGGACTGGGGCGATCCTGACCCTGGACGGCGACTTCCGGATCTACCGCTGGAACCGCAACCGGCGCTTCGAGTACTTGCTGGACATCGAGTAGGAGGCCGGATGGAGCGGGATCTGAGGCTGGTGCTGATCGCGGACACCCACTACCAGCACGAGAAAATCGAGGTGCCCGACGGCGACGTCCTGGTGCACGCCGGGGACCTGTGCCTTCGCGGCGAGCTTTCGGACGTGGAGGTCTTCGACGACTGGCTGGGGCGGCTGCCGCACCGGCACAAGATCGTCATCGCCGGCAACCACGACTACTGTTTCGAGAGACGGCCGGCCGAGGCCCGTGCGCGACTGACCAACTGCACCTACCTGCAGGACGAGGGCGTGAGCGTCGAGGGAATCCGCTTCTGGGGCACGCCCTGGCAGCCCTGGTTTCTCGACTGGGCCTTCAACCTGCACCGCGGAACGCCCGAGCTTTGCGAGAAGTGGGCCATGATCCCTGACGACACCGACGTGCTGATCTCCCACGGCCCGCCGCTGGGCCATGGGGACAGGACCACCCGCGGCGAGTCGGCCGGGTGCGCCGATTTGCTGGATCGCGTCCTGGAGGTTCGCCCCCGGTTGCACTGCTTCGGGCACATCCACGAGGGATACGGGGTGAGCCGGAGGAAGCACACCCTGTTCGTCAACGCCAGCGTGTGCACAGCGGCGTACGAACCGGTGAATCCGCCCGTGGTGCTGGTCTTTCGGGCCGGCCGGTTCGAACCGATAGCTGACGGACGGAGACCTACTGGTTGAACTTCTTGAGCAAGCTGGTCTTCTTGCCGGGCCTGATGATCACGACCACGGTCTCGTCGATGCCGGCCTTTTTGTTGACCATCCGCAGCCTGTGCCTTCCCTTGGGCAGTTTCTTGCCCAGGAGGGGGGTGACGCCCAGCTTGCGCTTGCCCAGGTAGACCTCGGTCCAGGGCATGGAGTTGAGGTGCAGGAAGCCGTGGGTCGACCTGGGGGCCCTGGGCGGCGCGAAGGCCAGCGACAGGCGCTCGCCGGCCTCAGGCGTGACCAGCCTGGTCTCGCGCTTGTGCCCGGGGCACAGCACCGTGACCGCGAGCTCGCGGCCCGGCTCGACGGACACGGAGTCCAGCGGGGTCTTCTGGGGTAGCTTGCGCTTGTCCAGCCGGACAGTGCAGCCGGAGGGCGTCGACTCGATGTCGAGCAAGGCCGGGGCCGGCTCGGCCGGCTCGGGTTCGGGCTCGGGTTTTACCGGCTCAGGCTCGGGTTCGGGCTTGGCTGGCTCGGGCTGATCGGGCGGCGGCGCGACCGGCTCGGACACTTCCGGTCCTGAGGGCGTCTGGTCGTCATCGCCCGAAGGCCAGGCTACGACGACGATCACCACCGCGATCGCGACCGCGGACAGCAGGCCGAGCACCAGCGGCCAACGGGAGGCCCTGCGGCCCGGCTTCTTGCCCGGCATGGAGATCCGGATGCTCGGCTCGGGCTTCTTGTCGGCAGTAGGTTTTTCTTTTTCCTCCGGAGCCGGCGCGGGTTTCTTTTTCGCCAGAGGCTTGTGCTCCAACGCGGGCGGCTCGATCGAACGGGAGGGCCGGCCGGCCTTGCCGATCCACACAGGGACGGTCCTGGTGTCGGGCACGAGCCTGGACACATCGGCCTGGGAGATCGGGTCGCTCATGACCTTGTCGAGCAGTCGTCGCTTCTGCTCCTCCCGGGCGCCCAGCACCGACCGGACGAAGGCGCCGATATCGAACTCGTCCACCTTCTGCCTGCTCTGGCGCAGGCAGGCCCGCAGCGCATCGCCCATCTGGGCGGCGGACTGGAAGCGGGACCTGGGATTGCGCTGCAGCGCGCGGATCGCGACGGCCTCGAGCTCACCGGTCACGCCGCGTTCCTGTCCGCCGATGGGCGGAATCTCCGCCGCCTTTACGGCCAACAGGGTGTCGGATTTCGTTTGGGCCTTGAACAGCGATCGTCGGGCCAGCAGCTCCCACAGCACGATGCCCAGCGAGAAGATGTCCGTCCCGGCGTCGAGCGGCTTGTTTTCGCACTGCTCCGGGGAGGCGTAGGCCACTTCGCCCCTGGCCGGGCCGTTCTGGATCTGGAGCGCGGTCCGCTGGATGTCGAATCCGATCAGCTTCACCCTGCCCGAGTAGAGGACCACGACGTTGTTGGGGTGGATGTTGTGGTGGATCGGGTTCAGGGGATCGCCCTTGCCGTCGCGCACCCGGTGCGCGTGCTCCAGCCCGTCGCACACCTGGGCGACCAGCACGGCGGCCAGCGCGGGACCCATGTCCTTCCCGGTACGCAGAGCCTCTTGCACCAGGCGTCCCAGGCCGTCGCCGAGCAGGAACTCCAGGATGGAGAAATAGGATCGCTTGGTCCGGCCGGTCTCAAATACCCGAACCAGGTTCGGGTGGTCGAAACGGGAGGTGACCCGGAGATCGTCGAGGAATCTGCGAGTCAGGCCCTGGTCGTCGGCAACCCGGGGCAGGGTCTCGCGCACGATCACCCAGCGGTCGTCGCCCGGGACGGACTGGTTGATCGCCAGGTGGTATTCGGAGATGTCGTCCCGGGAGACCGACGCGAGCAGCTCGTACTGTCCTCGGGCTCCTTTCAGGTTTCTTCGCCGTTCGGCCATGGCTGCACAGATGGTATCCCTTCGTCGGACCCGAGGCAAGGTAGAGCGTTTGATTGTGTACGTTGTTACGACATGGTACCCTGTCTGCACAATGAGAAACAGGCAGAACGGGAGTTCGCGATGAGTCTGCGATTGTTGTTCTTGGGGTTGTTGCTCGTGCCGTGGACCGTGCGGGCCGGTGGTGACGACTTGAAGAAGGCCTTGCAACTGTCCGCAGAGATGAAGTACCCGCAAGCCCTGCGCCTGGTCGACAAAGTGTTGCGTTCGGCGAGCAGCGATCCCGCGCAGTTGCGGTCAGCATACGAGATCAGGGGCCAGAGCCTGGCCGCCATGGGGAAGTCCAGGAAAGCGGTCCAGGCCTTCCGCAGGTTGCTGGCCCTCGATCCCTCTTACCGGCTATCCGAGTCCGTCTCGCCCAAGATACAGCCGCCCTTCGAAAAGGCCCTGAAGCAGTCCGTCCGCCAGGGGGCGATCCGCCTGTTTCACACGCCGCCGCTGGCGGGCAAGAGCCTGGCCGGGACCAGCCTGACGGCCAGGCTGGAGGCCAATCCGTTCAAGCTGGTCAGGACGGTTCGCCTGGTCTACCACGCTCCCGGCGGAAAACCGCGCAAGGCGGCCAGGCCGGTCAAGAGACCCGGTGAGTTCACCTTCAAGCTCCCGTCCGAGTTGCAGGCCGAGGAGATCCATTACTACTTCGAGGCCCTCAACCGGTTCAAGGGAGCACTGGTCCGCGCCGGCTCCCCGGACGAGCCGTACAGGCTCTCGATCCTCCCGATCCCGGCCGAGCCGGCCGCGGTCGCGGCCGCGCCGGAGGTCGAGATGGGGCTCGATCTTTTCGACGAAGGGGATGACCCGGGCTCCCCGGCGGCGCCGTCGGTGGTGCGAAAGCCCAGGGACGGCGCAGGCCTGTCCGACCAGCCGGCGGTGATCGCCGACGGGAAGATCGACCTGGCGGACAGCGAAGGGCCTGACGCGGAGGAGCAGGAGAAGGAGGAGGACCTCTCCGCACCGGCCTGGTACGAGACGTGGTGGTTCTGGACCGGAGTCGGAGTGCTGGCGGCGGGTGGGTTGGCCGCCGGGGTTGCTGTCGGGCTGAGCGGCGCTGGCGGCGGTCCGATCGAGTACGACGTGGTTCTCAGGTGAACGGAGTATTCCGATGCGGCGATTGATGATCGGTGCGTTCCTGGCCTGGCTGGCGACCAGCGCGGGCTGTGGCGGCGAGAAGAAGTACAGTATCGCGGTGGAGTTTCCCGACCAGACGGCCCGGGATCGGACCAGCCTGGTGCGGGTGATGCTGATAGTGCCCGGCCAGGACGCCGGCTGCGCGCAGTTGCTGGACGGGACCGCCGCTCCGAAAGATACGGGCTACACCGTAGAGGACGAGATATCCATCGGGCTTCCCGGCGCCGAGGGCGCCCGGCCGCTGGAGGCCTCCGAGCCGGGGCCCCGGCTGTTCTTCGCACAGGCCGAGGACACGGACGGGGTCGTCATCCTGCACGGCTGCACGGCCGTGGACGCCGGCCGGGACGGGCCGGGCGAGGTGGTCATCAGCCTCCTGTGGATCACCGAGCCGTGCACCGAAGACGCCGAGTGCGACGATTCGAACATCTGCACCGTCGACACCTGCGGCGACGGCGAGTGCGTCAACGACCCGGAGGCGGACGGCACGCCCTGCGACGACGGCGACGCCTGCACCACGGGCGACGCCTGCTCGGCCGGCGTCTGTACGAGCGGTGCTCCCCTCGCCTGTGACGACTCCAACCCTTGCACCGACGACTCCTGCGACTCCCTCACGGGTTGCGTCTACACCGACAACACTTCCCCCTGCGACGACGGCGACGCCTGCACCACAGGCGACGCCTGCTCGGCCGGCGCCTGCGTCGGCGGCGCCGCGCTCGACTGCGACGACGCCGACCTGTGCAACGGCACCGAGACCTGCGATTCGGTCACGGGCTGCCAGGCCGGAGATCCCCTGGTCTGCGACGACGGTGACCTGTGCAACGGCACCGAGACCTGCGATTCAGTCGCGGGCTGCCAGGCCGGAGATCCCCTGGTCTGCGACGACGTCGACCTGTGCAACGGCACCGAGACCTGCGACCCCTCCCTGGGCTGCCAGCCCGGAGTTCCGCTGGTCTGCGACGACGGCGACCTGTGCAACGGCACCGAGACCTGCGACCCGGTCGCCGGCTGCCAGCCGGGCGTACCCCTGGTCTGCGACGACGGCAATCCCTGTACGGACGACTCCTGCGACCCGGCCGCCGGCTGCGTGTACATCAACACGCCCGAGCCCATGGGCCTGGTCTGCGACGACCCGGTCGACCTTGCCGTGACCGACACCGCCGCCTGCACGCTGTCGCTTTCGGGCCCCAACAACGTCGGCCAGGAGTCCTGCCTGTCGTGCAGCGCACAGGTCGGGGTGACCACGGTGGATCTCGCCGACTTCGACGACGGCGGAGGCGCCTGTGACCCGGACGGCTGGTCGCTGGTCACCTCGGTCGGCAACAACTGCCGGGACAAGGCCGACAACTGCGCGCTGGGGGGCGGGCCGCGCTCCTGCTGCGACGTGTTCGCATCCATCTGCGAGACGGCCTCGTTCGGCCAGCCGGTGCTCGTAACCCACCTGGGCGACAACTGCACCGGCGTCGAGAAGCAGTGGCGCCTGTTCAAGACCTTCGACCTGACCGGCCTGGCCGCGCCGCGGCTGTGCTTCGACCTGGCCGACCGCCAGGCCAGCGCGTCGTCGGGTCTGCTGGTCTACGCCGAGGACTCCCTCAACGCGTTCCAGCAGGTCTTCTGTCTCAACGGCGAGCCCGTGATCGGCGCGGACGACTTGTTCCTGACCCTGTGCGTGGACCTGCCCGCCTGGACGGCCGGGAGCCCGGACCTGATCCTGACCCTCATCATGCACTCGGACGCCGCCGGCGAGTACATGTTCCTGGACAACATACGCCTGACCGGTTGGTCCGGCGGCTGCGGGGCCAGCTTCGCTACCGCCTTGGACGAAGACTTCGCCGCGTGCGACACCAGCGCCTGGACCGTGGCCGCGGGGACTTACACCTGCGCCGCGGCCGGCTGCACCAACCAGCCCGGCTGGCTGCCTGGGATTTTCGGGGATGGCCCCTCGCTGGCCGTGGAGACCCGGCTTGACGCCTCGGCGCTGGACGGCGAGGTCGAGGTGTGCTTCCGCACCGGAGGCGATCTGGTACAGCCCGGCGACGCCGTCCGGCTGCTGTACGACGCGGGCGCCGGATTCGTGCAGGCCTGGGAGCGGAGCGGTCCGCTGGGCCTGGATGGAGATTGCGTATCGGTGTGCGTCGACCTGGGGGGGCGCGATCCGGCCGTGGCCAACAACCCCGACCTGGGCCTGCGGTTCGAGATCGACGGGGCCGGCACCATCGGCCTGTACGGGGTGACCGTATCCGGCGCCCGGTACTGCCCGGCCGACGTCTCCCAGGTGACCCTGTCCTCGCCCCTGGTGGGCGACGGCGCCGGCAACTACGACTTCACCGCCACCGACACGGCCGGGGTCGACTCACACCTGACCACCCGCCTGCGCTG
>SDBT01016899.1_pt1 | contig 11536 bp, 9 predicted proteins | sample 2277101 | NCBI WGS metagenome assembly SDBT01 (sample SAMN10404973, study PRJNA504765) | marine sediment metagenome | isolation source: marine sediment core GS10_PC15, 103 cmbsf | place: Arctic Ocean: Southern Knipovich Ridge | collected 2010
GCACGTAGCGTCTCGTTGCGAAGGAAGACGTAATACTTGTAGTACGCATGGCCGACGTGCTCCGGCGGCACGGTCAGGCAAAGCTGCGGCAGCAGGGCGAACCGCTCGTCGAGCAAGGCCGCGTGCTGCCGACGACGAGCGACCCAGTCGGGCAGCTTGCCTAGCACCACGCGCCCGATCACCGCCTGCATCTCGGTCATCCGCCAGTTGGTGCCGAACGATTCGTGCAGCCAGCGAAAGACCGTCGCCGTATCCTTGTCGTGCACGGCCTGCCAACTTTTGCCGTGGTCTTTGAAACCCCATGCCCGCTGCCAGACGTCGCGGTCGTTGGTGGTCAGCATGCCACCCTCGCCGCCCGTGCTGAGGATCTTGTCCTGGCAGAAGGAGAACGCGGCCGCGTGTCCCAGCGATCCGACCGGCCGGCCGCGATAGGTGGCGCCATGGGCCTGGGCACAATCTTCGATCACCCGCAATCTGTGGCGATCGGCCAGTTCGAGGATCGGGTCCATCTCGCAGGGCCATCCGGCCAGGTGTACCGCGATGATTGCCTTGGTACGCGGCGTGAGCAGATCGCGAATCGTCTCGGCCGTGACGTTCTGGCTCTGCGGGTCGACGTCGGCGAATACGGGTATCGCGCCGCGCATCACGCAGCAACTTGCCGAGGCAATAAAGCTTCGCCCGGCAACGATCACTTCGTCGCCGGGGCCGATTTCCAGGGCCTGCAAGGCGAGTTCCAGCGCGACGGTTCCGTTAGCCACTGCCACGCCGTGGCGACAGCCGGCGGCCTCGGCAAACTCCGCCTCGAACATTCGCCCCTGTCGTCCGACGTGGTAATTGGTTCGGCCGGAGCGTAGCACCTCGGCCACTGCGAGGATTTCTTCCTCGGCGTATTTCGGCCAAGGCGGCATGGGTTCGGTGCGTGTCGCAACGCCTCCGTCGACCGCCAGTGCCGAATCGATAGTTAATTTGCCGTCCATGGCAGGGAGTCCTTCATAGATTATTGTGATCCCAAATTCCGGGTTACGGCTTCTAGTCCGCCGAGGTGCATGCCGGTCGTTGCTCGCAAGACACGCGCGGCGTAATAGGCAGTTTTCTTTATGTAACGCTTGACCGGACCCCCATGCATGAAGGGGTGGCCGACGTCCAGCTCCGGCAGCTCGAAGCCGGCGGCCGCGATCGTGGCTTCCAGCGATCGGGGTGTAAAGTGAAACAGGTGTTCCTGCGGGTGCAAGTTACTGCGGCGACCGGTTCGCAGCAGCGAGAGCCAGCCGGTGTCCTTGATCCGCAGATAGTGGAAGCTGGGTACGTAGACGGCGAGCACGCCGCCGGGTTTCAGTAGCCCTCGCACCAGTCGCAACGTCGACATCGGATCGTGCAAATGCTCCAGGACGCCCAGCATGGCGACGACGTCGAAGCTGCCCGGCTCCAGCGGCGTCTGCTCTAGCGTACCCGTGTGGACTGTGCAATCGGCGTGCTGCCGAGCCGTCTCGGCGGCAGGCGCGTATGGTTCGATGCCAAGCAGGTCCCAATTGCCGGTCCGCCGCGCTTCGGCAAGGAACTGCCCGCCGCCGCAGCCGACGTCGAGCAAACGGCCGTCGGGCCGCATTCGGATCAGACGCTGTAAGAGGCGGCGAAAACGGCTGCCGTCGCTGTCGCCCCGCCAGCAGTAGCCGTGGCTGATCGTGTCTGCGGAGTCGTGCCGGTAGACGTGTTGGGTCGACGCAACCGTCAGCCGCGGCGAGACGTAGACCAGTCCGCATCGCCGACAGCGGACAACGTGCAGATCGGCCTGTTCCCGACCGAGCCGGTACGTCTCGCGAAACAGCACACGTACCCGCGACTCGCCACACAGATTGCAGGTAACCTGTTCCGTCTCGAGCCGTGCAAGCCTCGTCCTCGGTCTCGTGTCCGCTACAACTGCCATGGTTCTCTCCATCACGCTGCCTCCTTGCGTCCGGTCGCGGGTGGTTCCATCCGACCCAGCAAGCCGGGCAAGCGACCGAGCGAGTCGATCTCCACGTCGGGAGCATCCTCGGCAAGGTTCGGTTCGCGATAACGATGCAGACCGTCCGGGCGGCGAACGCGAATCGTAGCCATTCCGACCCGCCGGGCACCGCGAAAATCCTTGATCGGGTTGTCGCCCACGTAGACGGCCGATGCCGCGTCGACGGACAACCGCCCGAGAGCGATTTGGAACGGCTTAGGACTCGGTTTCCAGGCGTCGCGTCCGAGGGCATCGGAATAGACGATCGTGTGGAAGAACCCGTCCAGTGCCAGCGCGGCCACCTTACGCCGCTGGACGTCCAGGTATCCGTCGGTAATCAGGCCCAGCGGGCAGCGCAGGCTGAGCCGCTCGAGCAGCGACCGCGTGCCGTCGTCCAGCGAGATCTGCGGTTCGTGCTGCCGGTAGGTTTGCACCATGGCGTCGACGTGCCGGTCGGTATATAGACCGTGCGAAGCCAAAAAGCGGTCGAACGTATTGCCGCGGACTCCCGTCTCGAACAGTCGTCGCAACTCGACGAAGCTGCTCTCGGCCGGCAGCCCCAGTTCCTTTTTCGCCCAAAGCGCCACCGCCCGAAATCCGCTGAACACGTAGTCGCGTTCCGGATAGAGGGTGTCGTCCAGATCAAAGATCACGGCTTGCCATCCGTTCACAGTCGGCCTCGGTGGTAAACAGGGAATCGTCGAATCGCGAGAGGTAGAGTTCGCTACGGTAGGCGCCCTGCACGGGAATGCAGACCGGCAGGTTGGCCGCCGCGGCCAGCAGCCATTGGGGAGAGTCGGCACCGGCGGCAATCCCCAGTGGCAGCCCGCCGCCGAGCCGGGCGTTGATTTCGGTGAATGCAGGTGCCGTACCGTTGTATATGCACTGCACGGTGATCGGTCCGACGGCCGGCAAGGCCTCGGCGATTCGCAGGCAGGCGTCGGCAATCGCCGGATCGAAGACCGTCTTGCCCACGATCACCTCGCCGGCACGCACGCGGATCCGCTGGCGAGAAACGACCGAGAGCACTCGTCCGTCCAGATCGCAGACGACGTCGTTGGTGGTTTCCGGGCCGGGCAGGAACTCCTGGACGATCGGCCGGTCGACGTAGTCCGAGAAGAAGGCCAACTGCCGAGCGTCCTCCACCTTGAAGGTTTGCGCCGACGCACTGCCGAACCGCGGCTTGATAAACAGCGGATAGTCCGATTCCGCGGGCTCGAACTGGCCGGGCAGCCACGACCGTGGCACCGTCAGCCCGAGGCGCTTAAACAGCGAGTTGGTTTCCCATTTGTCGGCCGCGATTCGGGCCGCTGCGGATGAAACAACCGCCAGCCGGGCGCCCGTCGATTCGAGGAGCTTGCGGTGCTCGGCCAGTACGGGGACGTCCGGGTCGATCAGCGGAAAGACGGCTGCGATTTGCTCGTCGCGGATGATTTTCAGCAGGACAGAGATGTACTCGGGCCGGTCCACCCGCGGCACAATGCAAGGCCGGTCGGCCAGCCGCAGCGCGGGAGCCAGCGGATCGACGTCCAAGGCCACAATCCGTCCGGAGATGCCGAGCGTTTGATACGCCTTACGGAAACTCCGCAGTAGTTCGACGCGGCGCCCGACGCTGGTGAAGAGGATGTTGACGTTCATCGCCCGGATCGTGCCTCCAACGCGTTGCGGTTCTGCTTGGCGGTTCCCATAAACTCCGGCATCGTGGCACTGCCGACGTGGCTGACGCCTACCGGTCGGACCAATCGGCAAACGGTCAACAGCACGATTCGGGCGTCCAGGCGGAGACTCCAATGGTCGGCGTACCAGGCGTCCAGTTCGAGTTTTTCCTCCCAACCGATCGCGTTGCGTCCGTTGATCTGAGCCCAGCCGGTCAGCCCCGGCTTGACGTGATGTCGCCGATCCTGGCGGGGTGTGTAGCGGTCGAGATACCTCACGAGCAGCGGCCGGGGTCCGACCAGACTCATCTCACCCCACAGCACGTTGAGCAATTGTGGAAGTTCGTCGAGGCTTGTGCGACGGAGCCACCTGCCCAGCGAGGTCAGCCGTCGGTCGTCGGACAAGGGCGAGCCGTCGGGGCCGGACGCCTCGCGCATGGTGCGAAACTTCAGCAGCGTAAAGGGCCTACCGTCGCGGCCCGCTCGCTGCTGCCGAAACAGCACCGGCCGGCCCATCCGCAAGTAGATCAGCGTCGCCACGGCCGCCGTCACGGGGACCGACAGCACCAGCAGCACCGCCGCTGCGGCAAGGTCCGTCATGCGTTTGAGCGATAATGATCGCAATTGAATGTCCTTCTACGCTACAACGTCGCTTACGCGCGAGCCGCCGGGTTTATCCCGGCGCTTACGTGCGAGCCACCGGGTTTATCCCGGCGCTTACGTGCGCGGGGGCAAGCCCCGCGGCTCGCTGGGACCAACTCTAACAGGATCGATTCCATCCGATCGGCGAGCAAGTCGCGGTCGAAGCGTTCGCGGCCGAGGCGTGCGGCGGCTGCACCTGCTCGGGCGAGCCATGGCCGATCGCGCACGGCGGCGACCAACTTTCCGGCCGCCGAGTGCGGGTCGTTTACGTCCAACACCAACCCACAGCCGGTCTGTTGAAACATCTCCGCGAGCCATCCTTGGTGATTGACGGCGACGGGCCGGCCGGCTGCCATGGCGTCGAACACCTTGGTGGCGTTGTTCGCCCACATCTGCTCTAGGTCGATGAACACCGAGGTAGCCAGATCGGCGGCCGAGAGGACGGCCGGCATCTCGCACTTGGGCACCGGCGGGAGCATGAAGAGGTTTTTGTCCAACACACCCAGACGTTCCGCTTCGCGGCGCACCTTCTTTTCCTCGCGTCCGCCGCCGACCAGCAGGAAGCGGACTTCCGGATCGAGTTGCACGGCGGCCGCGGCCACCCGCGCCAAGTAATCGACCCCGTTGATCGGGCCCATGGTGCCCGTGTAAACGATCAGAGGCCGGTCTTGCAGCCAGTCGTATCTTGCGCGAAACTCTTGTCCGAGTTGCGGCGGGACGTCGAACTGTTCGCGGTCGCAGCCGCAGGGGATGACCGTCACCTGCTCGGCCGGATAGCCCGCAGCGATCACACCCGCCTTGACGCCGGGCGACTGGGCCACGACGCGGGCCGAATGGCGATAGGCGTAACGTTCCAGCCAGCGGGCGGCCCCGATCGTCCACGGCGTGCGTAACGCGCCGACGGCGATCGGCAACTCGGGCCAGAGGTCGGCAATCTCGAAGACCATCGGAATCGACTGTTTACGTGCCGCATAGACGCCGGGCAAGGCGATCGTCAGCGGAGTGCTGGTGGCGATGATCACGTCGCCGGGCAGCGAGGCCGCTTTGCGAGCGGAGGCCCGGGCAAACTTCATGAACGAAACGATTCGCCGCGTGTAGCATAGATGGTTCGAGTAAGGCACCGGATAACGATGCACCCGGATGCCGGCCTCTTCGGTCTCGGTCCATCCGCGGCAATAACGTCCCTGCTGCGGCGACCGCTCGGCGGTAACCACATTGACCTCGTGACCGCGGTCGACGAACCGGCGGGCCCATTCGTAGGAGAACGAACCGCCGGCCGACCGGGGCGTGTTGAAGTGCTGGTGCAGGTAGGTGATTCTCATAGGTATCCGTGGTCTACGCGGCCATTCTCCTATCTTTGATCTTGTGAACGAAACTGAGGGCGTTGCCGACGGCGTGATCCATGTCGTAATATCGATACTCGGCCAGACGTCCGACCATCGCGACATCCGGCTCTTCGGCGGCCATCGCGGTGTACCGGTGGTAGAGCCGCCGGTTGGTTTCGTCGGGGAAGGGATACTCGTAGTCTTCCGGGTCATCCGGCGAAAAAGGGGTCTCGCGGGTGATCACGGTGCCGCGCAGCCGGCGCGCCGTGCAGGGCGGCGCGAGGTGCTTCCATTCCACGTCGCGGATGTGCGGGCGGTCGCCGGGATCGTTGATCTGCGCGCACGGCTGGATGCGGTCGGCGTTGGGCAGATACGTGTGCGTCCGCCGTTGTCCGCGGTAGTGCAGTTTACCCATCTCGAAATCGAAGAACTCGTCAATCGGGCCCGTATAGATCAACAGCTTCTTCGCCCGAAAGGCGTTGCGGTCTCGGAGGTAGTCGAAATTGAGCACGACCGGGATTCCCTCGAGCATCCGTTGCATCATCCGGCTGTAGCCTTCCGTTGGGATGCCCTGGTACTTGGCGTTGGGAGTCAGGTAGGGGTTGTCGTCTTCGCGGACGTCGAATCGCCGACACAGCGAGGCGGAGAGTTGCCGGGCGGGAGCGCCCCACTGTTTCTCGGTATAGCCCTTGACGAATTTTCGGTAGACCGGCTCGGGCATCATAGCCAGTGCCGCCTCTTCAAAGTTCCGCGGTTTGCCGTTGGCAGCAATGGCAGCGGGGGATGTTGTGCCGCAGACCCGGCGGATGTAGCTTCCGGCGATGGGCCAGTTCTCCATTTGCCCGTCGACCAGCGTGCGGATCCGATGCTTGTAGGGGTGAAACTGGGCAAACCGGTTGACGAACTGCCAGATCTCATCGGAGACGGTACGGAACAGGTGTGGCCCGTATCGGTGGACGCAGACTCCGCTGGGATGCAGGGAGTCGGCCACATTGCCGCCCGTGTGCCCGCGGCGTTCGAGCACAATCACCCGCTCGCCGGCGTCAGCCAGTCTCCGGGCGATGACCGCACCGCTAAGCCCGGAACCGACCACCACGTAGTCCGATTGCATGAGAAGTCTCACTGTGTGTGATTATCGGGTGCCCCGCCCTTCGTTCGGGGGGGGAGCCTCCGGATTTCGGGCCGCGAATCATACCAACGGCGGAGGATTGGAGGAAGCCCAGTTATTATCCAACACAGTTGCGATAGGCCTCGACGGACCGGCTGGCGACGCAATCCCAGCCGTAACGGTCGACGACCAGATCTCGTGCCCGGGTGCCCATCTCTACCAGCTTGTTGCGATCGGACGCCAGGATTTCGCCAAGCCCGTCGGCAATCGACTCCGGTGTCGACTCTACGCTCCATCCGGCTCCGGCCGCGGCCACGTCGTCGGCCATATTGGTTGCCCTGGTAAGCAGACAAGGCACACCATAAGCCAGCGCCTCGAGCACGGCGTTTGGATGTCCTTCCCAACGAGAGGTGTGGACGAAGACGTCGCTACGGCACAACAGTTCCCGTTTCCGGTCACCCTCCACCGGACCACTTATGGTGACGATATCGTCCAATTTCAGTTTGGCGATCAATCCGGCAAGAAACTTGGTACCGCCGCGGAAGTCGGGCCCGTGCAACTCGACCCGCACGTTTCTTAGGATCAACTCCCGTCGCACGGCCGCACAGCCCTTCAATAGCAGATCGAGCCCCTTGATTTCGGTGGCCAGCCGTCCGATGAAAACGAGTCGCAGGTGAGTGGTGAGTGGTGAGTGGTGAGTGGTGAGTGAACCCGAGTCGGATTCGTGCGGCAGTGCGACGCCGTTTCCGACCACGAACGCTGTGACTCCCAGGTAACGTCGTTGCCAATCGACCGACTGTTCGGCCTCGCCCTGGGTAAGGAACTGAAGCGCCGCAGCCTTGGACACGACTCGGTTGAAGAACAGCCGGTTACCCAATTTTTTCTTCCATCCTCGATAGACCTGGGCACTTCGCATCATACCGCCGCGAGGGCAGACGATGTACGGAATCCGGGCCTTGCGCAATCGGGCGGCAATTGCGGCGTGGGCCGGAATGTAGGTGCTGTGCAAGACGACCACGTCGGGCCGATCGAAGGGCGGTGGTAGCTTTAGCCGGTCGGGCTGGGCTCCGCGCGTGGAAGCCGGGGCTAGCAGGACGTTGACGTCGAACAGTGGGAAGTCGGTCTCCGGCGGCGGCTGCCTATTGGCTACCGTAATCGCCAGGCCCGCCTCGACGCCCTCGATGCGATTCTGTGCCGCCACCAGACTCGGCACGCTGACGTTTGGCCCGCCGATTTCGTCCCAGATGATCGCGGCTGCATGTAGGATAATCACAGTTATCTCCTTCCCGGGCGGTCGTGGATTGCCAAGCCTTTGGGTCCGTCGCCGTTGGGTGATTGGCGGACCGTGCGGTCGGTTTCGATGGAAGACCTGCAGCCGACGGACTTTCGCAAGTAGTTTGCAACGTCGATCAGCGAAAGGCTGCCGTCGGTGGCGATCGCCCGCCCGCGCGTCTCTTGCCGCGTTGCCAGGTTTTCTCCCGTAACGTGGATGAAACATGGCACGTACTCGTTTGTGCCGGAGTAGTCCGTGGCAAACTCGCGGCGAGCAACGTTTGCGGGGTGATCGCCGTAGACGACTATCAGCGTTCCCTTGGGCAAACGCGCGAAATAGTCGCGCAGGGCATTGTCCACGTAACGCATGCTGTTAAGATATCGCTGGCGGACGTCGGAAGGCGAGGGATAGATTTCGGCCTCACCCGGCTCGATAAACCGAAACGGTCCGTGACTGGACATTGTCGCGATAAAATGAAACACGGGCTCCTTGGCCGTTTCGAGCATCCGGGCCGAAATCTCAAACACGTCGCGATCTGCGACGATCGAGTTTGTCAATGGAGCCCCACACTCTTTGCGGAGTTGTTCCCGAAAGAGACGTTGCGAGAACCCCATTCGTTCGTAGGCCTGAGCCCGAGCGAAAAACGCTCCGCTCATTCCGTGTATCGCGACCGTCCGGTAGCCGAGCCCGTTGAGCAGATGTGGAAGCGCGTCGCCGTAGGGGTATCCGAGAATCTTGTAGGGGACCATTTGCCGCGACGGTTCGACCGCATTGAGCATGGCGAAATCCGCGTTGGCGGAGCACGTGTAGTGAATTGCCCGGATGCGGTAGAACGCCGACGTCTCTCGGAGCCGGTTCAGAAACGGCGTGATTTCCTTGCCGGCAGTAGAATGACCGACGATCGAACAGCCGAGGCTTTCCACCTGAATTACGACGAGGCGATCGGGAAGTTCAACGTGACGCTCGATCTGCGAGAGCTTGTCGCTGGATATTTGTCGCTGTGCAAGGGCGTGTTCGAGAAGGGCGCCGTCGCTGAAGTAAACGAACTCGGCGATCCAGGCCGGCGCGTATCCGTACGTCGTCATCAGGTCGGAACTTGCCATGCACTTGCGGACGTTGGCAAACTTGATGTCCGTCTGGTTGAGTCCGACGAGCACGGCAGTGTAGAATGCGACGCACGCCAGACTGCTTGCCAGTCGCAGTCGCCGGGGCAACGCGCCGCCTCCCGCAGCCCGCAACAGCAGCAACTTGACGGCCACGCTCAGGCCAAGCAGAATCCAGGCGAGCCACGGCACGATCGCGGCGCCGAAGCCGGCCACCCCGACGCCCTCTTGCCAACTGGACGCTACCACGCTGTAGCTGAGCGTCTCTTGAAAGTAGTGGCAATACGTAACCAGAACGAGGTTGACCGGAACCGCCACGACCGATGCGACAGCGAGCACCACGCGCGGGAGAAGCATCGCGCACGTCGTTACGAAGGCCACGTCCAGCGCAAATCTTACCGCTGTTTTGGCAATCAGCCAATGAGGATCGTAGGTTCGCGTCAACGTGACGGACTGGACGACGAAAATCTCGGTGGCCCATAGCAGCGCGAAGACCGACGTCACAGCCAGCCGCCTTCGTTGGGCCGGACTCCACTCGCGGACGTCTTCTCTCAGTGTAGATAACCAACGCAGTAGCAAGGCTCGCTCCTATTGTCTACTTTTCAAACGTGGCTACCGCACCTGTCGCGACCTGTGCTGGCCGCGCCGGCGGTCGTGCCGGTAGGCGGGCTCGCGGTTTGGGTATCTCGGTGGTCGGCGTCTTCAATGTTTCCGCGTGTAGCAAGGGCGTGGCCGATATGCACGTCGGCGGGCGGCTGACCATTGATAGGATCAATGCACCCGCAGCCAGAATGATCGGATCCCGATAGGTGACGTAGTTCATCGAAGCCAGCCCGAAGCACAACAAGACGGCGGTGCGAAAGACGGTTCCGGCGCGACGGTCCTGCCGCCATGCCCGGCGAATCGCGACGGCTGCCAGCGAGGTGGCGGCCACGATCCCCAACAGCCCATGGCTGAGTCCCCATTCGACGAACGAGCTATGGGCGTTCATGCCGACCAGCGTGAATCCGTCGGGCCCGGTCAGGCGGAGTTGGCGCCCGATTGCCTCCGACACCGAACCGGTTCCCGTACCGATCAGAAAATGTCGCTGATCCGAACACCAGACGTCCAACGCGGCCCCCCAAATCGTCATTCGGCCGGAAGCGGTTAGTACGTGTTCCGGATTGTCCAGACGCGACGCCAGCGACTGCCAGGGCCTGAAATCGACGGCAAATACGAGGAATAGTACGGTCGCCCCCAGCACACAGGAGACCCCCGCCAAATCCCTCAGCTTTCGCGAGTCGTGTACTCGGGCGCTGTAGAGCAGCAGTCCCATGCCAGCCAGCCAGGCCACAAATGCGGCGCGAGAGGCCGTCAAGATGCAACCCATCGAGAGAAACATGGTCCAGCCGATGCTGAAAGTAGCGGAGTGGGTAGTGGGCAGTGGGCGGTGGGCAGTGGGTAGTGGGACGAGACAACGCCGCCCACTACCTTCCGCCCACTGCCCACTGCCCACTACCTTCCCACTTTTCAGGTAAAGCATCAACGCCAACACGGCTGCCAGTGCCAGTTGTCCCCCCACTCGATTTGGATTCGCCAGCCGCGAGCCTTCGTCGCTCACCCACTTTCCGAATCGCTGCAACGAGCCGATCAAGGTTGCCCCGTGCATCTGATATTCGACCCATATCGCCATCGCCATTGCCACGGCACTGGTCACCACGTAGGTTTTGACACAGAGCCACCAGCAACGGTGCTCGACGATCAGCGCGGCGATGGGCAACGTCATCGTCAACCAGATGGCCCCCACGATGCCCTGATTGCTCCGGGTCGGGTCGGCGTAGATCAGCCCCGCCCAAGCGATCGTCACGCACGCAACCACGGACCACGATCGCGAGAAGGAGGGGACTACCCACCAACTGATCGAGCCGAGGATCAAGGCCGGCAGACAGAAGAACATTGCGATTGCATAAGCGAACTCGCTGCCGAACATATCGCCGAACTTGAGGATCATGAAGTTTAATCCGGCAACGACAAACGCCAGTTGCAGTGCAAGCTTACCCATTGGCGGCGTCTCCCCGAACATCCTGCCAGAGTCGGCGATGCTGCGTTGCACTTCGATCGATCGTAAACGGGCTTTGGGCAAATGCTCGGCGAGCGGTTTGCCTCTGGTGATCGGAGTGACCGCCGAGAGACAACTCCCTCGCCGCCTCGACCCACCTCGCGTCATCCGCATCCAGCGAGAGACACCGAACTCGCGGCAAGCAGGCAGCGATCTCGCGGACCCCGGGCAAATCGCTGGCCAGCACGGGTGTACCCGAGGCGGAGGCCTCCATGACGGCCCCCGGCAGGCCCTCCCACAGCGATGGAAAGATCATTGCGTCGGCCGCCGCCAGCAGCCGGTGTACGTCGCGTCGCTCGCCGCAAAACACCACGCGGTTGCCGACGCCAAGTTGGGCCACCTGCTGCC
>SDBT01016900.1_pt1 | contig 11536 bp, 9 predicted proteins | sample 2277101 | NCBI WGS metagenome assembly SDBT01 (sample SAMN10404973, study PRJNA504765) | marine sediment metagenome | isolation source: marine sediment core GS10_PC15, 103 cmbsf | place: Arctic Ocean: Southern Knipovich Ridge | collected 2010
CTTACGAAAGGGATAGCCTTTGGCTATGGCACATTTTAGGGGAAATTTGTCAAGCAGTTGCTCTAGTTAGCTTTGTGGCGTCCCTGGAGGGATTCGAACCCACGACCCGCTGCTTAGAAGGCATAAGTTCAATTTTCAGGGATTTTCAAACTTTTTGAGGCTAACTTAACCCAGAGACTGGAGCAAAATCCGCCGAAGCAGCTGGTCTTTTTCTCCGGGTCATCACCTCCTTTTTTCAAGTATCGTCTCTGATATTCTTACTGAATAAGATGCCAAAGTCAAGGACACATTGATAAAAGGTGGCTTTTAGGCAGCACATAAGCTTCAGGAAGCTAGCACTATCATAGAAAGTAACAAAATAAGCAATTGTGACCTCATACAGAATGGACTTTCGTTCAAAGGGGTGACAGAACGAGCTATTGTCGTCGCAATTGTACATCCCGAGCTATATTGCTCATTAGGCAAGACTACGCTCAGGGACAGCTTGGGTCATTGGAGTCACCGATACTAGGGCCAGGGTGGTTTGACCTCAATCCCAAGTTCTTCACTAGCTCTGCCCCGCAATTTTTCAAGGCATGAACTCAGCTGACCTTGTTCATCCGCGGACAGAAAGGATATCATCCGGTTGGGGGTCGCTCTTTTTGCTGCATACTTGTAGGCTTGGCGTCCTTTGCCCGTCAGTTTCACTCTCACTTGGTTCTTCCTATCCAGGTCTTTGACTTTCGTCAGTAGTCCCTTCTTTTTCATTCTCGCTATAAGCTGAGATAGGTTGTGAGGCTCTTTAGTCAGCCAACGTGCCAACTCAGCGGGCGTTGCCTGATTACCGAGAAGTTGCGAAAATACTAGAACGCCATACATTGCGGCTGAAATACCCGCCGCATCTTGCAGTTCCTTGTCATGAACTTTATTCAGGACATCCCGCGTACGGAATATAAGTTGCCAAATTCTATAAATTTCATCTCCTTTTGGAATGCCACCACAGGATAAATTCCTCTCCTTAGACATAAAAACCTCTCATTATCCCTAGTTTACGCTGGATTAGTTTTCAAGACCCTGACAGGAATGATATAGTGTCGACCATCAAAAATGCGCATCACAAGTGAGCGTTATTGCCTGTCAGCGGACTGCCGGACTTTTCGAAGGAAATAGCACTCACTGTTGTTAACGATATCACGGCTAGGCATGAATGTCAATAATATCTGGAAAACGCGGCAAAATCCATAAAAGGAGGATAAGGAAGTATTTTTCGAATTTCACCCCAAAAAGTGCCTAAGGGCTTGACAAATCACTTGAATTATAGCACAATGCGGTTAAAAAAATCATCATGTGTGAGCATCATCTATGAGTACTGAGTGAGTAGTGCTTCTTAGAATTGCCTAGCACAGAAAGTCATTAGGAGATATGGCTGATTCAATTGCTAAACTAAGCGACAGTAGACGCCGTTGGCGACATATAGTAGGTATTTTCCCTATTAGCTCCTGCCTGAACAATATCACCTATCCGATATTTGAAATTGCACCGCACGACTCTATACTCTTTAGCACAATGCTGACGGCGTCTTCCGTTTTTACACAGTCTGACTAAGCCTGTTGAATAAGTGATAAGCTAAATAACTCAATAATGGCAAAACCTGAGGATCCTATCAGGGAAATCCGGGGTGCGAAGGTGGCAAGCTACCGAGTGGATCAATTTTTAGCTTCTGACCAACGTGACTGGAGTGGTGCAGGAAATCACGCTTAGGGGTAGGACTCAATGAAAGGAGATGAAGATGTATTTTAAGTTCATAGCCTAAGTATTTGTCGACAAGAGGTAGCCCTAACCAGATAAAAGTACAAAGTAAGGAGGAAAGACAAATGGACATTAAGCAAAAGGTTAGTAGTCGGACACAAGAGCTGATCGACTTGAGTGCTAAGCACTTATTAGGTGTAGCCTCTAAAGTCGGAGACTATCCGGACATAGTGTATGAAGATGGCCACGGGATCTGGATACGGGACACGGAGGGCAACGAATACATTATGATGGATTCCATGGGGGCATGCTACAATTTAGGACTCGGCGTGCAGGAGATTGTTGATGCAGCAAAAGAACAGATGAGTAAACTCCCCCACTGCTTTAACCGGCGGGGGATGGTTTGCCCAGCGACCATCGAGTGCACCCGGAAACTAGTTGAAGTCACGCCTGAAGGACTAGACTATGTCAGCTTTACCTCGGGTGGTGCCGAAGCCACTGACCTGGCTTTTAACATTACTCATCGATACTTTGCTAGTAAGGGCGAGAGGAGATACAAAATCATCTCTCTGTATGAAAGCTACCACGGCTTCGGTGCTGCCAGGTGGTCCTCAAATAGAGTAACGTTTGACAAGGAAAATTGGGGCCCACCTGGGGCCGGTTTCATCCAGATACCACATTACCACTGTTATCGCTGTATGTTCGGGTTAACGTATCCCGACTGTGGTGTTAAATGTGCTCGCTACCTTGCTGAGGTTATCGAGTACGAGAGACCACGAACGGTAGCCGCCTTTATCGCCGAGCCATTTCTGGGTGGTTCAGGCTATATCCACCCCGTGCCAGAGTATTTTCCAATAATAAGGAAGATATGTGACGATTACGGCATACTCTTCATTGCCGACGAAGTTCAGAGCGGTTTCACTCGGGCCGGTAAGATGTTTTGCGTAGACAACTGGAATGTTAAACCTGACATAATCACCATGGCCAAGGCATTGGCTGCTGGCTATTTCCCAATCGGAGGGGTAGCAATTAACGATAAGATTTACAAAGCCCTAAAAGGTGGGGAATGGACGGAGCTCTACACTTTCAGTGGACACCCCGCTGCTTGCGCTACGGCAACAGCAGCAATGAAGATATATGTCAGAGACAGGGTAGCCGAGAATGCAGCCAAGGTGGGTAAACATATCCTTGAGCGGCTTAAGGCTGAGCTAAGCGATCACCCCTGTGTGGGTGCGGGTAGCATAACTGGGTTGGGCATGTCAATCGGAATGGATATAGTTGCCGACAAAAAGACTAAAGCACCATTATCTCTAGCTGATAGGCAGAAGATTCGGCGAGAGATGCGAGCTAAGGGCCTACATGCCCGGATAATTGAGGGCACGGGGCAAAGCCGATTCATGATTTACCCTCCGTGCACGACAACCATGGAAGAGGCAGATAAAATGCTTGACATTACCATCCCCATCATATCTGCCATTAAACCATTATAAAAGGCAATAGAAATAGGTATCGACCAAACAGTTTGGGAGGTGAAATATGAGGTATGGCGATATCCACGAGTTTTCTTTGGAACGTAAGTGGTTGGAGCAAGCGAGAAGAAACTTTGCGCGTCTTGGCAGAATAGGAAAGGGTATGCCAGACTTTACTGTTCCTGACCCCGAAAAAGCCAATCAGCTCATGAAAGGGGCTATTGATACCCATATCCACGTCGGACCAGATCCCTATATTCCCCGATCAGTGGATGCTCTTGATGTGGCAATTCAAGCCTGTGAAATGGGGATGGGGGCTGTGGTCTACAAACCCAACTTCCTACCCACGGTAATGGCAGCTCATGTTGCGCAGAGAGTGGTTGATCAATGGGCAAAGGAACACGGCAAAGAGAGTACCACGGTCATCGGTGGGATCACACTAGGCTATCCAGTTGGCGGTCTTAACCCCGAGGCAGTGAGGTGCGCTGCCAAGATGGGTGGCAGATTCGTATGGACGCCTATTATTGACTCCTCTCATACCCGCAGAGTATTTGGGCGAAATGACGGCATTGAGGTAATCGGCAGTGATGACAAGGTGCTGCCTGAACTCAGGGAAATTTTCATGATTATCGCCAAGTATGACATGGTCCTAACTCTGGGCCATCAAAGCACTAAGGAACGCTTTATCATGCTTGACGATGCCAAAGAAGAGGGGGTAAAAAGAATATCAATCAACCACCCAACTGAGTCCTTGGTCAAAATGAGCATCGACCAAATGAAAATGGCCACTGAAAAAGGAGCTTACCTAGAGCTTTGCTGTATGGACTTTGATAGGGAAGAAGTTATATGGGACGAGTGGATTGAGGCTATCAAAAAAGTGGGTGCGGATCACTTTATTTTGGGGACTGATTGTGGTAATTGGGCATTCCCAACTCCAGCACCAACGTATAGGGCTATGCTAGGCAGATTGCTAGAGAGCGGCATACCTGAAACAGACGTAGAGAAAATGGCGAAAAATAATCCCCACAAATTGACATTCTGAACGGATAGGACGAACGCCTAAGAAACGTGAGGAAAGGGGGTGAAATATTGTAATAGTAGTATTCTAACCATGTAAGCAGAAAAAATACTATTGGAGGTCGAAATAATGAAAAAACATAGGTCAGTCGTGGTTGGTATTGGTATGCTAATATTGATGTTAGTAGTGGCCGTTCCATTTGTGATCGGCTGTGCCAAGCCAGCTCCCGCTCCAGCGCCGGCTCCCGCTCCAGCGCCAGCTCCCGCTCCAGCGCCGGAACTAGATGTTTTTGACAAAATGGAGCCCATATTGATTAAATCAATCTTCCAGATGCCGGAAAGACATCCCCGTGTAGCCACAGCAATCTACCCCCTTACTGATGCAATAACAGAAGCATCTAAGGGTAAGGTTCACTTTAGATTCTATTGGTCTAATAGTCTGGTTCCGGCTCGTGAAATGGCTTCTGCCATCAAGAGCGGCTTGGCCGATTTTGGTGAACTAGCCCCCCATAGTGACCCGGACAACTTTCCGCTTATGCAAATGGTAACGCTGAGCCCGATTGGTGTCCAATCCATGCGCCCGGGTAAAGCTACTTGGGATCTTTACCAAACCACCCCCGCAATTGCACAAGAGCTGGAGAAAGTAGGGAAGGTGATCTGGGTCGGCGCCGGAATACAGCAGATGCCCCACCTAGTGGATAAGCCAGTGACAAGTTTGGAGGATATGAAGGGGCTGAAGATAGCATGTAACGGCCGATGGATAACCAGGCAGTACGAGGCACTAGGTGCGGCCCCAGTAAACAAGCCGTTTTCCGACTTTTATACCGGGATGGAAAAGGGAACATTTGATGGGGCGCACACGCCATACGAATCTCTGTATGCCTGGAAATTCGCCGAGGTCACCAATTATACAGCTCAGATGCCGTTTGCTACCTGGGGTATGTTCTGGGTGATGAACTGGGATCTCTGGAATAGCTTACCACTGGAACTTCAAGACGTCATTGAAAGTGTCAGCGGTGACTGGGTATCCGAGCGGCACGACGCTTACGCTGTATATCGAGAAGCCGAGATCAAGAAACAGGTTATGGACTTGGGGCACGAAGTATGGGAGCCTTCGGAGGCAGAAAAAGATCGGTGGAACGCTGCTGTTCAGCCGGTAATTGATGAGTGGGCAGCGGAGGTGGCAGCTACGGGTGTCCCTAACGCAAGAGAAATTTATGATAACTTTGATACGCTATGGAGAAAGTACACTGCAGCAGGGGACCCCTATGCACTGAAGTAACCTTTTCGGGGGGTGAGATATTGTTTGTCTCACCCCCCTTCCTGTAATAGTTGGTTTCTACTTTCTATGTGGGTATCTATTGGCATTGGCGTGAGTGAACAGAACAGGTGATTACTGACCGAAGGATACTCAATGATCAATAAATTAGACAAAACAGTATCAGCTCTGACCAAGGTTGAGCCCTTTATAACGAAGATCTATTTAGTAGCAGGAATTTCCTTACTGGCAATGGTATTCTTTACCTTCGTCGATGTTTTCCTGCGCTACCTATTTTCACGGCCGATAAGGGGAGGAGTTGACCTGGTTGAGCTTATGCTACTTATTTTGGTATATTTCGGAGGAATAGCTTACACTCAGGTCCGAAAGCGCCATGTAAGCATAGACCTTGTAACCAGTCGTTTATCACCGAAGGCTCGACTGCTTACCTATGTTATTGTCTATTTCTTTTCTGTAGGCATAGTCGGTTTCTTAGTCTGGCAAAGTGCTATAGTCAGCCTTAGTTTTTTGGAAGAGGGCCGTGGCAGCCTAGCAATAGCGATACCCTTATTTTACTTTGCTGTAACAATGGTCTTTGGCTTTGCCTTGCTTGAGATAGTGGTAATACGAGACTTTCTAAGCTATCTTGTAGAGGGCTTAAAACTTAATATAGAAGTTCAGCGATGGCTATTGGCGCTAGGGATATCAATTCTGTTAGCAGCCGGGACAGCGCTCTTCGTGCTGGGATTCTTTAATGTATCTCCTTTTACTGCGGGCCTTATCTCTATAGTGGTCCTTATTTTGCTTTTTTTTACCGAGATACCCATTGCCTTTGCTCTGGGTTTCGTGGGTATCATATTTCTCATCTTTCTTTCCTCACCGACGGCTGCGTTTGACACGATAGGGCGAATAATATATAACACAGTAGCAAATTATAGCTTTGCCGCTATACCCACTTTCGTGCTCATGGGTTTCCTTTGTTTCTATGCTGAATTCGGCAGGGATCTCTATCATGTTGCTCACGAGTGGCTAGGGCGTGAGCCGGGCGGATTAGCTATGGGTACTGTTGCTGCCTCCTCTGGTCTGGCTGCGGTTGTTGGCGATACCTTATCCGCAACAATTACTATGGGTGTGGTGGCCTTACCGGAGATGAAGAGGTATAAGTATGATGACAAACTGGCCTGCGGTTCTATCATCGCCGGTGGAACCATCGGGACTTTGATACCACCCAGCATACCCTTTATCATTTACGGGCTCCTTACTGAGACCTCCATAGGTGACCTTTTTATAGCCGGTATTTTCCCCGGACTCCTTTGTGCCGGCTTATTCATGTTGTACATCGACCTGATGTGCCGTCGTAATCTTGCTTTGGGTCCTCGGGGACCGATGACAAGCTGGCGGAATAGGTTATTGTCGCTCCAGCGCGCTTGGCCAATAGCAGCTTTAATCATTCTGGTATTGGGAGGAATTTATACAGGAATATTCACGCCTACGGAAGCCGGGGCGATCGGGGCGGTAGGGGCCTTGGCTCTTGGGCTGATTATGAGGCGCTTTACGAAGAGAACATTTATTGAGGCTGTTCGCGAGGCAGGATTAACGGCGTCAATACTTTTTCTACTTTTGGCTACCGCTATGATATTCAGTACCGTTTTGGCATTGAGCGGGGTACCACACATGATGAGTGAGTATTTAATTGCTTCGGGCTTGCCTAATGTGGTGATCCTTATAGGTGTAATACTTGTCCTCTTATTCCTTGGTTGCATTATGCCAGTCATGCCCGTACTTTTACTTACTATTCCTTTATTCTATCCGGTGATAGTTACAGCACTAGGCTATGATGCTATATGGTTTGGAGTAATCATGGTGCTGCTGCACAACGAAGGAGCTATGACTCCACCATTTGGCATGAATCTGTTTGTCCTCAAGGGTGTTGCCAAGGATATGTCTATGCAGACCATCTTTCTTGCGGCACTACCTTTTATAGCATTGGCGCTAATTGCCGTTGCCCTAATAGTGGTCTTTCCTGACATCGCAACATGGTTGCCTGAGTCACTTAGGGTGTATAAGGGCTTAACTCCATGATAAAACAAAAAGCAGGCCGTGATGGAAGGAGAAGATAAATAACAGGTATTGTAAACTTAAAGTTCAAGAGGGCACCCAAAAAATTGATTGCTGAATTTGAGATACTGCCGACAAGTATGATTTGTGACGCAATGAACAGAATGAATTCCATGAAGGCTGATATGAAGCCTATTGGCGATGTCCGTACCGTGGCAGGTTCGGCAGTAACAGTCCAATGCTTTGTGGGTGATAACCTCATAATTCACAAAGCTATCTATGTAGCTCAAGCAGGGGATATATTGGTTATTGATGCCAAGGGTCATAAGAATACCGCGGTTTGGGGTGCAATTATGACTAGAGCTTGTATGCAACGCGGTATTAAAGCAGTTGTTATCGATGGGTCAACAAGGGATCTTGATGAGAACAGGGGCATTCGTTTCCCGCTCTTCTGCCTCGGTGTTGTTCCTGCCGGCCCGCAAAAGAGCTGGGGAGGCAATATCAATGTTCCCATTCAATGCTCGGGAGTAAAGGTCAGCCCTGGGGACATTGTGGTGGGGGACAATGATGGGGTAGTAGTAGTGCCAAGAGAAATGGCAAGGGATGTATTGGAAAAAGCCAAAGAAAAGGTGAGCATGGAGAAGGAATGGATAGCGGGGATAGAAAGTGGGAAGAGCACTTTAGAAATCATTGGCCTACATGAAAAGCTAAATGAATTAGAGCTTGAGATAAGCTAATTTAGATAAAAGAAATGGCCCAGTGGTACGGGCTTAGTAGTCTGATAGTGATGCTTCTTTTGATCGTCATCACCGCGGTTGGAGAGATATTATATTCCCCGTAGCAAACAAGGGAGAATGGGTGAGATGAGAATATTCATAGTGGGGACAGGTGGACTCGGAGGGTACTTTGGTGGACTGCTAGCAAGAGCAGGTAATGATGTTACGTTCCTTGCCAGGGGAGAGCATTACAAAGCGATAAAACAGCGCGGACTAATTATAGAAAGTGATCTGGGAGACTTTAGAATTCATCCCGCCAAGGTTGTTGGAAGCATTCCGGGGATTGCAAATCCCAACCTTATAATATTTACTGTTAAAACATATGACACTGAAGGCGTGGCTCAAGAGTTGGCGCACGTGGTAGATGACCACACTATAATCATCTCATTCCAAAACGGCATAGATAATGACAACGAGATAAAGAAGTATATAAGGAATGCTAAGGTATTTCCTGGTTTGGCTTTTGTAGTTTCCCGCAGAATTGCGCCTGGCTTGATTAAGCAAACAGGAGAATTAAGAAAGCTTGTTTTTGGCGATAGAGAAAATTCATACAAGGAACACCTAGAAGCCGTTACTGAGATTATGAGAGATGCTGGGATTGATGCTAGCATTTCCGACGATATAGTAAGAGACTTATGGCACAAGTTCATATTCATATGTGCTTTCTCTGGCATGACTGCAATATGTCGAGCCAATATTGGGCAGGTATTGTCTCACCCTGTAACAGCGATAGCCTTCGAAAAATGTGTTAAAGAAGCTATTGTTGTGGCTAAAGCGCTCAAGGTGAATATAGCGAGTAAGGTGTTTCATGATGTGATGGGAATCACGAAAACAGTGGCTCCCGATACCAAATCATCCTTATTACTTGATATTGAAAACAACAGTAGAAATGAAATCGAGGCACTAAATGGTACATTAGTCCGACTGGCTCATAAACACCATATAGATGTACCGGTAAACGAACTTATCTATGGTGCGATAAAGCTATCTTCTAAGCGAGTCACTCGTATACGGGCGAGAACAAGACATGTTCCCTGAAGAGAGCTACCATTTAGATAGTAAGGTAATAGGTGACTTCAGATGATGATAGTATGCCGTTGAAGGAACGAGAAGTGCTGGATCAGCAGGAGGTGGAGAGGATAAGGAAGGGAAGATGAGGTCACAGTACTGCTTGCCTCGGCTGCCTTTGAAGAAGCCCGACCGTGGTTAGACAAGCGTCCACCTTTGTCATAGAAAACAAGAGCAGATCTATTGTTCTTAAGATTGAACGTAAGGAGAAAACAGCTTGATTTTAGCTGCGTTCATTGTTTTGCTGGCTGCGTTCGTTCGGGCGGTTTCCGGCTTTGGTTTCGCTCTTCTGGCTACTCCCCTACTGACCCTCGTATTTGGGGTAAAATCTGCAGTGGTGATAGTTGTCATCCTTAGTATTTTCGGCAGCATGCTGGTTTTGTTCTACATGAGGCGACATGTCGATGTAAAAAAGGCAGCATTCATTACTTTGGCTGCTATTCCGGGTGCGCTTCTAGGTGCTTATCTATTGTCAAGGCTCGATCAGTCAGTCGTCAAACTGGCAATCGCAATCCTGATTATCATATTCTCAATGCTACTACTGCTGGGATACTCATATCGGTTTAGAAGAGAGGCGCTGGCTTGTGGTATAGCTGGGTTTACCAGCGGGATTCTCCTAACCAGTACCAGCCTTGGCGGGCCACCTATAGTACTCTTTTTGCTCAACCAGGGCTTAGTGAAAGAAAGGTTTGTTGGAACTGTTGCTGCTTCTTTTCTTTTCGTGGGGGCGGTAGGTATCGGTACTTTTTCATCGTTGGGTATGATAAACATCGCTCTCTTAATCAAAGTGTCTATCCTCTTACCGGGATTATTTTTGGGCTCGTATATAGGTGCCAAATTGCTACCTAGGATAGATGCGCTCCTTTTTAAAAAAATAGCTATATCTATAGCGCTAGTTAGCGCGCTAATCATTATAGTTAACCTACTAGTAGGTTTCTAGACCTTGAACTTAATTGACAAGCCGATCTCTCCAAAACGTCGGACCCCTCTATGGATATGGTTGTAACGTTTTTCCGAGTAACTGTTTTATGATGCTGTCGTACATTGGCAAGAGAGAGTTAAGTGATGTAGGATTACACATTTCGTCAAAAGGTGTGATCAGCAGATAGTTCTTTGAAGAGTCACCAGTAACTCTAACTTAAAAGGTGGTATCACATTGGGGAAGGTCAACCGGATATGAAAAAATATCAATTTCATAAGAGATGGGGAGAGAAATATCCAATACAATCAGAGGCGGTAGATTATGCATATTCCTTAATTGATGAGCCTCTTAAACAGACAGAGTATCTAAAGTATTTAACGAAAGTTACTGAATGGTGGGATGATAATGACATTAACTATATTCTCGCCGAAATTAAGAGGAATTGTAAGACTCCAGCAGATAGGATAAAAACCGAACAGAAATACAAAGATTATTTATCTGACCATCTCCTAGGGGTTCTGCCTTTTAACGCGGCAAGGTTTACTAGTAAAGCGGCAAAGCTTACTATGTTTCAGCATATGTTCTTTGGAGGAAGAAAGACTGGGAGAGACCTAAGTAGAGTAAAAGACATAGGATATTTTCAATCCTATATGCAACGGAAATACATTCGACCTAAGGGACGGCCATACTTATTGGCATGGTATCTCCACCACCTAATTGATTACTGTCATGGGATCTACATGATGTTCCCTTTCACCGAGATTATCAATAGGAATCGAGACAGGATCAAGCCAAGTGACCTAGAATATGATGAAGTCGTAAACTTTATCCGACAGCATTGGGAAGAACTAATAAATGACTTCGAATCGTATTAGTTCCTCCTAAAAATGCGGGCTGTGTGTGGGCAGTAGTGGAATAGAGACGCACTGCACAATCCATCTGATTGTGCAATTTCATCTCATGCGACACAATCCGTCACAATCATTGAGGCAAGCCCGTTTCGGCGCGACGCTCCTAGAGCAGACCCTGCTTAAATAATTCAGCTCTTCACTAGTCAGCCTTAAGATACTCCGAGATAAACATATTCAGACCTTCTTCATAACGTTCGCCCGACATAATAAATCCCTGATTGTGGGTGCCGGTGATCTCAAGAAATCTCTTCGGCTCTCGTGCTACTTCAAACAGGCGCTGCCCATGGTTGAAGGGCATTATTTCATCATCCCGGCTGTGCACCACCAGG
>SDBT01016901.1_pt1 | contig 11536 bp, 10 predicted proteins | sample 2277101 | NCBI WGS metagenome assembly SDBT01 (sample SAMN10404973, study PRJNA504765) | marine sediment metagenome | isolation source: marine sediment core GS10_PC15, 103 cmbsf | place: Arctic Ocean: Southern Knipovich Ridge | collected 2010
TCTATTACATATATGTTTTTCATCAATTATATGTTTTCCCTGCAATCCGAGGGATTAAGGCAAAACGTGAATACTACGTCGCAATGTGTCCTCTTAAACTTGTCCCTAAAATTCTGATGTTTGAAGAAAGTGAAATGAAGGCACAATTCCGGGCACAGCGAGTCATTAACAAATCTCGAATCCCGGCCCTTGTTCGTTATATTATCGACAATCCAAGTAGCTATGTATTTTCAGCATTAACGGCATCAGTGGATACAGAAATTGAGTTTAGTCCAATTGAGGGACTAGAGGATCAAAACATAGGACAGCTATCGATTCCTATGACCGCTAATATGCTAGTCAACGATGGACAACATAGACGAGCAGCAATTGAAAAGGCTTTAAAATTATGTCCGGAACTTAGTGACGAAACAATCCCTATAGTTCTCTTCCTTGATGCAGGTCTAAAACGTAGTCAACAAATGTTTGCAGACCTCAATAGATATGCTGTTAGGCCAGCTCGTTCACTGAATATACTGTATGATTACAGGGACCCATTATCTGCTCTCGTTCGTAAGATAATCCAAAGAATTCATGTCTTTGATGATATGGTAGAATTAGGAAAAACCAGTATTTCTAATAGATCCACTAAATTATTTACTCTAAGTTGTCTACATCAAGCAACCCAAGAATTACTGAATGGACATGATATTAGTGATAAGAGCACAGCAGAATTGGCAATAAGCTTTTGGTCAGAGATAGCTAAAGCGATACCAGATTGGGAACGTGCGAAGAATAACGAAGTTTCTGGTGCACATTTACGCAAGCACTATATTCATGCGCATGGAGTTACTCTCCATGCGCTTGGTATAATGGGTGCAGCACTTATTGAACAATATCCTAAAAACTGGAAAACCAAGCTGAAGCAATTAGGAAAGATAAAATGGGAACGTTCCAACGCCAAACTTTGGGATGGGCGAGCCATGATCGCAGGAAGGCTGAGTAAGGCTATCAATCATGTACGGCTTACAGCCAATGTGCTAAAAAAGACAGTAGGTGTAAGATTAACTAAGGACGAAAGAACTCTTGAGAAGCGTTTCGCGCAGGGAGAATTACATGACTGAGAAAACCAAGAAAAGAAAGTCTATCTTTGAACATAAATCCATCAATCAAATTTATGATGAAATAATAGAATTGTATTTGTATGACAAGCGGCCATGGGTTATTGGGTTCAGCGGGGGCAAAGATAGTACTTGTGTTCTGCAATTGATATGGTATGCCTTAGATAAAATCCCGCCGCAAAAAAGAAAAAAAGACGTATATGTAGTATCATCTGATACATTGGTTGAGATACCAATAATAGAAGACCACATTTTGAATATGCACCAGGCAATTAAAAATGAAGCTGAAAACCAAAGATTGCCCATTATTCCAGTATTAGTAAAACCAAATATTAAAGATACCTTCTGGGTTAATCTCATCGGCCGTGGTTATCCTGCTCCTTCTACGACATTCCGCTGGTGTACAGAACGTATGAAGATTAATCCAACAAGTGTATTTATACTTGATAAAGTAACTCAATATGGCGAAGCCACTATAGTCCTTGGTGCACGGAAGGCAGAAAGTGCAACTCGGGCACAGGTGTTAAAGAAAGGGAAGGAAAAAGGTTTTGCACATGAAGCGCTACCACGGCATACCACTTTACCTAATGCTTACATTTATACGCCAATAGAAGATTTTTCTACAGATGATGTTTGGACTTACTTACTACAAATGTCAAACCCTTGGGGAGCAAACAACCATGATCTATTAGCAATGTATCGTAGTGCTAATGCCGGTGAATGTCCGTTGGTTATTGACAAATCAACACCAAGCTGTGGAAATAGTCGTTTTGGATGTTGGGTTTGTACTCTCGTAAAGCGAGACCGGGCTATGGAAGCAATTATTGACGATGGTGAGGAATGGCTCGTACCTTTACTGGAATTTCGCGACCTATTGTCTAAAACGCAAACACCGAGTCTTAAAAGTAAGTATCGCGATTACAGGCGAAGATCTGGTCAACTAAGTTACATGAAGGATGGCGGTCTTATACGGGGCCCTTATCGCTTTAAATTTCGCTGTGAATTATTGAAACGACTTTTAACTACTCAAAAACAGCTACCAGAAGATAAGGATTTACAGCTTATAACAATTCCTGAGTTGCACGAAATTCGCAAGATATGGCGCATCGAAGAGCAAGATTGGGAAGACTCTGTACCTAAGATTTACAGGGAAGTTTATGGTGATGATTTGCATTGGGAATATGATGATATGGTTGATCTTGGGGTTCTTGAAAGAGATGCATTAGCAGAGGTGGCAACTGAACACGATCTTCCTGAGATCCTTCTGCGTCAACTTCTTGATGTCGAGCGATTGCATCATGGAATGTCGAGAAGGACTAAGGTTTTTTCTAATATTGATACGGTTCTCTCAAAAGAATGGCGTAGTGAGGAAGCAATTCTTGCTGAGATGAACAAAGGGTGAGGAATTTGTAAATCATGATATTACGGAAAATGTCATTGACAAATATAGGTCTTTTTCAGGGAACACATGAGTTTCAACTTTGTCCTAAAATAACAAAGGCAAAAACTCGTCCAATTGCTCTCATTGGGGGAATGAATGGGGCAGGGAAAACAACTATTTTGAACTCTCTGCGACTTTGCCTTTATGGGGCTGAAGTGCTAGGGTCTAAGGTCGCACGTAGTACTTATGAGAGATATCTTTTTAATTTGATACATCGGTCCAAAAACCTTTTGCTTAAGCCGGATAGCGCTTCAGTTCAAATAGAATTTGAACACGCTTATCTCGGCACAACAGATGTTTATCAAGTCAGTAGAAGTTGGACTAAAAATGGTTCAGGAGTCAAAGAAAAACTTGCAATCCAGAAAAATGGGGAGTTATTGCAAGAAATAGTCTATGACCAGTGGCAGACATTTCTTAAAGATTTGATACCATCTGGTCTTTCAGATCTATTCTTTTTTGATGGAGAGAAGATACAAAGTCTGGCTGATGATGTACAAGGTTCAGAAGAGTTGGCCAATTCTATCAGGGCTTTGCTTGGGCTTGACCTGGCAGAAAGGTTAAGGGTTGACTTAGGTATTTATGTGAAGAGGAACATATCTAATACTTCAGACAAGAAACTCTATGGTCAACTTAAAGCAATTGAGTCAGAGATGGCTGAATTAACGAAGCAAAAGAGGTTCTTAGATCAAAGGCGAGCTAAAGTCGAGAGTAGTAAACAGCTTGTCACAGGAAAAATAGAAGCCAAAGAGCGAGAGCTTGCAGTTGAAGGAGGAGATTTTGCTAATTCGCGCACGAGTCTTATCGCTGAAGACAAGCGATTGGCAGATAAGCAGGAAAGCCTGGAAAATCGCATTAGATTGATGTGCACTACGAATCTACCTTTTGCACTTGTTCCTGATTTATGTAAAGAACTCTTGAATCAGCTAAGGGAAGAAGAACAACTTATGCAAAAACTAACTGTGGAAAAGCAACTGAAGAAAATAAATCGGCAGATAAGCAAAGATGTTTTACCAAAACTAAAATCAGCAGGCTATGGCAAAAAACCATCTCAGCAGATTTTATCAATATTTAAGAACTGGTTGGATGAAAAATCTTCCACATCAAGAAAAAAGAAAGTCCAAATAATTCATGGTATGAGCCTAAAAGAGAAAAGTAACATCGAAACAGCAATACGAGATGCAATTGAAAATATCTCGGTTGATATACAAAAAACTGCAGCATCACTTCATAAAACTGCCGAAAAACGGCGTTTAATTCAGGCGTCTATTGCTAAGGCTCCGACTGAAGATATTTTAAGGCCGATCATGAACAGCTTAAGTTCGTTAAATCAGCAACTCGGGCAATATGTTCAAGAAATAAAGGTCATAGACCAAGAACTTCGGACTATTGACAATAAAATATCCGAATTAGAACGCCATCAAACTAAACTCATAGAGAAAAAGACTGCTAAACGTAAGATTTATGATAGAACATCACTGGCTAAGAATGTCAGAAAAGCTATGGATAGTTATATCAACAAGATAACAAATAGAAAGCTTGAGCAGCTAAATCATGCCATACTTGCTAAATACAGTCTTTTGTCACGAAAGACAGACACAGTCAAATCCATCTCCATAGACCCCAAAACATTCAACATATCACTTTCGGATGCATCTGGGAATAAGATTCCCAAAGATGAGCTTTCAGCCGGAGAAAAACAAATCTTTGCCGTTTCTATGTTATGGGCACTAGCTTCGACATCTGGACGGTTATTACCTGTAGTCATCGACACTCCATTAGGAAGACTGGATAGTTCTCACAGAAGCAATCTCATAAATAATTATTTTCCATTTGCAAGCCATCAGATAATCATTTTATCCACAGATACGGAAGTCGATAAGAATTTATATAAGAGGCTGTCTCCGCATATTTCTCATGCTTACCTCCTTAAGTATGATAAACGTGAAAAAGTAACAAAAACAAGTCAAGGCTACTTTTGGAAAAATGGAGAATAGCCATGAAAGTCCATCGAGTAGGGTTTTCTTATGATGCAACTATAAGATTACGACAAATGAAAGGCCGTACTGGTCTTACGCCAAATATACTATGTCGTTTGGGTTTTCTTTTGTCTCTTAAAGATCCCACAATTCCATCCAGTGATGATTTTCCCGATGACGGAATGGAAATCAATCGCTATACACTGACCGGTGATTACGATCAACTCTTTTGTTCGTTTCTCAGGCAGCGTTGCTATAAAGATGGGCTGAATGATGATGAAAATATTGCCAAACAGTTTAGAGCTCATATGAATCGAGGTGTTTTTATATTAGCTGGGAGACTAACAGATCTTGAAAGTATAGCTGAACTAGTAGTACAAGCAAATAAAAGCTAATATGAAGGTGCGGTAATAATGGAACCTAAGATATTTCTCGATGGTAATGCAACAACACCTGTTGATAAAAGGGTCCTTGATTCGATGTTGCCTTACTTCTCGAAAGTCTATGGTAATCCTGCAAGTATCGATCATACTTTCGGCACAGAAGCTAATGATGCGGTTAACAATGCCCGTCAAACAATTGCATCAGCAATAAACGCCAAACCAGAGGAAATTATTTTCACCAGTGGTGCCACAGAGGCAGACAATTTGGCCTTACAAGGCATAATGCAGGCTAATAGTGATAAGGGCAAGCATTTGATTACGTGTGTCACAGAACATCCTGCTATCTTAGAAACGACTAAGATATTAGGGGAAAAAGGCTTTGAGGTTACTTATCTTCCGGTTGACAAATTGGGGATTGTAGACGTTAAGATGCTCGAAAAATCTATACGGTCGGACACGGTTTTAGTTTCTATTATGGCCGCAAACAACGAAATTGGTACTATTGCTCCGATCGAGGAAATTGGAAAAATCACACGGTTCCAGAAGGTTTACTTTCATACTGATGCTGCCCAAGCGGTCGGGCATATCCCAATTGACGTTGAGGTGATGAATATAGACTGTATGTCTATCTCGGCTCACAAGATGCACGGCCCCAAGGGGATTGGAGCACTTTATATTAAACAGTCAAATCCACGTGTGCGAGTTTCTCCTATGCTTTTCGGTGGAGGACATGAACGAGGAGTCCGGCCGGGAACACTTAATGTTCCTGGAGTTGTAGGTTTTGCAAAAGCACTCCAAATAGCAAAAAAGGAAATGAAGGCTGAGGCAAAATGCTTCCAGAACTGGAGAAAACATTTGTTAGAACATCTATCTTCTGAATGTGGTGGTATCGAGTTAAATGGTCACCCTGAAATAAGGATTCCACAAAATGTAAACTTGTTTATCGAAGGTGTTGAGAACAAAGTTTTAATCAATCGACTTAAGGAATTTGCGATCTCAGCGGGTTCAGCCTGTAGTACAATTCAGGCAAAAGAGTCACATGTTATAAAAGCTTTGGGGTTCGGCAACCATAGGTCGTTTAATTCTATACGTATAGGTTTTTCACGTGTAACGACACAACAAAACATTGAGCTTTTGAACAACAGATTAGTGGAGGAAATAAGCACAATTAGAAAAATATTTGGATAGTAAAATTATCCTATTTGCGGTGTATATATAACTACCTATGTCTTGCAGGACCTGCAAACACTTGCTTGAAATGCCACTTAAGATATTCATGTTTTGGAAAAAACGCTCGGTCTTGAGCTTCCCGAATAGACTGATTATGGTAATGCAACAAACAATCAATTAGTTTACTATTCCCGTGGACTTTTTGTGATACCAAAATTCTGTATCCTTTAGAAATCGTGAAAACACCGCGATCAAAAAGTTTGTGGTGTAGTGAACACAATGCTAGGCCATTGTTTTCTGTATCAGGCCCTCCAGCCTGATGCCATTTAATATGGGCGGCTTCGAGGCCTACATCTTTATTATCCAGTTGTACATTGTATTCACACACGGCGCATCTGTGCTCATAAGCAGTTAGAACCTTAGAACGAAATTCTGGATCTCGCATACTTTTTGTATAATTCGCAACACTGACATCTAAACCAACTACTTGCAAAATATCTTCATGGATTGACTCTGGAAAGCTCTTTTCAAGGAGAGAGCGAGCTATCTCATTAATAAGGCCTTGATCATTTCTTAGTTTATTAAAAATTTTATCGGTAAACCCTCCTGAGACATTATATTTTATTAGTTCACTCTTTTTTGCATCTGTGTTGCTTTGTCGGAGTTCTACATTCTCTGCATTTTTCAAAACCCATATTCCATCATTTCTCAAACGCCAAAATGGATACTCAGTATGAAATGATTTTCGTGGCGGGCCAAACTCTATAAGTAATGATTTTAGTGCTACATCCACTTCCTGATATGGTACAAGTTGATCTTCACCTCGACTGCATTTACCAAGAGCATATAATATCAGGAGCGGTTTGTGTGGAGCACGCTCGTCGCCTCGGCTCCAAACGTTGATGCGCTCGAACAGTTTTATGAGTTCATCTTTCGTCATTTTCCAACAAGCTCTTTAATCTGCGTCATATCAATTCTCTTCCTGATGTTAGCTTATTTATTTTACGATAGATAATTGTATCTCGTACAGCTACGCGACCTTTTCACCAAATCTTTGGATGATATCAATTGCTTTGTTCAGAACTTCTTTCTTCTTGAAAGAAAACCGCTTTCTTGTTTTCCACACATCACCTTTTTTTTGCCATTGATACATCAGAACTATTGGCTTTTCTGTTTGAGGGTCTTTTACAAGTAAAATGGCAGACCACCAACTACCACTTCGTGCAATTGTCTCAGCATCTATAATATTATCTTTATAGTAATCAGAAACCGGGAAGTTTTTGCCTATCATTTTATTTCCCTAACTTTTTTTACTGTCCCCATTCATGGCTACATGTGCATTCCGCTGCAATTGCTTCTATACCAAACCGAGTCCTAATCTCACTGGCTAACTCAAAAGCATGACCATTTCTTGAATTATCAGTTATTACATATTTGGCTCCACTAGCTTTTACATATTCTAAAGTGTCTTTAAAATCAGCATGATTTGAAATAGCAACTCTATAGGAGCGGTCCGAAAATTCTAAAATTGGCTGGTCGGGCTGTGTCATATAAGCACTAAGTATTATTGTAGTTGCTTTGCCACTATCAATGGGCATACGATCTCCTTTGCCAAAAAACCTAATATAATTAGATTCTTTAAGGATTTGAATACCTTCTTCTGATTTCACATCTATCAAAGGCCTGATTCCATAGCCGTGTTTTTGATATACTTCAACTTCTCTGCATAATCTTTCGCTGCCCACTACTGGGTTATCAAAAATACCAGAAAGTGCTTGCATGCTTCGTTGTAATGTCCCCCTGTGAGCTTTAATATAGACTGGTCCGAGTGGTGGTTTTGACATCACCAAGTCAATAAACATAGCCTCTATTTCATCTTGAGAAAACTCTCTTTTGGTCTTGGGGCCTGCGGTGCTATCAACCACTAAAGCTTCAACTTCTATTACTTTGTCAATTGGCCATGAAAAGTCACTTGAATACCCTAGCCTTAAACCATTTTTGTATTCTATAGCAACTTGGGCTGAGCCTAGCATGTGATTGCTAGAGACCAATTCAAGCGTGCTGTCATTTATACTAATCTTTTGTCCATGGTTGGCTAGAAAAAAGTTTCCTCTGTCACGGGTTCTGAAAATCAGGTCCGCATTATATTCAGCGAGCAGTAAATCATAAGTAGCTTGTGTTAAATATACATTTTGAAATTGTTTGCTTCTGTCAAAATCAAACATGTGATCATCGTGAATATGTGTTTGCACTCTTGCTTTTCTTTCAAAGTGAAAGCCATCGCAAACAAGGTCAGGACCTAAAATTACCGACCCAGTAACAGAAATTGAAATGGGATATTTACTCGCTTTCAAAGACAATCTTCTTCAATAAATCATTAATAAATTTTTCAAATCCTCCCTCTAAGCTATCTAATTCTTTAGATACAATTTTTCCTCCAACTACAAGAAACCTTTCTTCACTGAGTCTATTGCCACAATTTTGGATGTTAGGTAGATATCTCTTTAGGACAGTTTTAAAGAGATCATTTCTGTCATCCTGAGTCATTTCTCTTAGTGAATCACTTAGTTTGCTAGAAAGTATTGCTCCGATATATACCTGACGTGTGGTGATTGTAGGACGAAGCCGTAAAACCTGTTCGACACATGTTTCAAAATTATTTTTATTTTGAAAATACAACCTTATTACCATTCTCACTTCTTTAGAGATAAGTTGGTGTTTCAACAATAATTTGGCTATTAAAGGTTGGATCTCTTTGTCGAGCCTTCCAATTTCTACAGCTGTTGTAAAACCTATTGTTGTTCCGGATTTTCCCCAGTCAACTAATAATTTAATATCTGGCACTAAAACCAGAAGTTTTAAGAAACGAGAAACCATACCAGTGTCATCGAAGTGTACAAAATTCGCACAATCACGTTTTGTTGCACCATGCTTAATTGCTTTATCAAATAATTCAGCAACTTTTACAGGCATTGCGGCCCTAATTTTGCGATGGCTGCCAACACTCGTTAATAATAGTTCTTGCTCTTTGGGAGATAAACCAGGTAACATGCTTATTCCTCCAAAACGCCTTTAGTTGCAAGTCCTTCTGTAATTAATGTTGTAGCTGCATCTTCAACAGTTGAGCCTTCAGTCTTGGCATAAGATTTCAATGACTGATATTCTACGGCACCAAGGTTAATATTTATACGAGTAATGTTAGCTCCTGACTTTGCATGTTCCAGTACATCATCTATCGTCGAAGAGGGTTCTTCTTCCAAGGTTTGAACGACTTTCTTTTGAGTCGATGGATCTAATGTGGACATCTCCTTGGCCAGTGTTATTGCTTTATCTTTATCATAAGTTCCTGTAGTGCTTGCAGCATCTTGAGCTCTCAACGCTGTTTTCATATTAACCACCTTAGTGTCAACAAGCTCCCTCATTTCGGGTTCTAGGCGATCATATTTAACATATTCACAAACCTTGTGATACGGCAGGCCAGTTTCTTTAGCAACATCTTTCATTGAACCATATTTTTTATATAGGTCTGTGCAAACATCAATACAGTCTGGTTTGCATGGATCCCTTCTTACCAAGTTTTCGGTAAAAGAGATTATTTTTGCTTGAATAGCGCTAACTTTTTCACTTAAAATGGCCGCCAGTATTTCCTTTTTTTGGAGTCTTTGACAAGCTAACAATCTTCTTTGGCCTAAAATAATTTCGTATTTACCTTCTTTATCTGATTTGTTGACCATTATTGGTTGAAGCAAACCTTGTTTATCAATGCTTTCTATTAATTCTTCAATATCTTTAGAAACCTCTCTAGTACGTGTTTGTGCTTGACCGATAGCCACATCACTTATCTTAATGTTTTTAATTTCTTCAATTGTTGCCATTATTGCTCCTTTCAATTAGTTAAGTTAGTGATAAACTTCTTAGTTAAAATTTATTTGTAGAATATTCATCAGTTCTTGATGAGTAAAGCCTTTTATCTCAGTGTTTTTGGCGTTTTCAATGACATTTTTAAACAATTTTCTTTTATGTTCCAAAATATTGGAAATGCGTTCTTCAATAGTATTTTGTACCGTAAAGGTTATGACTTGCAATGGGTTTCCGCGGCCGAATCTATGGGCTCTGTGAATAGCTTGGTCTTCGACGGCGGGATTCCACCATCTATCAAATAGCACGACAGTTGAAGCTGATTTTAGATTCAAACCAACACCACCCGCCTTTAATGAAATCAATAAGACTTTGGATGTTTTTGAGTTTTCAAAATCGGTGATTATTGAGTCCCGTTTATCTTGAGATATTTTCCCATGATATAACAAGCAAGGCATACAATTAATTTGATCAGATAGCCATTTAAGAGTTTTTACATATTGGGAAAAAACAATAACTTTTTCATTAGAAGAGTTAATTGAATCTAATAGCTCCATGAGTACTTCGAGTTTTGACGACTCATTACTAGCAGAATCAAAATTGCAAATTTGTTTAAGCTTTGTAATTATCGCTAATAAATTAGTTTCTGTGACTTTTCTATTTTTTGAAAAACAATCCTGTAAACGATTTTCCCATATTTTATCATATACGTCTTTTTGTTTGTTGTTAATTTCAAGAGGGATCTCCTGAAAAATGATTGGGGGCAGTTCTTTTAACACATTCTTTTTTATGCGTCTTAAGAAATAAGGCTGAATTGTTGAATGTATATCGTATAGCGGCATTCCTTTATAAATTATACCTTGTTTGATAAACGAAAAAATGGAAATTAAATCACTTGGGCTGTTTTCCAAAGGTGTTCCTGTAAGGGTCCAGGATTTCTTTCGAGGGAGTAATTTGCACGCTAAAGAAGTTATAGAGTTTGCATTTTTTACACGTTGTGCTTCATCTAAGACTACTATGTCAAAATTGACTCCTGGATAAAAACTTCCGATATCAGATTGTATTTGCTCATATGATGAAATTAATACTGGTACAGGTAAACTGTAATAAGCAAGGCGGTTAGATTGATTACCTTCTAGGATCACGGCGTGAATATCTGGAGCCCATTTTCTAACTTCCTTGTACCAGTTTAATTTTAAAGACGAGGGAGCTACAATAAGTACACGATTACAAGAAGGTGAGTTAAGAGCTAGTCGAATTGCTACAATTGTTTGTACTGTTTTCCCCAAACCCATTTCATCTGCAAGAAGAGCGGATTCACTTTTAGCAAGGAAGGACACTCCCTCCCATTGATATTGCCTTAGTGGAAATGGCAAACCCAATCTTTCAGAAAATTCACGGTTTATTTCAACTTCTGATCCCACAAGTTCTATCTCGCTTGTCATTTTCCCAAATTCGACAATTGGTCCAAAAGGCCATATTTTTACATTAGCTCATTTATGTGCGTCAGTATACTTTAAGAATAAAACAAATTTGCCACATAATACCATCGAAACTGTATATTAGCAACCAGATTTCAGATGACAGGATATGTAAACAAAAGCCAGT
>SDBT01016902.1_pt1 | contig 11535 bp, 14 predicted proteins | sample 2277101 | NCBI WGS metagenome assembly SDBT01 (sample SAMN10404973, study PRJNA504765) | marine sediment metagenome | isolation source: marine sediment core GS10_PC15, 103 cmbsf | place: Arctic Ocean: Southern Knipovich Ridge | collected 2010
AGTTTCACATCAGCGGTCGAGGACAAGAAGGGTTTGTTCGAGTGTGCTCGCGGTGGTACATTGTTTCTCGATGAGATCGGTCATATGCCGATGAGCTGCCAGGTGAAGCTTCTTCGCGCGGTTGAGCATCGCCAGATAACTCCGATCGGTTCTACCGAGGCGGTCGATATCGATCTTTGACTTGTAGCGGCGACGAACAAGGACCTTCCTGAGGAGATCAAGGCGGGCCGTTTTCGTGACGATCTTTATTACCGGATGAATGTTGTCGGTATTGTGTTACCTTCTCTGCGTGAGCGCAAGGTGGACATACCTCTGCTGGTGGACCATTTTATTGGTAAATACAATCAGCAGATGGGCAAGCAGGTTGTGGGAGTCAGCGACGAAGTTATGCGTCTTTTGATGAGCTACGAGTGGAAGGGTAATATTCGAGAGATGCAGAACGTGATAGAGCGTGCGGTGATATTTGCGGAGGACGATATTATCAAGACTTCCGACATAGGATTGATCGGAACGGTTGGCGTGGTTCCGGACGAGGATGACGACAGTCTTCAGATAGCCGTCAAAGCTTATGAAAGGGAGTATATATATCGTGTTCTGACTAAATACGGCTGGAACAAGGCCGAGGCGGCCAAGGCCCTTGGAGTGGGTTTGTCGAGTCTTTACAGGAAAATCGACGAATTGCAGATCGATGGTCTCAAGCGTGATCGGAGTAGTTAGCGGGGCTTGTTTTCTTTTGATTTGGATGCTGTTTATTTTCTCAAATATTATCTGTAGCTCAAACTGATCGATTGTTGAGTTTGACGAAGTCAGAAGTCAGAAGTCAGGAGACAGAAGTCAGGAGACAGAAGTCAGAAGTCAGGAGTCAGAAGTCAGGAGTCAGAAGTCAGGAGTCAGAATAAAGTTTTTTGTTTCCATTTATATTTTCCTTGACTTTTTGATCTTTTATCGCTCATAATGTTTTTACGTTGTATCCTCTGTTGGCGAGTTTTGGAGGAGGACGAATTTGGGCGTACAATTTGTGTGGTTGGGATATTCTATCCATGCATGAGGTCTGTTTTCAAGGTAAGGTTTTGTTGTTTAGGAGAAAGAATTATGAAGAGTGGGAAGATTTCGTTGTTCGTAACGTTGTTTCTGTTTCTTTTTGTTACATCCTTAACTGAGGCGGCTCTGATGGGGACTTAGTTTACTTATCAGGGTCGTCTGACGGATTCGAATGAGGCGGCTGATGGATTGTATGAGTTTGGGTTCGAGCTGTACGAAACCGTGATAGACGGTAGCCAGGTTGGTTCGACTATTTCCCTGTGAAGCGTGGAAGTTGTTGACGGTTACTTTACGGTTGAATTGGATTTTGGCGGTGGAATATTCGATGGTGACAAGCGCTGGCTTGAAATTAGTTTGCGGCTGGGTGATACGGCGGATCCCTTTACGTTACTGAGTCCTCGTCAGGAGGTTACGGCGTCACCTTATGCGTTATACCCTTAAGGGTAGTAAATGCCCGCGAATAAAACTGTAACTGCTTGTTTTTAAGTTACTTACCCGCGGATAAACGGGAAAATTCAATTAAGATAAGTATATAGGCACTAACCGATAACGACTGGCAGATGTCAGGTATCGATATGTATTCACTCCCTTCTGGTAATCTTGGTATAGGTACTGTTAGCCCGGAAGGTAAGGTTGATATTGGTAATCCTTCGAGCGGTCCGGCTTTGGCGGTCGGTCGCAGGAGTGGAACGCCTTCTATTGTGTCACGATCAAACGCATCGGGTGGATGGTTGATTTTGGATTCGAATGATCCGGGTAATGTGGGTTTGAACTATTATGATAATGGTGATGTTATTTTAGTAAACGGCGGTGGCAGGGTGGGGATCGGCGAGACCAGTCCTGTTGGTAAGCTTTCTGTTCAAATGCCTTCCGGAAGTCTAATGTTTCAAGCCACTACTCCGGGTTTGTTGATAAAGGACGGTAACTATAATGTAGGTAAACAGATCGATGTTCAGGATAGTTCGGGTGTGAGTAGATTCGTTGTAAGCAGTTCGGGGCGTGTTGGTATAGCGACGGACAATCCGCAGTCTGAACTTGATGTTGCGGGGTGGATCCGTACGGAGGCTTTGGAGATTACGGGTGGAAGTGACCTTGCCGAGGGATTTGATATTGTGGGTAAAGCTGAGGTCGAGGCTGGGATGGTTGTTTCGATTGATCCTGCGAATCCTGGTAAGCTGGTAGTCAGCAGTGAAGCTTATGACCGGAAGGTTGCTGGGATAATCAGCGGTGCCGGCGGGATCCGGACGGGTATGGTTATGGGTCAGGAGGGATCGGTGGCTCACGGTTCGAATGTGGTTGCTTTGACGGGGCGAGTTTATTGTCTTGCGGACGCGAGTTGCGGTGCGATTGATCCGGGCGATTTGCTTACAACTTAGGATATTTCTGGACATGCTATGAAGGTTGTTGATTACGGCAGGTCGCAGGGTGCAATTCTTGGCAAGGCGATGAGTTCTCTTGAGGATGGTCGCGGTCTGGTTCTGGTGCTTGTTAGCTTGCAGTAAAAGGAGATATCGAAATGCGTTTATTTAAGAATATGCGAATAATAATTTTATTGTTAATACTGTTTTCGGTTGGTGATACGGTTGTTTTGTATGGTTGGGAGAACGATCCGTGTGCAATTGCGTCTTTTAAGGTGCCTGAAGGATTTGTTCTTATAGAAGGTGATATTCTTGTTCCGGAGATTAGCGCGCGTGGGACATACGCGAGCAATCTTTGGCCTGGTGGGATTGTGCCTTATGTATGGGATCCAAATGTAACGAGCGAGAACCAGATTGCCATGCTTGGTGCTATGAGGGAGTGGGAAGCTGTTGCGAATGTTAATTTTATTCCTCGTACGAGTGAGACGGCTTATGTTCATATAGAGGATTCGACGGTGAATACGTCCGCTGTTGGGATGGTTGGTGTGAAACAGACTTTACGTATTCGGCGCTGGAACAGCAAGTCCACGATGATGCATGAATTAGGTCATGCTCTTGGTCTGTGGCATGAGCAGTCCCGTCCGGATCGAGATACATATATTACAGTTTTAGAAGATAATATCAGAGAAGGTTATGAGCATAATTTTAACAAACAAGGTTCGGCGGATGTTTATGGTACTTACGATTTCGCGTCGTTGATGCATTATAGTCAGTGTACGTTCTCGAAGTGTCCGGCTTGTCATGGTGATCCGAATGATGACTGTCGAACGATAGATGTGAATCCGCCGTGGAATTCGGAATGGCAGAGTAAGATTGGTTTTGGCGGTCGAATAAGTACGTTAGACGCGGGTACTATGGCCCATCTGTATCCTGGTTTCGGTTGGATTTATGTTGACCGTAATTTTTTGGGTTCACCTGAATTGGGGACGGAGGCTAATCCTTACAAGACTCTGACGAGCGGGATTTTCAATGCGAATAACGGCGATACGATAATGGTCCATCCGGGTACTTACGCAGAGACCAACATGTTTACCAAACCGGTGAAACTTCGGGCTCCTTTGGGAGGTGTTGTTTTGGATTGGTGAGTTTTGATATTGTGCGATTATGAAGGATGTTTGTTTTCGCTTGTGACGGTGTTCAAAGACATTTGCGCTTGCCTGTAGTCGCCTACTACCGAGAAAAGTGATCTCATTAGAATTACCCAGTAATATCGTCCCCTGGGTGTTAATTGGATGGAGTTGTTTTTGAAGGTTATTGCTCCGTTTGCGGTAAAGAATAATAACTCGGGTCCGAGTGCGAGTTTGAACAGTCTGCCGAATTTTTGTTTCATGTCCGGGATACTTAAATTTCCGGCGAGTAAATTCAACAGGAAATGGAATCTCATCCTCTCGATATGCGAAAACTTTCTGGTGGCAGTGACGGTTGGGATGTTTTGGTTTGCCATGTCGATATATTGCTCAATGGAAAAGGTGTTGAAATATAACGTTCCGCGGATATAGCCCATTGCTCCTGCACCGATTCCAATATACTCGTTATGGTCAACTATGTACTCGTCTATCAATCCTTTTTTCTTCGAGAAACACCAGATGGATTCCTGGTTGTAGTTATCGTCCAACTGGCGGACAAGGCTTTTGTATAATTTTTTTTCATTTTCGTAGTCTATAGTACCGCATTTTTCGGTGAGTTCTATTTTTTTTGATTCCGAGGCGATTAAGGGGTAATATGTGATCTGGTCGGCTTGGATATTTTTAATGCAATCAATATCTTCAGAGAGCATCTTCTCGTTTTGTTTCGGGAAATTAAAGATCATGTCAATGTTAATCGTATCGAAGATACCCACGACAGAAGAAATCTTCTTCTTAATTTCCTGGCCGGTTCCATATTTTTCGAGTCTCTGAATACTTTCAAGTATTTCGTTATTAAAAGTTTGGACCCCTATTGAAAGACGATTTGTTCCGGCATTTTTGAGGATTTTGATTATTTCCGGTTTCAAGTGATTTGGGTTTGTTTCCACGGAGAGCTGTTTGATATTCCAATTATTTCTTATACATTCAATAATCCGAGCGAGCCTGTCGGGCATTATAGTGGGTGTTCCTCCTCCGATGTAAACGGCATCAAAATTATATCCAAGGTTATGATAGCGTTTGATTTCATTTTCGAGGGCGTCAAAATAATTAGAAGCGAGGTCATGCTCGTATTCTATTCTGAAAAACGAACAATATGGACACAGTTGCTCGCAGAAAGGTATGTGTATGTAGAGAAGAAGTGGATTGTTCTTATCGGATTTAGGCAGTGGTATTGTCGAAGCTTCTTCGAAGGTCAAATAACGCTTAGCTAATCGCGTGCTATATTTTGAAATAAAGTTATCGATAAACATTACTCTGTTTACTCCAAGAAGCCGTGAACGGCTAAACGGGCCAAACTCCGAATCAGTCATATACTATTTGAGTAGATGGCCGAAGGCAAGTTTTTTTGGTGGTATAAAAACAAGAAAGTGGTCATGCTTTGATTTTGGTTTGGAATTGAGAAAAACAAAGTTGTATGTATATCTGTGAGAAAGGTCTTGGTTTTCAACAAATATATTTTGGGATAAATATAAAAAAATGGAAATTCTCGTAAATGAGAAAGCCTTTAGTTCTTTGACGATAGTTTCATAATACGGTAATAGGGTCGAACAATTATGTAAGTATCTTTGTATTCGTTTGATGCATGGAGTTTTTGCATAGAGAATAAGTAATTGCGGTGTTTCTCGGGTCAAAGCGTGCTTTATCTTCAATTACGAGGTTAAGTTTATTGTTTTTAGACGTGTTGAAAGGTTCACATTCTTAGTGTCAGGAGAGTTCTCAAAACCAAGAAAGTAGCCTAATTGGTGTAAAATCAAAGGTTTGCAGGCTTGGCAGCGAGAGTTTTGGGGTTAGACTTTTTTCGTTTTTGATGTTAAAATGGCAGTTTTAGTTTTATAACCTTATCATGCTTTAGTTAGTGCAGGTATTATAATCGGGCCTGGAGTTGGTTAATATAGCTGCAAGCAAGTTCAATTTGCCTTACAGTTTTGAAATTTAAGATTGTTTCGGCTTGTTTTGAGATATTAATAAGTCGGCTTAATTAATTAATTAAATATGAATGTGCAAGTAAGAGAAGCTATCAAGAATGATACCAAAATATAAAAAATTCCCTCTCGGTTAGGAGTTTGTGAATTTTGCTGGTCAGCCCGCGGGCGAGTTGAAGCAATTAAGTTTTCCCGGATTAGTGACGATTCCATTGCGTCAAGGCTTTGGTAATGAGGTTTCTGCTGTTGTCGAGGTTGGTCAAAAGGTTTCAGCAGGTGAGATAATCGGCAGGGATGATGAATCTGTATCGAGTCCTGTGCATAGTTCGGTGAATGGCATCGTAGTTGAGATAGAGAAGATAGGATATTTGGGGAGAGAGACGGCAGCGGTTGTTATCAAATCCGACGGTACAGGTGGCTGGCAGAGTCTTAAGGGTCATTCATTGAAATGGGATGTGTTGTCGGCTGAGACAATCAATGAGTTAATTTACCTGTCCGGTGCGAGTTCAAGCGGTAGTGGGGGTATTCCGACCAGCTTTAATAGTTCGGTAATCGGACCGGAAGAAGTTGAAGATGTGATAGTACAGGGGGTAGGTTCTGAAAGTCACAATCCTTCTGTTGTTTTTCTTTTGGAAGAAGATGGATTATTGCATTTTGTAGCCGGCTTGGAGATATTGAAAAAGTTGATGCCGAAGGCGCGGTTTCATGTTGCTTTAGACGATAGCCAAAAGGATCTGATTAGCGAGGTGTCGGAGGAGTTAGCGGGCGGTAATTTTGTTGATGTGGTTGGATTGCGTGCAAAGTACCCTGTGGATCGTGATGAGATTTTGACAAGCCTGGTTTTGGGCAGGGAATTTCCCTGGGGTTATTTGGCTGCGAATATTGGTGTTATCGTTCTGGATATTCAGTCGGTATTGCATGTTTATGAGGCGGTGGTTGAGGGCAAGGCTGTTATCGAGAGAACCGTAGCTTTGTGCGGTTCCGGATTTAGCGAACCAGCTCATGTTAATGTTCGAATCGGCAGTTCGTTAGAGGATGTTATTAAGGGTAAGATCGATTCCGAAAAAGAATTGCGGTTTGTAGTGGACAGTCCTATGACCGGTGAGAGTTTTTCTGATTTATCTTTGCCTATTGATCGGTCAATAAAGTCAATAATCTCACTTGTAGAAGAAAGAGAGCGTGAGTTTCTTTCTTTTGTACGTCCGGGATTTACGCGAGATGCTTATGCTCGTACGAGTTTTTCGAGGATATTCAAGAAGGGCAGTACGATGTTCCAAAAGGCTTGCGGGACAAATTTACGAGGTGAGCATCGGCCTTGTATATTTTGCGGATTTTGCAAAGATGTATGTCCTGTTAGTATAATCCCACATCATCTTTTTCATTATGTCGAGAGAGAAATTATCGATGAGTCTCTTTTGACTTTAAAGATATTCAAGTGTATCGAGTGCAACTTGTGTAATTATGTATGTCCTTCGAAGATTCACTTAGCACAGTTTATCAGTGAAGGTAAAGATAAACTGGTTAAGGAAGGATTCGAGTTTCCCTCGCCTGGCGTATCTCTTAAGGGCGTTGAAAAGTACGAGAGTTTAGAATAATCATTGTTAGCGGTATATATGTTTTTGAAAAGCCGTAGTAATACAGAGGTGTTTGAATAGATGAAACTTGTCAGATTAGTTCTCGATAAGATATACGAAGTAAAGGCATTTAATAAATTTAAGCCTCTTATTGACGCGGTCGATGCGGCTGCGTTTGGTCCCAGTGAAACGACGGAAATGGCCCCGCATATGGTCAGCGCTATCGATACGAAACGGTATATGTCCTGTGCGATAGCGGCGATAGTTCCTGCTGCTTTGGCATCGGTATATTTCTACGGTTTCCGGGCTATAATGATTATCGTTGTGTCTTATGCTTCTGGTTTTGCGGTGGAGTTTGTTTTTGCATCGATTCGCAAGCATGAGATTCACGAAGGTTTTCTTGTGACGGGTCTTATATTTCCTCTTGTTCTTCCACCGACGACTCCTCTTTGGGTTGTTGCGGTAGGTGTTATTTTCGGGGTGTTATTCGGTAAAGAGATGTTTGGCGGTACGGGTCGCAATATTTTTAATCCGGCGCTTGTTGGGAGGCTGTTTATTACCATCGCATTTCCGGCGATAATGACGACCAATTGGCAGATGCCGCATTCTGATGCTATAACATCTGCGACGCCATTGTCGGTGTATAAGACAGAGCATATTATGCCTTCTGTTCATGATCTTCTTGTCGGCGAAACGGCAGGGAGTATGGGTGAGACGTGTAGGATCGCGATAATTCTTGGCGGAATATTTTTGTTGCTAACGAAAGTCGGTAACTGGCGGGTACCCGTGACCTATCTTGGTTCAGTTCTTTTGTTTGGTTTAATCGGGAACCACTTTATGCCGGGTAGTATAGCGCCGGCGGGCTTCCAGTTGTTGTCTGGTGGGCTTATGTTCGGCGCGTTCTTTATGGCAACGGACCCAGTGACGTCTCCGTTTACGAATGGTGGTAAATTTACGTTCGGGATACTCTGTGGCGTTTTAACTGTTTTGATCCGTAGTTTTACCGGATACGTTGAGGGAGTAATGTTTAGTATTGTGATTATGAACGCGTTTACCCCGCTGATTGATCAGGTAGTTTTATTGTTCAAATATAGACCGGTGAAGGCATGAAAGAAAAAATAAAGATGATCGTGTTTGTTCTTGTTCTTGGAGTGGGATTGACTTCGGTTCTTGTAATTGTGGATGCAAAAACGGCTCCTTACATAGCTAAGAACAAGGTCAAGAAGGTACAAGAGAGCGTGTTGACAGCGGCAGGGATCGATTATAACGACGTTACGCGGGAGTCGGTATTTTCGAGTGAAGTCGAAGAACGTCTGTTTCCGAAAGAATTCCAGAAAAAAGACGCCACAGAGGACGAGTTGAAGAAGTATTACGTTATGTCTGACGGTAAGGTTGTTTTTGAATTTCATGGATCGGGATTGCAGGGTCCGGTTCACGGCGCGATTGCTCTTGATAAGGACCTTGAGACGATCAAGGGAATTACTATTATCCACCAGGAAGAGACGCCTGGTTTGGGCGGTAGAATCGCCGAAGCCGAATTTCTGGGTCAGTTCCGAAACAAGAAGCTTTTTCCCGTATTCAGGATACGACGTCCTGGTAAATCCAGTGGAGTCAACGAAATTGAAGGGATGAGTGGTGAAACGCTTAGTTGTATGGCGTTGGAGGAAATGTTGAACAAAGAATCGAAGAAATATATACCGGCTATTAAGGAAACAATAACGAAATGATGCTTAAGAAGTATTTAGGTGCCGAGGGTTATAAGACGGCCAAGAAGGGTATCTGGCGTGAGCATCCTATTTTTTCTGCGTGCCTCGGGATTTGTTCGGCCTTAGCGGTCAGTAATAAGGTTGAGAATGCGATCGCTATGGGTGTGGGTGTGTCGTTTGTATTAATTGCGACGGCAGTTTTCATATCGTCGATGCGTTCTTTGATTCCTCAGCGTGTTCGGATAATAACGTACATGATAGTGATAGCATCGTTTGTGATCATTGTGCAGAAGTTTCTGGATGCTTTTACACCGGTTATCAGTGAGGCCCTTGGTCCTTATGTCGGTCTTATTATCACTAACTGTATAATCATGGGCAGGGCCGAAGCGTTTTATATTCAGAACAATATTCGCCTTTCGGTTATCGATGCGGTAGCGAATGGTTTGAGTTATACATATACGCTTGTTGCAATTGCGATAGTTCGTGAAGTGCTTGGTTTTGGTACTTTACTTGGTTTTCGTGTAACACCGTCTGGCTGGGAGAACTGGGTTGTAATGTCGATGGCTCCTGGTGCGTTTTTCGTTTTAGGGGTAACGTTATGGATATCACGCACGATTGCCGAAGGCAAGAGTGAGGAGGAATAAATAAGAGATGGCACAATTATTGACAATATTTGTAGCAGCAATTTTAACGCACAACATAGCGTTGACTTATTTGCTTGGCATGTGCCCGTTTATATCTCTTTCGCGGAGTACGAAGACGGCACTTGGCATGAGCGTGGCGGTTATTTTTGTGGTAACATTGACAGCGGCGGTTAACTGGCCTATTTACCATTTGATCCTTGTTCCGACCGGAAGTACGCTGATCTATTACATTGTATTCATCATTATAATCGCGGCATCGGTTCAGCTTGTGGAAATGATAATGGAGCGTTTCTTTCCTCATCTTCAGGCCTCTTTTGGCATTTTTCTTCCCTTGATAACGGTAAACTGTACGGTATTGGCCGTATCTCTTTTTATGATATTGCGTGATTATTCGTTCGCAGCTACTGTGGTGTTTTCTTTCGGTTCTGCGGTTGGTTGGATGCTTGCGATAATGATAGTAGCGGCGATAAATGAAAAGTTAAAGCTGATCGGTGATATTCCCAAGGGTCTTGCAGGTCCGGGTATTATAATGATTATTGCGGGTATAATCGCGTTGGCGTTTTTGGGTTTCGGTGGAATGGTTGATATAAAATAAGTTTTAGGTAGTGAATTTCTATGAGTTTTATACCAGTTCTAATAATTAGTTTGATTCTCCTGGTCGTTACAATATTACTATCGATAGCTGACCGTTTGCTTGTCAATTACGGCGAGTGTAAGATAACGGTGCATCAGGAAGATGAGGCGAAGGAATTTGTGGTCGAGGGTGGTAGTTTTCTTCTGACCGACCTGTCGGCGCATAATATCAATATAACATCATCGTGTGCGGGCAAAGCCAGTTGCGGTTACTGCAAGGTTCGACTTTTGAGCGGTGGGGGTGAAATACTTCCTACAGAAGAAATATTTATGAGCCGCGAGGAGAACCGTTCTGGCATGCGTCTTGCGTGTCAGGTCAAGGTCAAAGAGGATCTTGAGGTTTTCATACCGGACTTTTTGAGCACGGTCAGGAACATAGTTAAAAACAAGAAATATGACCCGAAGCTCCGCTGGAAATTTATCAAAGACGGCAGGGATGGTTTTGCGTCCGAAGCGGCATTAACGAAAATAGCCCCAGATGACAAAGAGAAAGTACATGAAATTCTCGAAGAGTATAGGGATGTTCCTGGTTCAATAGTACCGATTCTTCAGCGGATCGACACTACATTTCGTTATTTGCCGGAGCCTGTTTTGCGTATGACATCTAAGGCAATCGATATGCCTTTGAGTGAGATTTACCGTGTAGCTACTTTTTATAACGCGTTTAGCCTTATCCCTAAAGGTAAAAACATAATCAAGGTCTGCATGGGTACTTCCTGTTATGTTAAAGGCGGGAGTAAGATTCTTGAAAGCCTTGAGCGGAAGCTTGGAGTCAAGGTTGGGGGTAGCACTGAAGATATGAACTTCTGTCTTGAGACGGTCAGTTGTATCGGCTGTTGCGGTCAATCCCCCGTGATAGCGGTTAATGGAGAAATTTACGGATATTTTAAGCTTGGTATGATAGACGACGTATTACATCAGTTTAGCTGATAAGGAGTCGGACGTGGCAAAGATAAAACCAGAAGATCTGGAAAAAATCGCCCAGAAAATGAAAGGTGTTATGAACCTTAGGGAAGGTGCTGGTCGTGCTAAAGTCATGGTACATATGGGCACTTGCGGTATCGCAGCGGGTGCGAGGGCCGTTATGACAGCATTGCTGGAAGAGGTCGAGAAGCGAAAAATCGAAGATGTTATTGTTAATATATCCAGTTGTGCGGGTCTTTGTAGCCGCGAACCAATGATGACGGTCGAACTTGAGGGAAAGCCGCCCGTAAAGTATATTGATATGAACAGCGAAAAAGCCATAGAAGTCCTTGACAAGCATGTTCTTGGTGGGAAAATAGTCAAGGAATACGCTTTGGCAGTTGGTAGTGAGCGAGTTATGTAGTGCTATGTTTCGTGCGTTTAACGACTATCAACGGTTGAGATTGCCGCGTCGCTTTGCTCCTCGCAATGACATAGTAGTAGTTTGTTTTGTAGTTGGTATCTGTGAGAATAAAATCTTTTGATGCCGGGATTTTTGTTTAACTA
>SDBT01016903.1_pt1 | contig 11535 bp, 20 predicted proteins | sample 2277101 | NCBI WGS metagenome assembly SDBT01 (sample SAMN10404973, study PRJNA504765) | marine sediment metagenome | isolation source: marine sediment core GS10_PC15, 103 cmbsf | place: Arctic Ocean: Southern Knipovich Ridge | collected 2010
CGCTCATTAGATGATATCGTTGCGCCTTATTTGCTACAGTGGGCTACCTGGGGCTTGATTCGTAGGTTCAATCCTATTGTATACATGATTTGTGATGCCATTTCTTCTGCATGTCACATCACCTATTGTTCTGGCGTTGATCGTCGCCTCCGCGACACCAACCGAGGAAATGGAGCAGAATGTTTCTTCTAGATTTACGACAATAGGTATATTTGCTGCGGATGTCGTTGAATCCATGTGCATAAATGACATTTATGTGGGTCTCCTAAATTATCACTTGTATTTATCTACTTTTATCTACTTTTATTGCCGATGGAATAAAAATGACATTTAGTTGAGTGTGGCGCATTCAATACTTAGAGTCCAGGTCGCTGTGTCTATCACGGGGCCAGTTCCTTGTCGTATTGAAACTGTGAAAAAACCTTCACGAATGATAATTGGGCCGAACGTAGTAGTGTTACAGAATATTTCCCAAGAAGGATTACTAGTTATTGGAGTCCAGACTCCTTGGGCAGGGCCAGAGAGTGTGGTTGACGGGCCAACCCAAGTTACTGCGTCACGCTTAACTTCATACACTGGTGAGCCAGGCGCTTCTGTTTGCGGGTCAATCCAAGCGAAGACAGAATTTGTGAATCCGCCTGAACGGCACGTTACTACTCCGACAGGTAAAGTGGTAATATCAGCAGCCGCAAAAGTTATTCCAAAATCGAAACAAAATACATTTTGTAATTCCACAACGACTTGTGCAGCGGCCGCGGCAGGCATTGCATCCATGTGCATAAATGACATTTATATGAATCTCCTAAATCAATACTAGTATTTATCCAGCTTTAGGAAATTTTTAGGAAGTAGCTTGTGCCTCAGCCATCAGTGAAACTAGACCTGCGTAATCAGGATGAGTAGGCAGTATCGCTAGTGTTTGATCTGTATGCAGGACGCATGAATGCCATCCCTCAAGCACATCATGGGAACGCTGAAACCAATCGTCAGTGAACTCGCTATCCCATTCCGTGTATGGGCGGCCGCGAAATTCAACGTGACTGTGATCGCCTTGGTACCAGACGTTCATTTGCCCGTCTTGGCCGCCGTTAGGCATATACATCAGTAGCATTTTTTGCTTAGTCTTCATATGTCAAGATACTCATACGGTTCATAATCATCACAATCATAATCGTCATCATCGTTTTGCGCGTCGAGCCAATCTTCATATTCTCTGCGCATATCAGGGTCGTATTCTGTTCCTGCAATCTTTGATACAAATTCTTCTTTGCTCATTGCATCTCCGACAGGTTCAATGTCAGCAATATAATCGTCAAGCTGATCGCTCAAATAATCCTCATACCTATCATACTTGGTGCGGTCGCGGAACGTCTGCGGGCGATGAACCTTACCAACGTTCTTCGCTACAAAATTTCTGCGCTTAGGCGCTTGTGGTCGTCTGTTATTTGCCATCGGGTTCGCCCCACTTTAATTTAAACTTGAATGCATCCTTTTCGTCTTCAAACCAAAACGATCCATCAATTCTCGTATACCTTCCTACTATCGCTGCGTTAGCCCATGCAACTAATTCAATGTAGCGATTAACTGTCACTTTATTTCTGAGTCCGACTTGTGCTCCTGATACATCACACTCAGTCCAAGTTTCACGATCTAATTCTGATGTTGCAACAAACTTTCGTTTCTTGTTTTTCATCGCTTTCAAACGATCTAAGCTTGCTTTTGCTTTAATCCTCATACGTGTATTTACCGTCTGGCCAGAGAATTACAAGTACACCTTTCTGTTTTCGTGCATATCTGATTGTAGCCCACGTTCCTGAACCGCGCTTTCGTTCAGGTCCCTTTGGACAAGCAATCAATATGTCTGTCGCATCTACAATATGATGATTGCGAACTAAATATGGAAACGGCTTTTCAAGAACATCTGCTCTACAAAATGCTCGTTTCTTATTATTAGTAGGCGGATGAATAGTTATCTTGCCAGTACCAAAAATACAATCAATTATCACAGAAAACTGATAATCAGCCCCAAAGCAATCTCCGTGATGCGCTTCGGTGACTTCGTGAAGTTCTTGCAGAACCTCTACGAGCAAGTCAAACTGCGGCGGAGTAATTCCGTCTTGCGTTCCTGTGAATCCAATTTTCATCACGCTATTGTAGCACCTCTTTTACCACTTGTCAACCGTAAAAAAGGAGCGAATAAACGCCCCTAAGCTTATGATTATTGTATGTTATTATTCTATGTTTAATTCGTCTAGCTTTGTGTTCAGAATTGCCAATTCGTCACGCTCCACAGGAGTCAACGTACTGCTTCGTGCCTGTAGTAGATCGCGTCGAACAATGAGAGGCAATGCTGATGCAGCTTTGATAGCTTGATAAACACGATTCAAGTCTTTTTCACTTTGAGTCTGCATTGCACTTATTAGTAGTGCTGTTTTCTCATCCATTTCTGTAAAGTCTTTATCACTTTGAATTACGTGAATATCATAAACATCTTCGTTGACATATCTTCCGTCAATGAAAGCAAAGCCGCCAGCGACCGCGCCTAATATTGACAGCATTATACCTGCTATTATTCCTAGCATTTTTACTGTTAGTTTTGTTTCTGTTGTTTTGGTTACCATAATTTACACCTTAATTGATTATTTTAGTGTGCAACTTATCGTGCTAGTCTTGAGCCATGAGTTATTTCTAACTGTTCCAGCAATTCATCTAATTCAGGAACATTTGACATATCCGAAGTATCGAAGCCCAGCACATCTAAGTCTGATTTCACACCGTTCATTATTTTCTGTGCTTTGGTATGTGCTTCAACGTTTTCTACTGGCGCTGACTGATCTAATAATTCTGCTAACCTATACATTCCTAAAGAAGTAATAACGTATTGAATAAGTTTCTCATTCATTACATCTTCTAACGGTACGCATTCTGTAGCTTGACAACCTGTTAATTCACCTTCCGATGTATTCATGCTGTCAATCGTAGCTTGCAAGTATGTTATTTGTTCGCCCAGTCCGTCTTTCTCAACTCGTAGATCAATAATCTCATTTCTTAGTCTGCGATTTTCTGATTCTAGGTCTTGTGGTGCTGATGCGTTTGCTATTATCTGCTTTAGTTCAATTTGAGCTACCAGCTTATCCAGTGCTGTCTGTTCCACCTCATCTTCTGCAAGAGCGGTGAAGGGAATTAGTATTAATGCTGTAAGTATGATTAGTGCTTTATTCATTGTTCATTCCTGAGTATATTTATTTGAGTTTACCATAATGTGTAACACAGTTCTATTGTATTCACAGAGTATTTCTCTATGCATGGTTATTTATCTGTGCTACGCATACGATTAAACAGTTGCATTATTAAGCCGCTGCACGCCTGAGCCAACCCCTTCTGTACTTCTCAAAGTGCGGCTTAGCAGCAATTAGATTGATGTAGAACTGTGCGTGTTCTTGGCGAATTTCTGACATCAACATTTCAGGGTCAGTACAGTTAATTGTTGCAAACGTGTTCTTACCAATCGCGCCATCAACTTTAAGTGCATTGCCTAAATTATTCAATGCGCGTTGTACAATTTTTCCTGTTTGCTTTGCACCCATATTGACTGTCATATCGAAACAACGTGCAGCTACAGTAAAGTCAGAAACCTTATCGTAGTTATATTTGTCCCAAAAATGGATGCGGTAAAGTTTACGTGCTTGTTCGACAGTCATGTTTTTAATATCATCAACATCAATATCGCCGTCGTGGTCTAGGTCACCATCATCAAAGCCGTCACCATCTGAATCGCCAGCGCCTTTTAGAAAGCGGATAGACATACCCCAGTTTGTTGCGCCACCTGGATCGACAGGATCATTTACAAATCCACCTTCGTGCTTTAGCGTGATTAGTATTGCTTTATCGAAGTGATCTGTACTGTCACTATCTTTCTCGTTCTCTTTTATTACAGAACCTAGAAAACCTTCCATGCTCATTTGATAAATCTCCAGTTAATTATAACTGTATTTATCAATTATGTGGCAGAATTTACGTAGTTATGTTTGTGAGTGTACTCCAGTCATACGTTCCGTCAGCACCGAAGATCGTATCTGCAAAATTATGCTCTACTGCTTCTTCTGCTGTGAAGTACACCTCTTCTTTTTCTTTCATTTTCTTACGAATCCAGGTATTGATCCGTTTGTCTGTCCACCCTTTCATTACGTCTGATTCTCGCAAACGTTCAACGTAAATATCAAGCATGATTTTGTCAGCTTTCTTTGTTTCTTCCCATTCAGTTTCGACTTGTGTTCCCGTACCTATGATACAATTTGTACCTGTGTGAATCATAAATGTCGAATATGGCATCATTGCACGATGGTCTGCTGCTGAAAAGATTATGCTGCTCATGCTACGTGCGCTAGCATAGTTGAGGATCGTTACGAGGCAACGACAAGCTTTGATAGCTTGATACATTGCTAATCCTTCTATCCAATCACCGCCACTACTTTTCAGGTGAATCAGGATTGGCTCATCAGAGAGGTTTGATAAGAACCTGAGATTTCGAATGAATTGATTTGCTATTGAGAAGTCTATTCCTGGCTCGCCGAGTTCTTCATCGCCTCCGCCGTATACGTATTCTTCTCTTGGAAATAGATAGATTTCGCGATGTTCAGGATCTATTCCGTAATCGTTGATGTAAGTAATAGTCCCATCGTCTATTATTTTTCTAATCTTTTTAGTATATGTCATAATCGCCTTAATGTATGTGTTTGTGTCCTCAGTTTCCCACCTGAAGTTCCCCATCCTAGCTGTACTATTTAGCGAACTAAATAGCCATCCACCGACGTTCTCCATAAGTGTTGGACTCATGGGCAAGTCGTTTACAAATCTAGGCAGTATTCATATCAACGAAGTTAACAAGAAGTGACTGCACAATCTTCGTCTAGGTTCTCTACCGATCCCCAACGGATCACACAAATTCAAAAAGGACACGACTGGCGCTGAGAAGAAGCAAGGACCCACATCATTGCGACGCCAGCCGCATCCCGTGTTCTTTACTTCCTGTTGTAGTCGTACCACGCTTGACGATCTTCAAGTGAAGCGTAGTAACCGTTGTCTACGTACCGAAACTGGCCGTTGCCGTAATCGCGAACCTCTCGCGGAGTTCCTGAGCTAGCAGTAACAACAACTGAGCTAAACGCTGTAGTCGTATCACGATCCTCAGCATTATGCTCTGAAACAACTTCGTAGCGACAAGTTCTACCCTTCGCGTTATTGTAATCAGACGGGATGCTTACAACATCACGCGGATTGATCTTTAGGATCATAACACGGTTGCCTGAACGTCCGCCGAAATTCGGAAGATACTCAAGTGAGCAGAAATGCAAGCCCGAAGAACAAGTTTGATCCTTGTCCTCGTTTACCTCGTTGCGAGGCATTGAGCAAGTCTGGCCGATGCTGTTATCAAACGTACCGCTGTGAATGTCCGAATAATCGCTGCGTACTTTCTTGTATGCAAGAAAATAGCCGTCAGGCGTAAGCGGCAAATCGTTGTTCTCAAGGAAACCGTAAAGTTCGTCAACTGCGCGTTTCGACGGATTCTCTTTCAGCCGAGACAGGAAGTTGCAAAGTGCATCTACTGGAAAACCTTCTTCAAGCATAGCAAGCAAACGATCTGTCATTGCGTTGTGGAAAGGCCGACCGTTGTAATAAACGTCGCCATCTTTAACTTCAATGTCGCCGCTCTCGGAAGTCCAGTTTGCAATAGCGCGAGTCATATCAACGAGGTCTGGAATTGCATCGTAATCCTCGTCACGCATTGCTGCGATAACCTTATCGAAATTCGGATGCGTTTCACGATTAATCGTGTGCTGCACTCCTTCGATAAAGATAGTCAGGCTTTTGCCTTGGTAAATATATGGATATTTCATTTTCTAATACTCCTCAATGATACTACAGTTTAGCACAATTATTTTGTGCTGTCAATCAGTTTGATGTAATTAAGCGCATCAACCCAATGACTACCAGAATGATAGTTTTCGCTGAGAGACAAATGCCTCAACATTGGATACGCTTCTTCCACTTTTTCGAAAATCTTCTCGTACTTTTCCTCTATTTTCGTAACATCTAGTTTTGCAGATGTTTTTGAGAAATCTTTATCAGGGAAGAATACTTGCATAACACGAATCAAACGATCATATTCGATCTTGATTCCTTTCTTCGCCTTCGCTGGGGTAGTTGCTCTCCACTTGTTCCAATGAGCGAACATGATTCCTATAGGAGTCTTGTTAGACGCCATCTTCACCATAGTAGGATTATCGACCTTTGTCAAAAGATAGTCAGACTCACTGAACTGCTGGCCGATGATCTTATGCTCCGTTTCGGCTCGCGCAGTCTTCCAGTCGATCTTGTCAAATTCTTCGCTGATGTAATCGAAAAAGTTCACCCAACGTTTGTCTTGAGTGACAGTTTTCAGACTTGTCTTGTTTACACCGTAGACTTTGTTAAGATCAATACCTGCAATCTTAGCAATTTCGCAAGTATCAAGATAGTCCATCATAGTTGTTGCATCCCACGTACCAGTGCCGTCAGGTTTCAGTACTGACTTGTGCGATAGCTTGAGATACAAAAATATCTTTTTCTTTCCTCTGCAAACAGTAGGCTCAATGTCTTTCATCTTGCCGTTTACAGCATCGAAAGTATGTTCCTCGCGACCATAACGACCTGTGTGCTTATTTATGAATTTCTGTACAGTTATATTCGTGTTTCCTAGCGCGCCTGACAGTGCCGCCGCCTTAGGTAGCTGTGAAGCTAACAGAATCGGAGACTTACCAAACCTCGTCTTAAGGAATTTCAGAATCTTCTTTTTATCAACATCTTTGTTCTGTGCTTGAAAGATAAAGAGATTTACTTTACTGAACAAGTCTTTGTAATCTGGATCAACGTATCCTTGACGAATGCGCTTCAATATGTTTCCTTTCTCGTCATTAAAAACGATCATCGTATCAGCAGCATTGAATTGGTGAACTTCCCAGCGATTCTGCGGCTGATATCCGCTGGTACCGACTTTCGTGTGCTGACGCTTCGGCTTCTCTTGTGAAGTTGTTTTGTTATTCACAAGTTGTGTTTTTGAATGATCGTTGTAATTTCTACGAATAGTTTTCAACGTATATTTTATACCGACGATCTTATCCATTTCAGCACACGTAATAGCAATCTCTAAGCGACTGTATTGGCGCGTTGTTCCTTTGACGAATTGTGCTTTGTGCGCTTGGAGATAATTGCCAACAATCGTGCCGAACAATTTTTCGTTACTGTTAATCAATTCAGCAGCAAGTACGTTGCGATCCCATTTCGTCTTAGCTGGCTGGATTTTCTTAACAACATAAATTTCTAACGCTGCCATGATTTCCTCACCTTTCTTAATGAGGTTTTCTATCGTGCGAGGTGTGTAGCTCAATTCCTCACGCGAAGCAGCAATATCAAGTTCGCCAATATCGAAACGAATTACAAACTTGTTTTCATGCAAAAGACTACGAATCCCGTCGGGTAATTCTTCTCCGTCGGGTATGTCAATCGGATACGCTACGTTACCCATGATGGCTACTGAATCGTTATGATAATAGCCTTGAGATTCTTCCATGTGCGTTCCTGGGATAATATCCATTTCTGCATATTTCAACTCAGGAATACTCAGGGCTTCGCCAGTGAATTCTGGCCGCACAATAAACCACTTGTAAACTTTCGATGCTTCATGCTTGAACTGACGCATATCGCTACGTTCTTCAACTGCAAACGAAACTTCTACGCCGTTCCCTTCGTCAGTCTTTTCACTGAGTAATTGAACGATTGCAGGAACGCCTTTGTCACCGATGAAGGCAGAGTATTGACCTTTCATGCCGTCTTTAACTGCGGTGATTGTGAAATTCTTGGTGTAACTGAAGGGAGACTTTGAACCGAGACCCATGCAGCCAACAAAATCGTTGCTGTCATTCTTAGTCGATTCAAAATAAGTCGTGTACAATCCCATCACCTGTTCGTGATCTAGTCCAACGCCGTAGTCACGGACACTGAAAACAGGATTGAGTCTCGTAGGAAGGTGAACTGTGAACGGCTTCTCTGCACATCCAGCTTCTACGTGACTGTCGTATGCGTTGCAACCTAGCTCACGCAAAATTGCTTCATACTTGTTTGAATACAGGCCGCTAGACAGAATCGCAAATGCTGTCGCGGAATTCTTAATGTGAAAGTCGCCAACGGCAATCTCTCCGCCTATTTCGACTGGTACACTATCTGTTTTAAGTTTCATGTGGGTCTCATTTCTCAGTTAAAGTAGTGGTATTCTCTTTTGCTCTAAATTCAGTTTAGTAACCATTGATTCTGCGCCTGCAAATCCTTTCTCATTAAATACATTGCAAATGATTTTAGCTTTCAACAAACACAAGTCAAGTGAATCTTCGTGTATTTCCATGCAGCCATAATGCTCAATGTCATTTATATCTGTGTTTGACACCTTATGTATTTCAAGCGTCCAACGATCCGCATCCTTATTGTCCTCGGGATTATGCGCTTGTCCAACAATATACATTATGCTTCCTGCAATACGTTTTCAACTGACAACTCCCAATCTTTCCAGTAAGGTTTGCCAGCAGATGAAAATATATATGCAACAGCAGTTACGTCCTCAGCTTTTATGTCCTCGTCAGTAATAATGCTCTTGTGCATTCCTAGCTCGACAATGATGTCCTTGCCTAGCGTATTGGGCGGCGTTACAACTTCATCACCTTTGAGGTCATGCTTAAAGTAGTATTTCTTCACTTGCTCGACAAGATGCGCTATTGCTTCGTCGCCAGTCTTGGCGCGAACATAGAATACGTTATTACCGAACGTTGTTATGTAGTAGACTTTCAAAATCTTCCTTCCTCAGGTGTGAGTGCGTCTTGTTCGCGGTCGCGTGTTTCTTGAAACCGTTTCTCTTGCAGGTCGCGGATTTGATCCTGTTCTTCTCTACGCATTTTTTCAGCGTGTGCCCGCACTCGGTCTTGTTCTTGAGATTCTTTCCATTTTTCTTCTCTTGCATCTACATTGATTTCGTGCTTACGTAGTGCATCAAGAAGCAAGATTGAAAGTTCCGTTTCTTCCTCGTCTGCGGCTAACTTTGCAGATTCACGAATTGCTTGTACAATAAATTCAGTTTTAGAAGTGCCTGATTGCAATACCGATCCTTGTGCGCGGAGACTTTCGTGCGCGTCGTGATTAGACATTTGTGAGGAAGCATGAGGAGTTAAGTCTGTTATGACTACAACTGTACCTGTCATGGCTTCCTCTACTGCATCCTTAGCTTCCTTCAAGCCAATTCCGCATAACTGCCGAACAGCTTTAATGGTCGCGACTTTGTTAAAGTCCTCAGGCATGCCGTGTTTTGAAATGCGTAATCTAGACATCTTCGATAATTCCTTTCACGTATTGTATACCGCTTGCTATAGTTGTTTTTGTATAGCCAGCATTTTCAAGTGCCGCTGCCATGTTGTCACGGCCAACGGGATTCGATGTAACCAGTTGAACATGAGCGGGACACACGCCTCGCTCTAATGCCCAAACGATTACTTTATATCCATCTGTGTCGCTATGCTCACCTAAATCGTGATCCATGTATAAGTGAGTCACAGGAAACGACAAAAGGGCTTGTCTGCCGTCTTGTGCAGTTCTCGCAGTATGATCCATTTCATACGTGCGAAAATCGTCAATTAAAAGATGAAATTCATTCATTTTCTGTTCCGAGCATTCTTTCGATAATGTTGCTACTAGGGCCATAAAGTTTCTCTGCAATGCCAAGAGCCTTATGCTTTGCTGATCCAACACTAGCTTCTATTTCAGCAAGTGCCTCTGCCTCAAGTTTGTCCATCTTTGCAAGAAAATCTTTAGTTGCTTTTCTCTTGCGGCGCTGTTCTTTTCTGCGCATTGCCTGTAAAAGTTTATCCATTTTCATATCTCATGCTAATACCGAATCGAAAACAGGATCGCCTATTCTCTCATTCTTAAGTTTCTTTGTAAACACAATTTTTTTATATATCTCAAGCACTTCATCAACGTGCGCATCAATGCCTGAGAAATCATCAACAAAAACTTTTACATCGTAGCTGTACATATCCGATCCTTTCGGACCTATACTGCCTGCGCCACCTGAGCCAGTGTGAATGCCGAATTGTTGGAGAGTATTGCTAAAGTCTGCAAACCAACCATCAAAGCCCTTCGGAACTATTAGTGCGTAATTAATGCGGCCAGCAAAACCAGGATATCCTCGCGGCCCATCTTCATTTCGACCGCCCCAATTTGTTTCGCCGTTGCGCGGACAAGCGTGTGTGTTGCTTGTCCGTTCTGAATAACGCAAGGTTGTCAAATCAAAATCGACCATACGAATTTTCTTCGCGATTTTGATTTTCTTGGTATCAGTTCCCCATGATGCAACCATCATATTCGTGTACTGCGCCATTACAGCTTTCTTAAGTTCGGAGATCGTAGTCACCTTACCAAGAGCTTCCAGAGCCTCGTTTCGTGCATCGCGCTGCGTGATCCAAATTGATCGTTCAGCGTTGCGCTCTTTGCGCAGCTTCAACAAATGTCTACGATAGCCGCTACGGGTTTCGTAAAGCTTTTTCGTGAACGGACATTTTCTGACTGTAATTTTAGGCATGTTTTAGAGTCCTGCTATGTAATGTCCGAGTGCCCGCATAATATCTTCGGGATCGTGTGATTCATGTTTGAGTACATCGTCCACTAGTATTTCATAGTGACTGCCGACTTCCATAATATCGTATTTGTTCAGCCATGAAGCGACCACATGATTTACGACTAGTTGTCCAAAGTCAGTATCAACTTCAATAATTGTTGTTTGGTCGCTCATTATCGGCCCCCTCGACCTTTCTGATTTTTAGTTCCACTATATGCATGTTCGCAATATGGCGGCAATATGCCTCGTGCCTGTGCTAATGATCTGTGGTCAGGTGCTTTTGGTTTTCCGTTTTCATCCATGCACTCGCCAATAAAAATGTCAAATTGCTCAGACACTACTTTTAATGCTGCAAGGGCAACTCGACTTTCTGTTTTAGAATCAAGAGCCATTTAATCGTTCACTATAACTACGAAACGGATGGGAGCGTTCTTAGCAATGGGACGAAACGTCCAAGAGATAACTTCGCCTTCGACTATTTTTGTGTTACTCAAAACCATCTTGATTTCCATGCCAGTTGAATGTGACACAAGAATAAATCCCTCGTCGCACGAATCAGGGTAAACACGCATAAGCGGAATACGCTTGTTAGGCAGACAAGAGATTTCTTGAAAGAATGAGCGACCAGTAGATTGAAAATGCAGATCGCGAGTCGAAATGTATGCTGACATGTGGGTGTCTCCTAACTATTACACACATTATACGTAAAATATTTCCTAAAGTCAAGCACTAAAAACCCTCGCAAATCAAAGACTTACGAGGGTTTCACATGTTTTCTTTAAATCAGTGACTTATAAATTTCTTTATAAATCAAAGACTTACATCCATCAAAACATAGG
>SDBT01016904.1_pt1 | contig 11535 bp, 8 predicted proteins | sample 2277101 | NCBI WGS metagenome assembly SDBT01 (sample SAMN10404973, study PRJNA504765) | marine sediment metagenome | isolation source: marine sediment core GS10_PC15, 103 cmbsf | place: Arctic Ocean: Southern Knipovich Ridge | collected 2010
GATATAATCAAGGTTCCTGCGGGAGCGGTGGTCATGAGACCGGAGGGCACCGGGGAGGATGAGGATTCAAAAAATAACAGCAATAGCGATTCACTGGAAATTGAAGAAAAAGAATCCGACAATGACAGGGAAAACAAAAAAGATATCGACGGCATCTTCATTGCAGAGAATTCGGAGGCTAAATTCGTACCCGTCCGAACAGGCATCAGGGATCAGCAGTACGTGGAGATTACAAGCGGGTTATCGGAAAATGACAGTGTCATTACTGGATCCTATAGAATACTGAGAATCATCAAACATGGCGATCCGATCGATCCTCAGAAACCGAGGTTCGGGCCGGACGCCGAATCTGAAGAAGAGTCAGACTGATATCGGATCTAAGTTAGAGAAACACGAGGGAAATTCAGAAGATGCTAATACAGACCAACGACCTCTGGAAAATATATGATATAGGAGCGGAGAAAATCCAGGCCCTGCGCGGCATCACATTGGATGTCAGGGCAGGGGAGTACATGGCGATAATGGGACCATCCGGTTCGGGTAAATCGACCCTGATGAATCTAATCGGATGCCTCGATACGCCAACCAGGGGAGAATACCTTCTAAACGGGCGCAATGTGTCCGGGATGAACGATGATGAATTGGCCCATATCCGCAACAAGGAAATTGGATTCGTCTTTCAAACTTTCAATCTACTACCGAGGGCAACTGCGCTGCATAACGTGGAATTGCCTCTGATATACAACGGCACCCGATCGGATATCAGGATCATAAAGGCGAAAGAGGCGTTAGCCCTGGTGGATCTCACCGACAGGATGACCCACAAACCAAATCAGCTTTCGGGCGGTCAGAGGCAGAGGGTGGCAATAGCTCGAGCTCTGGTGAATTCGCCGTCGCTGATCCTTGCTGACGAGCCTACGGGTAATCTCGATACAGCCACCGGAGTCGAGATAATGCAGCTTCTTTCCAAGTTACATAAAAGCGGTAACACTGTCATAATTGTAACTCACGAACACGATATTGCCCTGTACGCTGACAGAATCATATATATCCGCGACGGCCAGATCGAAAAGGAAGAAATAATCTCTGACGACTGAGGTGGCTAACCGATGTGGTTTTTAGAGGGCGTTGTAATAGCGATTCAATCGATTTGGGCTAACAAATTAAGGACGATTCTGACGCTTATAGGTGTTATAATTGGCGTCACCACGCTGATCGCAGTCGTATCGGTCATAAACGGCATGAACAATTATGTCACCACCAAGATAAACTCGATGGGCTCTAATACCTTTATAATAGATAAAGAAGGGCTGATCACGTCCGAGGAACAATGGCTGAATGCTCGCAAACGAAAGAATATCACGGTCGAGGATATGCGGGCGGTGGAAAGATATTGCGACCTGTGCGAAAGTGTTGGCGGAACAGCCGAGCCGTCGCCGACCAAGGTAAAATACGGAGCCGATTATCTCGAGGATATCTGGGTCGTAGGAGCCACATATAACTATTTAGATATCTCGGATGTAGATCTCGATTACGGCCGGCCCATGAACGAATCTGATGACCTCCACCGGAGCGCGGTCTGCCTTGTCGGCCCGGATATCGTCTCAAATCTCATAAAATCCGGGTCTGCACTGGGCAAGGATATCAAGGTGGGCAAATACTATTTCAGAATCGTGGGTGTTGCCAAATCTCGCGGTTCGTTTCTGGGTATGAACCAGGATAACTGGGTAGTTGTGCCACTGACCACCTACCAGAAATACTTCGGCAAGAGAAGAACGATCTCTATATATGCCAAGGCAAAGGATATGAAGTTGATGGAGGAGGCCCAGGACCAGGCCCGCAGTATTCTGCGGACGCGTCGAAAGCTCCAGTACAACCAGAAGGATGATTTCGGCATCATGACAACCGCAACGTTAATAATTCTGTACAAAAATCTCACGGCAACGCTCTGGATAGTATTGGTTCTCATATCGTCAATAGCGCTTATCGTGGGCGGAATAGTCATTATGAACATTATGCTGGTATCTGTAACCGAGCGCACCCGGGAGGTCGGTATCAGGAAAGCGATAGGTGCGCGAAGGCGCGATATTCTCTGGCAATTCCTGGTGGAGGCCGCAACCCTGTCTGCCATAGGGGGAGGAATCGGCGTTCTGATTGGAATTCTTTTCGCAATAATTCTGGACTACGCCTCTCCTCTGCCAGCGGCCGTCGAGTTATGGGCGGTTGTAACCGGGCTGGTGGTGTCTTCCGGCGTGGGAATCATCTTCGGCCTGTTCCCGGCGGTAAAGGCCGCCAGGCTGGATCCCATAGAATCGTTGAGGTATGAATGAGCTTTACAAGGTTCATATCCCGGCTACTATTCGAGACAGTATCTCCGAGGGGAAAATGACATTTTACGAAATGAAAGAAAGCCTCTGGTTAGCTCTGGCGACCTTCAGAGGTCACAAGATGAGGTCGTTTCTTACTGTTCTGGGAGTTCTGGTTGGAGTATTTACAGTAATCACGGTTGTCTCTTTGATAACGGGTCTGGATAATTCTATGGCCCGGCAGATCGAATCCTTGGGATCGAACGTTATTTACGTATCCAAATATAAGCCGGGCATCACGATGGGCCACAGGCCGGCCTCGGAGCGAAACAGGAAGGGAATCACTTACGATCACGCCTTGGCAATCCTCGAGGGCTGCCCGGCGATCGTAGGCGTATCGCCCCAGAATTATTATCGCAGGCCGGGCGGGAATATCGCCAAATACAAGGATAGAGAGGTTCGCCGTCCTGCATTTTTCGGGACCCTGCCCGATTATGAGTTGGTCAATAACGTCTTTGCCGAGCAGGGACGGTTTTTTAACGATTCTGACGTTAAATTCAGGACTATGGTGACTGCAATTGGCGCGGATGTTGCCGAGGAGCTTTTCCCCAATGAGGACCCCATAAACAAGGAGATTCTGGTTAACAATGATAAGTTCATTGTCATCGGGGTTATGCAGAAAAGACAGACGGTCATGGGAAGTAATGAAAACAATTTTATAGCGATCCCTTATGGCACTTTCAGGAAAATCCACCCCGAGGAAAAAGAACTGTGGCTGGCATTAAAAGCGGAAACGCCGGAATTAATGCCGGAGGCCATCGATCAGGTAAGAGAAGTTATGCGTCGACAAAGAGGCCTGGGCTACAAAGATCCGGACGATTTTGCGATTTTCACTCAGGAAAACCTTCTTGAGATTTACAATCAGCTGACCCAGGCGGTCTGGATAGTAATGATTGTCATCTCCTCAATAGGGCTGCTGGTAGGCGGCGTCGGCGTGATGAACATAATGTTAGTCTCCGTGACCGAAAGGACAAGGGAGATCGGAATCCGCAAAGCCGTTGGTGCCAAGAGGCGTAATATACTCTGGCAGTTTCTTATTGAGGCCATGGCGCTCTCCGGCCTGGGGGGATTGCTCGGCATACTCCTGGGGCTGGGTACAGCTCAGATAATAGCCGCCGTAACGGTTCTGCCCGCGGCAGTCTCTGTTCTCTGGGTGATAGTTGCTTTCTGCTTTTCTGTGGGCGTGGCGCTGGTTTTCGGCATCTATCCCGCCATGAGGGCTGCCAGGTTCGATCCAATCGAATGTCTTAGATACGAATGAAAGAGAAACATTTCGGTATCTGCAATCGTTAGAATTAATGGAAGGGCCGAATTTTACTTGTGGATTCGGTTCGGGTATGATAAGTAGAATCTGGACGCGTGATGCTCAAAATAATGTCTAAAATAATAACGGTTTTCATGCTTCCGGCAGTGCTAATGGCTCAGAATCGTCCCGGAATCGGAGATGAGCTCGTTCAGCAGGTCTTTCACATTGATTACGCTGTGTTTGCCGACAGCTTATCGGATAAGATCCATATTGAGGTATATTACAAGGTGTTCTCATCGACGCTGACCTACGAGAAGCGTGGCGATAAGTTCAAAAGTTCATACGAGGTGGATCTTGTCATCAAGAGAAAGGGGAAGCAGGTTACCGGAGCTTCCCGCGACGGCGATCTATTTGCTGACGACTACAAAACAACACTCTCCGCACAGGATTTTGTTATCGATTTGGTATCCTTCGACCTGCCCCCGGCTGATTACGAGCTCGTGGGTATTATGACAGACGGCTTCTCGGGCGATGAGCACGAGGTGAAGATGGATATGAAGCTGAAGAAATTCAGGCTTAAAGCCCCTTCGATCTCGGGAATCGAATTCGTGAGAAAGGCCGGGATGGCCGACGGCAAATCGCAGTTTCGGAAGGATGGAATGACGGTTATACCATCCGTCTCGAGAGTTTACGGGTTTAACGAGCCTGAGCTGATAGTCTATTATCAGGTATATAGTGAGAGTGATTTTGACGGAGATTATCTTGCTGTCTACGATCTCTTAAGAAACGATGAATCGGTAATGACGGATACGTCACTTTTCACCAGTCGTAACGGGGTCACGGCAAGGATCGAACGTTTTAATGTAGAAACATTGCTACCGGGCAAGTATAGATTATCCATACAGATAAAATCACCCGGCAGCAAACTCGAAATATCAGCCGGGGCCGGTTTCATCATAGAATGGTCGGCCCTTGCTATCGTAAAGAACGACTTTAAGACTGCAGTGAGTCAATTAAGATATATCGCTTCCGATGAGCAGAGGAAAGCGTTTTTGGAAGCTTCTGAGGACCAGCATTTTCAACTCTGGCAAGAATTCTGGAAATCAGTCGACCCGTCGCCGGGAACGCCGGGGAATGAACTCCGGGATGAATACTATAGCCGTATCAGATATTCCGACCTGAACTTCGGGATTTTTGGCCGCAACGGCTGGAAAACAGATATGGGTATGGTCTTTATCACTTACGGCCCTCCCGATGATATCGATAGACATCCCTTCGATATTGATCAGAAACCGTACCAGATCTGGTATTATTATGATGAGAAATTGAGATTCTTTTTCGTGGATTTTAATGGATATGGCGATTATGAATTGCAGTATCCTTATGATGGGGATATAAGAAGACTCAGGTAATATATGGCTAATCTATTTAAGGTTGTTCTTGCAATCATGATAATTCTTGCGGCCTCCACTCTCAGCACGGATGCCGATGAGGAGAAATCAGGATCGCTTCAACTTAGCGCAGGCTACTGCACTTTCCGCATGGAAGGGGACAGCGCAAGTTCATATGTCGAGATATATTACAACCTGCCACGCAGGCTGTTGAAATTTCAGCCTGACACAAGCGGCTATGTGGCCTTAATTGACTTCCAGATAACGATTAGTGATACGAGCGGTGTGTTGATTGATTCGGCGAGCTGGAAAGCGGGGTCGCGTATAAAAGACCTCTCGACCCTCGAGAATTCGGGTTTTCTGATCTCTGATATGCTGGCGGAGGTCTTCCCGGTGGGTGAATACACGATCACTTTGTCTGCCGTCAATGATAATCAAAAGGGAATTTGCTCTTTCACTATGGATGTACCGGCCTATGGCGGAGAAAAGCTCGACATCTCATCACTGGAACTGGCCTACGAAATAACCCCTGACAGCATCGGCAAATTTTTAAAGGCGGGGCATCGTATTCTACCCAATCCATCCCTGCGTTTTATGCAGGGAAGCGGTGCAATATATATTTACGCCGAGGCGTATAACCTGGACACTTCGCCGGATGCTGAAAGCACTTATGCGATTTCCCTTGATATCCTGGATCTGAATGGAGAAGAAATTAAATCGATCCAGCCGACAGTCTACCCGAAGCCGGGAGCATCCGCGGCCGTCATAACAGGCTTTTCGACCGCAACTCTGGGCGGAGGAGTATTTAAGATCAGGCTGATATTGACAGATGGCGCAGAATCCGTAAGCGCCGAGAAAAGCTTCACACTTGTTGCATCGCCCTGGATGCTGAGACAGGAAAAAATGAATGCGATTTTGAAAATGTTCCCGCAGGCCAGCAGGATCAGTAGCGAGGAAGACGCGGAGAAGTTTCGTGACAACATCACTTATGTCGCCACCCCTCAGGAATTGAAGCTCTACGATTCTCTCAATTTGGAGGGGAAGGCAAATTTCCAGAAGGACTTCTGGCGCTACCGTGACCCTGATCGCGAGACTCCGGAAAACGAATTTCAACTGGAGCATTACCGCCGAATCAAATATGCCGAGGATAACTTTGGTCAATATAAAGGATTTATTAAGGGATGGAAGTCGGATCAGGGACGAGTCTATATTCTTTATGGCGAACCTTCCGATATCGAACGATTTCACTCATCCATCGAGGAACGAGCTTGGGAGAGATGGTGGTATCACGGCCTTGAGGGAGGAGTCTACTTCATTTTCGTAGATTTTGAAGATTCCGGCGCTTACATACTTGTTCACTCTTCAAAGCAGAACGAGGTCAAAGATTATAACTGGGAAAATAAAGTAAAGATGACCCTTTTCCAGAGATAGGACGGAAAAATCTACCTGTTTTGACAGGGGTCCGCGTACCAGAGATATTTGTCACCTAAGCAACGCAATAATTGTCATAGATTGTTGCGGCGTCGATATTATTAAATGCAATCTGTACTTAATCACGACAAAACAAGATCCTAAAGATTGATGGAATACGATTTAAGAAAAGCTTTTTCGTCTCGAGAGAAACTCCTGATAGAATCGTTCAGGGTTCTAAACTCCGATCTGGAATTTCATACTGTGGTGCGCAATGCCCTCGGGATTCTAATAAAACGTTTTAATGCCAGCGCGGCATGCCTGCTTCTGGTGGATCTTCACAATTATACGTTGAATTGTTTCGCCGCCGAATCAAGCTCGCCCGAAAAGACATATACCTTTCCTTTAAAAGAAACGAAGAACATCCCCGGCTGGGATTCCGTCAGCAGGAAACCGGTTGTAATCAATGATGTCAATACGGAAACGGAATACAGCAATCAAATCTATGATTCCCTTGGAATGACACCGGAAAATATCTTAAGCGTTCCTCTTTTTGCAGGCGGCGAATTTCTGGGATTGGTTCAGGCAATCAATAGTACGGACGAAAGCAGATTTGACGGCATTGATCTGGAACTTCTCGAGGTCATAGGGGAACGAATCGCTTTGACCCTGCGAAACGCCCGGATCCTCGAGGAGGCCTTTCGTGCACTGGATGAGGCTAAGTCATTGCATGAAGTCGGCATAGCATTGTCGGGGTCGTTGGAGCTGAATGAGTTGCTTGAAAAAGTCCTCGATAACCTTAAACGCGTCGTAAAATATGAGATGGCCATAATCTTCCTGGTAGATCCCGAAGACGGCACCATTAATCAGATCGCCACCCGTGGCGTGGAGGATGAGGCCGGGGATCGACTGCATCTGAAAATGGGAGAGGGTATCTGCGGGAGGGTAGCTCAAACCGGTGAAGGCGTGATAGAATCCGATGTCAGAGCCAATCCTGACTACATTGCCCTGAGATTGATGACCAGGTCTGAGATGGCAGTGCCCGTTAAGATCGGTAATAATGTAATAGGTGTCTTTAATGTAGAGAGCGATACGCCCGATGCCTACAAGAAACATGATCTGGAACTGATGAACGGATTTGCCAGTCTGGTGGCCGTCTCAATTGAACGGGCACGAATGCACAGAGAACAGCTGGTTGCAAGACAACTAGAGGAAGAACTTGCCATTGCTCGTCGTATCCAGATGACTTTTTTGCCATCGAGTGATCCACAGATCCCCGGATTCGATGTGGCTGGAATTAATATACCATCAACCGCTGTGGGCGGCGATTATTACGATTTCATCCCTATAGTCCGCAATCAATTCGGTATCGCCATCGGCGACGTTTCCGGTAAAGGCATACCAGCCTCTCTGATCATGGCTGCCTTTAGAGCCAGCCTCAAAGCAGAAATCAGAAATAACTTTGCCATCAGGGCTATTCTCAATAAGGTGAATAATCTCCTGTATGAATCGATAGAGCGCGATAGGTTTGTGACAGCAGTCTACGGTGTCCTCGATTCCAAAAACAAGATTTTTACATTTTCCAACGCCGGCCATAATCCCCCTATCCTCAAGAGGATTTCAGGTAAAGTTGAATATCTCACAGAAGGAGGCATGACACTGGGGGCTATTCCGGATTCGGTTTACGAGGAGAGACCGATATCACTTGGCAAAGGAGATATTTTGCTCTTTTACACCGATGGTGTGACTGAGGTGATCGACGAAAACGGAAATGAGTTTGGCGTCGGACGTTTGCTTCGTCATCTGGATCGTTCCCGGCATCTTAAAGCCCGAGAGATAATTGATAATATTGTGAGCGAGACGAATAAATTTAACTCGGCAGATAGAGAAAGTGATGATTTGACGATGATAGTAATCAAAACGTTATAGAATTCATCACCTGTTAGGAATAACCACATTTCGCAGTCCCTGTAACCTCTTTAAAGATAATCAAATAGACATTTTTCTGAGCAGTGTTACAATATTCCACATATTTACATATCCGGCAATTGTGTCCGGGCCGTAATCCAGTGATTTATAATGAGTTATGATTTTCCGTTTTTGGCATAATTATTGCCAATAGCAACAATGTAGTTTGCTTCTTTCCCCTCACTTGCTTTTGGCGGGAGCCACGTCAAAGGCGTGTCTCCGATCAAAAAGCGGAGAATGAGAAAAATGGAGGATCTGATCATCACAGTCGCAAAAACAGGGAACGAACCTCTTGATCGAGATTCACTTATGGCGGCGACTGAAATTTAGGGGCTATGAATTTTTTGCGGAGAACCCATTGAAATGATGCAGTTTTCTAAAGATAGACTAAAAACGGAGTTCGAGACCCTGGCGGTGATCCACCTTAATTATCTCTATGGATTGGCCAGGGGACTTACTAAAGAATCGGTTTTCTCCGAGGATCTCGTGCAGGAAACCTATCTGCGCGCCTACCGCAATTTCGATATGTTCCGTCGGGGCACCAACTGTCTGGCCTGGCTTATACGCATCATGACCAATACCTTCATCAATCACTATCACAAAACGAAAAGAAAGCCAATCCACCAGGAGCTTAATCAGGATACTTACGCCGATGAAACCAACCATGATGAGCGGGTTTATGATGTTCATTCGGTGGATGACGATAAGCTTTTGCAGTACTTTGTCAGCGACCATGTCAAAAAAGCGATCAATTCCCTGCCGGGAGATTACCGGGGAATGGTTATCCTGTCCGATCTAAGAGGATTGCCGTATCAGGATATAGCAATGCATCTGGGCTGCCCCCTGGGCACGGTTCGATCGCGCCTATCCCGTGGGCGCACCCTCCTCAAGCGAAAACTGATGGCTCTTCAGAATTAGCTTCGGCCTCATTTCGGCGGATGCCTTTTTTTTTGAATATATAGTATGGCGTGAATCAAAATAGCTTGACATGCTATTAGCATGAGGATATTATAAATAGCTATAATGGTTGGGCCCATAGCTCAGCTGGTTAGAGCAACTGACTCATAATCAGTGGGTCCCAGGTTCGAGTCCTGGTGGGCCCATCTGGAGATCGGTTGCCGTGGGCGATTAGCTCAGTTGGTTAGAGTGTTCGGTTCACATCCGAAAGGTCACTGGTTCAAATCCAGTATTGCCCACCATTTGAAAATATGATTGATGGCAAATTAGAAAATCCGATTGGGGAAGCCAAATTGCCTGAATTCTACGGGCTGCTTTTGATGATCGGTAGCAGTTCGATAACAAAAGAAAAAAATGATACATGCGCCGGATTCTGGCGCATTTTTTAATTCCGAACCGGAGGAGTAATTGCAGAAAGATCTTTTGTTGCTTTTGGACCTTCAGGAGATTGATGATCAGCTTGGCGAATTGGAACGATCCAAGATCTACCTGCCGGAGATGATTCAAAACCTCGAAAAGGAGCTAACAGATCTTGAAGAGGGTATTTCAGATGATGGAGCCGCCTTACTGGAAGGCGAGAAAGAACAAAAAATGCTGGAGCTGGAGATTGAAACAGACAAACAGGAGCTGGAGAAATTTCAAAAGCAGATGAGAATCATAAAGACAAATAAGGAATATGACGCTCTGACATCTGAGATCGATTCGAAAAGGCGGGAAATCACCGACAAAGAAGAGCGAGTGCTCACGCTGATGGCTCAAAGCGATGATTACCAGGAGAAGCTAACCGAAATGAAGGGAAGCCTGAGGGAGGTCGAGGCTTCCAATGCCGAGCAACTCACGATGCTTAAAGCGCAGGCATCGACGTTGCAGGCTAAGATCGATGAGAAATTGTCACTGCGCGGGAATATCGCAAAAGATATAAACAGGCAGATAATAGGCACTTACGAGAGAGTCCGAAAGGGCAAGGGTCGCATGGTGGTTGTGCCGATCCGCAAGAAAGCGTGCAGCGGCTGTTTCAGCCAGATTCCTCCCCAGAGAACACAGGAGATCCGACGTGGTGATCGGATATTTACCTGTGATAGTTGCGGGAGGATTCTAATCTGGACCGATGAGAGCTCTAATTGAAAGATTCTTATCACTTGTTGTAATATGGAAACATATGTCTTCCCATGGAGGTTGATTTCTTGTGATTGAGCGGGAGTATTAAGATGGATACGTTGAAACTGGCTTTAACCTTCGATGATGTTCTTCTGGTGCCTGCAAAATCGTCGGTTCTGCCGGGCCAGATAGATCTTAGGACCAGATTAACAAATTCAATCGCTCTGAATATCCCGCTGGTTTCCTCGGCAATGGACACCGTGACTGAGTCCGCCATGGCCATCGCAATGGCTCGCCAGGGTGGAATGGGAATGATTCACAAGAATTTCACCATCGGAGACCAGGCATCCGAGGTGGATAAGGTCAAGCGTTCGGAGTCGGGTATGATCGTAGATCCGATTACTCTGTCACCGGATGAATCAATCGGGGCTGCGCTGGAAACGATGAAAAAATTCTCCATCTCTGGAATCCCTATAACCCGGAATGGAAAACTCGTTGGCATTCTCACCAATCGCGATCTGCGCTTTCATCGCGATCCCACGCTCCGAATTGATGAAGTAATGACGAAGGAGAACCTTATTACCGTGCCGGAGGGGACGGAGTTGGAAGACGCTAAGGAACTCCTGCATAAACATCGCATTGAGAAACTCCTCGTTGTAGATTCTGAGCGGAATCTCAAAGGCATGATTACCGTTAAGGATATTATGAAGCGTATCCAGTATCCTAATGCCTGCAAAGACGGACGGGGCCGGCTGAGAGTTGGAGCCGCGGTTGGAGTCACCGGAGAAATGATCGAGAGGGCAACGGAGCTGATTAAAGCGGGCGCCGATATAATTACGGTGGATTCATCGCATGGTCATTCGGAGGGTGTCATAAAATCGGTCGAGAGGCTGAAAAAAGAATTTCCCGAGTGCCAGCTGATAGGTGGTAACGTGGCCAGTTTCGGCGGCGCATCCGATCTGATTGCCGCCGGTGTCGATGCTGTGAAAATAGGCGTGGGGCCAGGTTCGATCTGTACGACCAGGGTCGTTACCGGCGCCGGGATGCCGCAGATCACGGCCATCGTGGAAAGTGCCAGGGCCTGCAAAAAGAACAATAT
>SDBT01016905.1_pt1 | contig 11535 bp, 6 predicted proteins | sample 2277101 | NCBI WGS metagenome assembly SDBT01 (sample SAMN10404973, study PRJNA504765) | marine sediment metagenome | isolation source: marine sediment core GS10_PC15, 103 cmbsf | place: Arctic Ocean: Southern Knipovich Ridge | collected 2010
GAATACGTATGGAACATCCTCGGAGAGGAGAACGACGCTTCTATAGCCCTTCAAAGGTCTCAGAGAGCACTCATAGAGACTACGGCTCAGTGGACTGTCAATCAAGTACAACCAAGGTCTTCTTCCGTATTTTACTTTTGACACCACAATTACTCACTAATTTTACGGCAAATAGACTAGATTTAGGTCTGAACCTACAATCAGCCCGAAACCTAGAGCTAGGAGAAATAGCTGAAGGTCGAAGTGCACGTTTTGAACGAGGTTCAGGGATATTAACAGGTCCAGGGTATCAGTTTTTACATGATCTAGGTACTTCGGCAATAGGAGATGGTGATTTAGAGGCTAAGGTTTTCCCTGCTAAGTGGGTTAAATCAGGAACTACCGTGTTCGTAGGACAAGACCCTGATAACACTATCCCTAAAACTATAGGTTTGACTCTAACAACTGAAACTAAAACTCATTTCATAGAGCAAGGAAACGGGGACATTTTTATAATGAATACAGTCGATACTAACGTAAGAGTTGCTGTCTCTAAGAATACAGTCGCTCTCGCAGCCTCAGATACGACTATAACAGTAGGGACTAATTTTGTCGATAAGTACAGTGCTAGTGGGACTGTTTACATTAACGGTACTGCGTATACTTTCTCAGGTAAAAACGCCACTCAGTTGACAGGAGTTCAAGAAGGTGGTGGAGTAGTGACTACAGCTCAAGCTATCAATTCGTTAGTAACAGAAACTAGTAACCCAGCTACGTTTACTTTCAAAGGAATATTTGCGTTTGAACTAGAATCCAGACAGATTCTAGGTGGACGCAAGGATTTCGAGAACATAGGTTACGCTAGTGCGCCTGAAGATGCTTCTAATCCTGCTTTCTTTTATGATTTTACTGGGAACGGAACGACAAGTAAGATTTTCAAGACTAAAATGGTCGCAGGTATAGCGGGTATAGGAGCAGGTTATCTTTTCGGCAAGCAGGAAGTACATCAGTTAAGTGGATTCGATGTCGCTACTGGTGGTTGGTTGACGACTCCTATTAGTACTCAATACGGAGCTTATAACGAAAGATGTGTAGTAGATATGGATGGGATAATAGCTTTCTTTGGAAACAAACGCTTAATACCTATTTCTATTCAGCTAACTCCCGAAGCCGTTGCTGCTCCTTATTTAGATGATGAATTTGACCATCGTCTTAGACCTTGGTTAGACGAACTTGATGAGGATGACGAACAGGGAGATGCTAACTTATTTTATGATCCTGTACAAAAAATACTCAAGATAACAGCTCGTAGAAACGGAGCTTTAGAAACTAGAGTTTATGACCGTCAGAATAACGCTTACTTACCACCAGAGAGTCGCCCAAGAGCTTCACAGAGTATGTTTGATGGTAAGTCTTATTTCGTAGACACAGTAGGTAAGTTTCATAAGGACGATTTCGGACGTACGAATGGAGGTATCGCTATTTACCACAACTGGAAGACAGGACGAATGGAGTTTGATAAAGGTCGCCAGACAATGAGACTCTATCAATTAGAGTTTGATGGGTTTATGTCTCAGGCTGCTGAATATACTTTCAGAGTCTACATGGATGGAAATACAACAGCTTCATTCGATAGAGATTTTGACGATTCGTCCGATAGAGATTTTGACGATTCGTCAATAAATGATGGTACTGGAATTTTACTCGGTAGCAGGGGAATTGGAATAAACCTCGTAGGAGGAGGAGAGGGTGGTCCAAGAGCTTTTTCATTCAAACAAAATATCTTATTACATGGAATTAGCGGTGAAGATGTGCAACTGGAATGGGAAACCCAAAAGGAAGGAGTCTTCTTCCAGATTAACTCATTTAAACTTACTGCTTATGTTATTCGTCGTGACCAACGCGCTTACCAATAATCTTATGAATATATTTAAAAAATACTGGAGAAAGACTGTTAGTTTCTTTATGGGAACTATTCTAGGAATAGGAGTAGCTTTTGCTGCTGAAATTACTACCACTCCTACAGGACTTACCGCTGGAGATATATCAGTCCTTAGAGCCTCAATCACCGCTTCAGCAACTACGATTACTTTAGAGCCAGTCAAGAAGTGGGTAGACGGAACCCGTACTACAGGTTGTTTTGACACCCCTTCTGGGTTTATTATTATCGAGGACTTCGGTGGACGCACAGAGTGGGCTTCTTATGGAACTAATGCTTGTAGTTCAAGTAATATTACAACTCTTACTGAGGTGAGAAGAGGACTTAATCCCTCAAGTCCTGCTTTCACGGCTGGCACGGGGTTAGCTTTCGATGCTGGGGCTACGGTAAAAGTAGTTGATTATCCCTTACTTTATAATCAATCAACTTATAGGGACACAGTTAATACTTTTACAGGTAGTGGTCAAATGACTAGCAATCAAACTTCTCAAGCGTGGATTGATGCTAATTGTGTAACAACTGCTCAAAGAGATTCATTTACATTCGTGAATGATGGAAATATTATCTGTAACTCGTCCACGTCAACTATAGATGTACGTTTAGGAGGACAATGGCTTTCATTTGCTACGGGAACGGGAGCGTTACAAAACGCAACCGAAATTATAACAGGAAAAGTAAGGTTAACAGGAACAGGCGCAATAGTATCAGGTAGTGGCTCTACAGGTCCATCTAATGTGTTGTGGACTAATTATGTTACTTCAGTAGGTGGAACAGGAAAGCATGGGTATATTCCATTTCTTGATTCAAATGGATTCTTAAATATATCCGTAGGAGGTACAGGAAGTGGAAGCCTTACACAAAGTGGAGTTCTTATAGGAAATAGTGGATCTAATCTAACTTCTATCTTACCAGGAACAGACGGTAACGTACTTGTCTCAAACGGAGATGAATGGACAAGTGGAAAGTTTACGAGTGGAATATCTGTACAGAAAATTATAGTTGCAGATTCAACTTCTACAGGTACAAATCTCGCACCAGATATAGAGTTTTACCATGATGATGTAGCTCATACAATTACAGGAGGCACGATTTCATTAGCAGATACTTACGAAATAGAATGGCAAGGTCGCGGAAGAATGACAACTGGTGATTTAGAAATAAGTCTTTATATCAATGATGCTCAAGCAGCTCAATGTAAAATGACCGCCTCGCCTGGAAACATGTCACCACATGGAAAATTCTTTTTCACTGTTCGTGATAGTGGAGCAACAGGAACAGCGCAAGTAGGAGGTTTTTGTGTATCAACGACAGCAACAGGTTCTAATATAATGGCTCTAAGTGCTAATGCTTTGGAAACTGGCATAGATTGGACAAATGATGTGACAGTTAAATTAGGAGGAAATTTCTCTACGCAAGTAGCAGATCATAGACACGAATTGATCAATTTAATCATTACTAAAGTTTCTCGATGAAAGAGAATCGTCTCATTTATCAAACGGCTAGGGAAACCGCTAGAGCAGAAGCTAGACGAAAGCGTGATGTTGCTAGGCAGCCTCAAACTGCGGCACGTCCAACTACGTCTAGGAGACCAACTCGGAAGGTAATAAGTCAAACCAGAGACCCCAAAACTGGTACTCGATTTACTGAAACACAACGCCCTTCAGAGGCTAGTGCTTTCGCTGGTAGACCTGATCCTAATAGGGGTATCAGACTGGGGCAATTTGGAGAAATAGACGAAGAAGCAGGAGAAAGAGTAAGAATAGATCCTCAAACAGGTATCGCAACAGTCCAAGATGCACAAGGGAATATATTAAGACAAGTTGGGGATACAACAACTATTTCTGAACGTACCCAGCAGACCAGAAGAGGAGCACCTATAAGCCCCCAAGCGGGCGCAGGAGGGCAAAGAGGAGAACGAGGAATTACTCCTGATACTGGAGAATTCTCAGCAGAAGGAGAAAAACTCTTCAATGAAAGACTTGCTAGATTATCTAGGGGTGAAGGGGTAGGAGGGAAATCATTAACTCCAGGCGAAATATCAGAACTTATTACTCAAAGAGCACAACGAAAATCATCCTTTTTAGAACAACAAAGAACTCAAAATGAAATTGACAGGGCTAAACGACAAGAACAACAAACTATTGCAGCGGGAGCTGCGGCTGGGGCAGAAGCACCCGAAGCACCTAGAAGTTTCTCAGCACAAGATGTCGCTCTTAACTCTGTCCCCCCAGAGATACAAGATTTATTCGGTGCTGGAGCTGAGAACCTGAGAAACATAGCTACTCGCTCAAGAGGAGAATTTGAGAACGCTCTAAATGATATTGAAGATAGTCGGGGAGTAGCAGATAGAGTTTTCGATATAGGTAGTCGTATGGCTATTGATTCCCGTGAACGCCAACTAGACCTAGAAGGGGATATGGAAGACCTTGCCCGTGAGCGTTCGGAGGAAAATGAACGCAAGGATTTAGCTACAGGTGCCCGATCTGAGGAACTTTTCAATCTTCAGTTTAATCAACAAAAACAACAAATTAGAGACCAAAACATACAAAATGAGCTACAAAACAGGCGTTTAGCAGCAAAAATGGGCATAAATTTCGACACTGGTGGATTGGATTGGATGCAAAGAGAAGTCCGTTCAGGGCAAGAAATGTTATCAAATCTAACCCAGCGTGCCGCAATAGGGAATAAGCAATTTGCAGATCAGCGTATTTCAATCTCTAATCAATATGCTCTAAGAATGGACGAGATAGACCTTACTGGTCGTGCTCAAAGAGATAAAATCTTTGATGACTTCCGAACTTCTATACAGTCTCTAACCAAAGAAAGGCTCTTAACTGAAAGAGAACTTGCCACGGAGCGTAAGGATGCACGACAGAGATACTATGACCAACTAAATAGTGTTGATACATTTGTTGCTGAACAATATGTTAAAGAAAGAGATGCAGCAAGAAAAGAAGAAGCTAGGGTTGCTAAGGATGAAAGAGATAGTTTTGATAATCGAATAGACTACCAAAGAGATGTACGAAAAGATATACAGGGGACTAAAGCTATACAACAGGCATCTGAAGTAAGGCAAAAGGTAGATGGATTTGAAGTAGCATTTATAGATGCTGAACGTATACAATCTGCCATTAATGCGACAGATGATAAAGTAGAGCAGAAAGCACTAGAAAAGAACTTCGGTCCTGCTGATGTTGCGATGCTTAACATGTATCAAAAAATTCTTGATCCTGGTTCTGTTGTTAGACCATCTGAGTTTGACCAAGTTCCTGAAGCATCTGGTCTCTTGCAAAGCATGAAGGCTAAAATGTTATCCGTAGCATTCGGTGGCGTATTGACACCAGAAATTAGAAAATCTATGAAACGATTAACTGATGAATATGGAAGGTTATATGATATTAAACTACAACAAGCAGTGCAGCCATTTATTGATGAAATAGATGAGATAAATGCATCTGGTAGATATGAAAAGCAAATTGAACTTAGGTCTGTTGTTGATCTTGAATTATTAAGATTGCCAACTACAACTACAGATATGTGGAAGAGACAAGCCGCTGGGGATACTGGGACTAGAGGCTCAGACATAAATGCACCTGGCTTCTTGTCTGCAAATGAAGCACCTCCACAAGGATTTAGAACCGATAGACATAACAATCCTACTGCTTTTACTATAGGTATAGCTAAACAAGCAGGTCTTGAGGAAGGTGTAGACTATGAATTTGATGAGCAATTGGCAGCAGGATTCCCAACTGCTAAGTTACTTGGCGACCCTATTGATACTACTATTAGAGTAATTGATAACATAGGGTTCTTTACTGGTAAAGGAAGACGAAGATGGACTCATACAGCAATGACTAAAGACCAGTGGAATAGTTTAACCAGATCACAAAAAGAACAAATAATAACAGAGATGTATCAAAAAGAAGGTGGTACAGGTGTTTTAGTGAATAACCAAATAGCATAATGCCAACAAAAGAAGACATTTTAAGATTAAGAGGCTCGACTAACGATAGGGCTATTTTCAGTAGATTCTTCGACACAGATTCTAGTTTTAGGAAAGCAGTAGAAAACGTACAAGAAGCTAATCCTGATATGGGCGCACTTGAACAAGCCAAGTTTAAATCTACAATGCTAGATATACATTATGGGATTAAAATGCCAAAGCCCGTGCCAGACACAACCGTCTCAGCTACGAGGGCAATGGAAACAGAACAACCTCCTGAAGGCTTTTTCACTAGAGTTGCTGGTGACATAAGAGAACGAGGTGAAAGATTTGGTGAGGGATTTGAACGGGATAGGGAGCTTGTTCCTACGGCACTACAATTGACAGGAGAGACAATAGGTGGGGCATTTGATGTTCTCGGCGAGACACTTGTAAGTGGAGGCAGAGTATTAAGTGCCATTACACCAGATATATTAGAAGAACCAATAGTGGAAGGTGTAAAAACCACTGGGCAATTTCTAACTGATACACAAACTGGGCAGGCAGTGTTAAATGCTATTCAGCAGGGAGCCGATATATTTGAGGAACTGCAAAAAACCAATCCAGAATTGGCAGAAAATCTGAGAGCAATAGCGAATATTGCTTCTATATTACCTGCTGAAAGAGCTTTGGGATTTGCGAAGGGTGCAGGAAAGGTTGGAAGAACACTAGAAGAGAGTGGAGAAGCATCACTTCGCGCCCAAAAAAAATCATTTATTGAAAGATTAGTCAGTCCGATTAGAACAAAGAAGGTAAAAGAGGCACAAGTTCCACGGCAAAGAGAGATTGGTTTTAGAAAAAAGACTGTAACCAAACCTACTCGACAAGAAACGAGAGCTGCTGAAGCCTTAATTGATATAGAGACATTAAGTCCCCGAAGAACAACTCAATTCAATTTTAATGCAATTCAAGATGCAAATATAGCTGAAGCTAAAACACTAAAAACTCTTTTAAGTGAAAATGATTTCAATTTCCCCAGAAAAGAATTGAATGCTGTTCTCGAAAAATCTAAGGAGAAGCTAAAAGCAAATCCAGCTATAGTAGGTGATGCAGAAAAAACGGCAGACAAATTAATTGCAGAAATAAATAGGAGAGTAAAAGAAGCTCCAGCAAAAGGATCATCTCTTCTACAGGTCAGAAAAGACTTCGATCAATGGGTAAAATCCCAGAAGGGTGCAAACATATTTGACCCAAATAGAGAGAATGCTTTCTCACTAGCAAATAGAGAAATACGGGATTCAATCAATAATTTCATAGACGTAAAAGCAATAAATGTAGACGTTAAAAGTTCTCTAGCAAAACAAACATCTTTATTTAATGCAATGGAGATTATTGTCCCCAAGGCAGCACAGGAAGCTGATACAGCCTTCTTGCGTACATTACAAAAAGTAGGAAAGGTATTAGGAGTAAAAAGTAGGATTGTTCAGGGATTAGCAGCACTAATCGGTATTGGTGGACTAGGCGCAGCAGCAGCATTCGCACCTCCCGTAGCAGTAATTGGGGGTCTCGGATTGCTAACCTTCAAAGGAGGAAAATTAATTCTTAATCCTAAAGTGAGAATTCTACTAGGAAAGACTATTAGAGAGTTGGAAAAAACAGGAGCAATAGCAGAAATAACAGCCATAAGGGAATTTCTTAATGGAATTGAAGAATGATCTATTCCCCGCTTTCAAGACAGGCTCCAATAACAACTCCTATTGATAATAACATCATAACACCGAATATTAACCAACCAGTTGATATACACATGCCAACTATATATCACATCGTAAAATAAATGTCAACCCCAGGACTATATACAGGCTTCTCTAACGTCACTAAATTAACTGGTGGACGTAAAGTAGTTACTACTGGAGGTACGAGAGAGCAAATAACAAGTACTGAAACTGCTATCGCTGGTGTTATAATCCAAGCTTTAAGGTCTAATAGTGGAAATGTAGCGATAGGAGGAAGTGATGTTGATGTTACGGCAGGAAGTGAGAACGGTATAGAGTTAGTCGCAGGTCAAACTGAAACAATCCCTTGTAGAGACCTTAGTTTAGTATGGATAGATGCAGACAATAACGGAGAAGGTGTGGCATTTTCGCTATTATTCGGTTAAAATAATATTATGAAAAAAGGATATTCCAAATATGACGAATGGTGTAAGGTTAAAGGATGTGAAGGAAAACATGCAACTTGTGGTTTTTGTGGAAAGCATTACTGGAGACTAAAAAATTGGGGTGATTTATATTCATGGAAGGAAAAATTTATAATGAAGAATCCTGTAACCGATGTTGGATTGATACCATTGACTAGAGGCAAGCATACCATAGTTGATGCAGAAGATTATGATAAATTAATAAAATTCAATTGGGCATTATTAAGAACGCAATGTGGACAAGAATATGCTATATCGACTGGTAATAAAGTACCAATGCATAGGATTATTATGAAATCCAAAAAGAATACCCAAATAGATCATAAAAATCACAATGGTCTTGATAATCGCAAAATTAATTTGAGACAGTGTACACCAACACAAAATCAATGTAACAGGAGAAAAAATAAAACCCAAAACAAAAAACCATGTGTATCTAAATACAAAGGTATCCACAAACAATCACAAAGAAACAAATGTTGGGTAGCACAAATCTCAATAAAAGGGAATAGAAAGACAATTGGTTATTATAAAAATGAGGTAGATGCTGCAATTGCATACGATAAGACAGCGACTAATTTTTTTGGAGAGTTTGCTTATCTAAATTTCCCACCCAAATTATTAGTCAAGTAGCGATGTCGCTTGTCGGCGATGGAGGAGAGGCAGTTATCGGAGTGCCAGTAGTTGGGGGGACGGCTAACTCGGTTATTTTTATAGATGCTTCAGGGAAATTAGCCCAAGATAATCCTGGCTTTACTTATATCCCTGGTACAGGGCTTTCACTCGATGATAACCTTACTATAAAAGGCACAATCACTTCAGGCGACATAACAATTTTTGATGCTACGCCTATTCTTGTTTTTCAGGATAGCAATAGTCTAGGGGCTGCTTCAGTTGGTTTTATTGAGTGGAGAGATTCAGGCGGTGGAAGGGCTGGATTTTTTGGTAATTCTTCTTCAGGTAATGATGATTTAATTTGGAAGAATGAACAAGGAGGGAATATAGGAATACAAACAACTGGGGCAGGTGATATACAATTAGGTTCGGCAGGGAATATAGATTGTCTTACGAATGACATTGTAAACGCAGGCACAATAACAGCCGCACAAATAATAGACAACGGTCTTACAGCTTCCAAAGTAGTATTCACAGACGCTTCTAAACAACTTACCTCAACAGCTATAACATCAGGTGATGGGGTTTTTTGGAATAGAACAGGCACAGTATTAAGTCCTATTACTGCTGGGGATGATATTCAAACAACAGGAGATTATCATATAGGATCAGTAGGTTTGACTGATACGGTTCATGGTTCTTCAGGTTCATCCTTAATAGGAATTGGAATTGGTAGCGGTTCACCTACCGTTGACCAAATAGAAGAAAGATATGACAATATAGGTTCATCAGGTTATTTTACAGGTGGTATTTTATCAGATGGTGGCTTAGGGACTTTAGACATTACAGCAGGAGAAGGATTTATCCGTGCAACTGCTGATGACAATGCACCCTTGCTTTCGTTTTCTTGGGACGCAGTAACAGGTATGGCTATACCAGATGACACTACTCAATATGTGTTTGTTGATGACAATGGAGTGGTATCTATAAATGCTTCTGAATTTATTGAAGAAGTAGATAAAATAATGATTGGCGTTGTTACTGATGAGGCTGGAGCTATTTCTCATACATTTAATTTGGGAGTAAGATTAGAGGAGTCTATAGGACAGGCAGGTAGATTTATTCGTAGAGTATTGGGTGTTTCAAGAGATATAAGAAAAGGTGGTCTTATATTTGGACAATCAGGAGATGCCAATAGAGATGTTACAGTGTCAGCAGGTAGCTTGTGGTGGGGTAGAACAGAATATCCTATTGCTGCATTTAATACGGCAGGAGCAGATACATTTGATACCTATTCAGCAGGAGGTCAGGAAGCTACAGGGGCAAGTCAATGGCCGAATGCTCAATATGATAATGCTGGGACTTTAACAACAATGATTAATAATCGTTGGGCTGTACTTTGGTTTTATATTGAACCTGATGGTCATATAGTTATGGTTTATGGAAGAGCACAATATGTAACAGAAGGACAGGCAGAAGATGAACTTCCTCCTGCTGATTCACTCCCGAATAGAATAACCTCTGCAAGTGTTTTAGCTGCAAAGTTTATATTTCAAAAATCTGACGATATTGCTACTAAAATAGAGTCTGCATTCGGAGTACCTTTTACAAGTGCAGGAGTAACAGATCATGGAAACCTTGCAGGACTAGGAGATGATGACCACACTCAATACTTATTGGCAGATGGAAGTAGGGGGCTATCGGCGAACTGGGATGCGGGGAACTTTGAAATCAGGACACGGATATTTGAAAGTGATGTTGCCACTGGAACACCTCCCCTTACAATAGCTTCGACTACAGTAGTTTCAAATCTTAATGCTGATCTTTTAGATGGGCAACATGCGTCATCGTTTTTAACGAGTGAAAGCGACACCTTAGACTCTGTAACAGGAAGAGGAAATTCCACTTCTAACTGTGCTGGATTTGGAAGTAGTTTTACGGCTTGCATAGGAGATGATTCTGGCTGTGTAGCAGGATGTTTTTCTGATGGGACTAATACTACTTGTCTAGCAAATGGCAGTAGTGGATTCTGTACGAGTGATGGATTTTCTTGTACTTTCATTTGTGGGGGATGCCTTTGTGCGGATAGCTGTCTCTCTGTCGGAGGAACTGTTTGTATTACTTGTGATAGCGGTTGTATGTGTCTTTGTGACAATTCTAATAGCTGTTACTTATCAGACCTTGCAGGAGGTGGAGGAGGATTATGGTCAGATGGTGCTGGCACAATTATAGAGGCATCAGGACCATGTGGTATGTGTGTTAGCTGTGATATTTGTTCATGTTCTGGATGCGTATTTGCGTGTTGCGATATTTGTTCATTTAGCGGTAGCATATTTGCCTGCCAATACATTGAAGCAGGGCAGAATGGATCAGGAGTCTTCTGCTGCTCTGGAAATAGCGGCATATCAACATCATTCGATCCTAACTCTGTATCGAATATAACAGTAAGTGGAGGAATAATCACAAATATCACATAATTGACTTTTATTTTATTTAATATATACTATCATCATGCCGACAAAAAAGGAGCTTGAGGAAGAACTAGAAAGATTAAAAAACAATGATCTTACTATCTTAATGCCTACTTATAATGGTAGTGATACTATCCAAAAAGCTATTAAAAGTACCTTAAACCAAGGTGTAAAAGCTAAGATGATAATAATGGATCATGGAAGTATAGATGGTACATTTGAAATGTTGACTAAATCCAAAGAAAATGGTTACTATGGAGACTTAGATATAGAAATCTTACAACTTGAACGCAAGAGTGATGACCCTAAAATTAACAAGTGTGATATAAGAACAGAACTGGGTAAGTTGCCAACTACTAAATATACTTTCTGGCTGGATGATGATATTAAATTGCCTTCTTATTCTCTC